>ERZ795030.6205-NODE-6205-length-10574-cov-8.817948_pt1 | contig 10574 bp, 7 predicted proteins | sample MGYA00375122_ERZ795030 | MGnify/ENA primary metagenome ERZ795030 (study PRJEB30165, sample SAMN05720146) | activated sludge metagenome | isolation source: anaerobic digester from wastewater treatment plant | place: Japan | collected 2015-04-20 ...
CCGTCTGCCCTTTTTGCCTTGCTTTCACCTTGCCATTCACCTTTTTCCATAACCAGCTTCAGCAATTCGCGCAACTCTGTTTCCGAAGCCCAATAACCAAACACTTCCTTGTTGAGAACATCTTCTAAAGCATTGTAACCCCAATAGTTTAGACAAGCTTTGTTGGCATAGATAATTTTCCCCTCCATATCAATGATGGCTTTACCTATCATCGAAAGCTCGATGGAACGGTCTTTTTTGATCATCTCCTTTTCGGTTTTGTGGCGTTCCAGCATACTGGTAACAATATAGGCCAGAGATTCCAGAGCTTTGATATTCTCTGGCTGCCAATCTCTGTATGTTATGCATTCGTTAAAACCGATAAAACCGTAAAAACGGTCTTCTATCATCAATGGTACATTCAACAAGGAAAGAATGCGCAGAAAACGGAAAAGTTTTTTGGTTGCTTCGTCGGGGATATCTTCGATGTTCCTGTATTGAACAATCTTACCCTGCTTTAAGCGATCAATGAGCCAGGCAACATCTTTGTACGGTATGCGTTGAAAATTGTCTTTATAACTCTGAAATCCATCAGCACACCATTCGTAGGTATTACTGAGAATTTGATTTTTGTCGTCGTATTCAAAAATATAAGTTCTGCAAAAGTTTAAAGTACGTCCTATGTCTTTTAAAATGGTATTGAAAGCAGTATCCTGCGGATAATAGCCGATGGCCATCCTGGATGTTCGCGATAATAAGGTTTCTACGGCCAGTCTATTTTCAATGTAATCTTCAGTCTTTTTCTTCTCGTTGATATCCCGGGTAACACCGTGTAATCCAATAGGTTTTCCCGATTTATCACGAACAAAAGTCGCATTTATCGATACCCAAATAACCCTTCCGTCTTTATGAAAATGCTCCACTTCTACGGATCTGGATCTATTTTTCTCTATTTCGGGGTCCTGTTGCTCCAGCCTGAACTCCTCTTTTATCATACCCATCACTCTCTCCACCTGATCAATTGGAATCATTTTATCTAGGGGCAGAGCCAAAAATTCCTTCGGAGTAAAACCCAGCATTTTTTCTACGGAGGGAGTTATGTAGCTTAGATTTAACTTCAGGTCCGACAACCAAATAAGATCGGTCGTATTTTCAGCTAATAATTTATATTTTTCCTCGCTTTTTTTTACTTTATCCCAGGCTTCTTTCAAAGCTGTTGTTTGTTTATTTACCCTCTTTCTCAATAAAAGGTTGAAAATTCCCACAACTACAAGGGCAAACAAAGCTAAGAAAAAAATTCCGGTGATTATTTTTTTGTTGCTTTCATAAAAACCATGCTTATACCCACCCAGGATATCGTTATTTGACCACTTACTTACAAAGGCCTGATGTTGTTCCTCGTCAACCTGATCCAGGAGTTTGCCAAGGATGGAACAGAGTTCCGGCAACTCCCGTCTGGCTGCAAACCTTAAATTCCATTTGTAATCAAGAAAAACCGCGTGTTTTAGATTTGTCAGTCCTTTATTTTGTACCAGATAATTAGCTGTCATATAGTCGACAACGGCACCATCGGTTATACCATAAACAACTTGAAGCAAAGCTTCGTATTCGTTGTTTACATAAACAATTTGAGCCGAAGGATATGCTTCTTCGATGTAATAGGTACTGGTATATCCTTCCACACAGGCTACTTTCATGGAATTAATCTGTCTTTTGCTTACCTCGGTGGGATAATTAGCCCGGGTAATCAGACCTAATTCTACCCTAAAAAAAGGCTTGGTAAAGCGCAGGTACTCTTCTCTGAGAGCCGACCTTTGTATACCGCCCACAAAATCCGTTTCTCCCTTTTTCAGCCCATTCAGCATACCCATCCAGGTAGGATAGTAGACTCTCTTAAATTCCACACCCAACATTTGCTCAAACAAACGAATGTAATCGGAAACAAATCCCTTGTGTACGCCGTCTTCCACATAATTAGCAGGCGGCCACGAAGGATCCGGAGTGTACCTTATTTTGTCTTTGTTCAACTGCAGCCAGTTGAGTTCCTCTTTGGTCAATAGAGAATCGAGATTGATCGTTTGTGCTTGCAGATGAAAACCTGCCGTAAACATAATTATCAACAAGCTCCCGATAACCGTATGCCTGAATCTGCCTATACCTTCCGAAACAAAACGTCGATATAAGCCGATCACCCTCTTTTTCTTAAACTTTTTTATTAACGTCATCGGCAACATGATATTCTTATTTCCCCATTTAACTATATTCGATAAAACCAAACATAAAAATCAGCTTAACACCGAATATTTTATTGGTGCACTTTATATTCAATAAAACCAAACCCAAATGTATAATTATTTCTTCAATATTCATGTATAAAAAATTATTGCGCTATCATTTTCGGTGAGTGTAATAGTTATTAATGCTGGAAATAAGACACAACTCCTACTTACATTAACAATATATAACATGCAATGCTTGTATAAAACGAAGCTATCCGGCTATTTTGCGGGTTCTAAAAGATCAAATCCATGGAAAAGACAACTTTCTTAGTAACTTATCTTGTCAGCTTTCTTGTGTGCGCAGGTATTACCCTGGGGCTGATTGCCCTTATCAGCAAAAGTCTCAAGGTGTATTTTAAACAGTTGTGCCAAAATGCTCAGGTTGCCGACTTGTTCATCCGGATGACAAAAATTGTCATTCTGCTTGCAGGCCTGGGCGCAGCTCTCACTTCCGACTACACCACCAGCGAAAAGGCCGATTGGCTGAGCCTCACCTGGAATGTGGCGGCTCAGGTAAAAGCAGCGTTGGAATCCTTGTTTATTGCCTTTATTATTCTGGCCCTGGCCTTTTTGGTGCTGCATGTCTGCACGCGAATTTGTAAGAAATGACTTACTGGACAAGTACTCAAATCGCGCTGGTTTATTTTGGAGGAATCGCCCTGGCGATTCTTGCAGCCGTACTTGTTTTACTCTATCTAAAGCCTTGTCGCAGAGCCTTTTTGGTCATTTGGACAACATTTCGCAAAACAAGCATTTGGGGTTTTAAGAGTTCACTAATAGTGGCTGCTTTGCTGGGTGCTTTGTCGGTGAATTACCTGGACTGCTCGGGCGAATACGAATACCTGAAGGAATCCGGCTATTTGGTCTTGGCCAAGGGCCTGGAACAAATCGGAACAGCCCTGGTATTGCTCTCGATAACGACGGGAGCCTGGCTTTTGGTCTTTATAATCCGTATGCTTGTAAACAGGCGTCCCAAATCCGAAAAGCAAAGTTAAAAAACACAATCAGCGGAAAAATTATATTTCTTTGATATATATCCGTCTGGTTTTGTGATGACGCGGACCGAATTCCGACCACAAAGCCTGAATGCGGCTGTTGGTTTCCAGTTCGGGATTGGTCTCGGCCAAACGGTAACCGTTTTTTTGGAATTTGGGGAGCATATCAGTAAATATCAGCGAATTGAGCCCTTTGCTCTGGTATTCCGGGTGTATGCCCATCAGGTAAAAATCCACCAGATCGTTTTTGCGAATGGCTTTGAGCATATGTATAAAGCCAAAAGGTAATAGTTTGCCTTTGGCTTTTTGGAAGGCTTTACTCATGGAGGGAATGGCAATGCCCAGGCCCACCACCCGATCTTCGGGTGTAACCACAAGACTTACCAGTTCGGGACGCACAAACGAGAGGTAAAGTTTTATATAGTAATCCACCTGCTTTTCGTTCAAAGGTACATAACCGTACAAAACATCGTAACTGTCGTTGAGCAACTGAAAAATTTTCTTCCCGTAACGCTTCGCCAGCTCTCTCGTACTTTTGCAACTAACAACTTTGAGATCAAATTTTTGAGCCAAAAGTTCGGCAAAACGGAAATAACGCTCGCTGAGCTCTTCCGGAACGTCAATTTGAAACTCCACCCAATCTACTTCTTTGCGAAAACCCAGTTGTTCCAGATGTTGTGGATAGTAGGGATAATTGTACAGAGTGGCAAAAGTGCCCAATTGGTCAAAACCATGTATAAGCATGCCTTCGTTGTCGAAATCACAAAAACCCATAGGGCCCTTGATGGCTTCCATACCTCTTTGTCTGGCCCAATCGGCGGCGGCACCCATCAGAGCTTCGGTCACTTCGGGATTGTCTACCACATCAAACCAGCCGAAACGAACATGCTTTTCGTCAAAGCGCTTATTGGCTTCCTTATTGAGAATTACAGCTATGCGGCCCAATAGGGTTTTTCCTTCCTTAGCTACAAAACAGGCCACTTCGCAAAACTCCAGAGCCGGATTTTTAGCCGGATTGAACGTGTTTAACTCATCAAAAATGAGTGGTGGAACAAAATAGGGATGATCCTTGTAAAGTTTGATCGGAAAACGGACAAACTCTTTGAGTTCCTTTTGGGTGCTAATCTTTTTAATTTCCATCTGCCTGCCATTAGTGCAAACTATGCGGGCACAAAAATAGAAATAAAAATCAAATATTAAACTCCGAACTCATAGTAAATCGAATATCGGGAAAAGTCTCGCGGCTGTTGTTGAGCATCCAGTCGCTTTCGGCCATGAATACAGCCTGATTGTTTTTGTCATAAACTATATGAGCTGCCTTGCGTTTAATAAATTCTTCGAGCTGTGCCCGGTTATCGGAACCAAACCAACAGGCTTTGGCATAAGGCAGGAGCTGAAAGCGGCATTTGGCGCCGTATTCTTTTTCGAGCCTGAACTGTATCACGTCAAATTGCAATTCCCCCACGGTTCCGATTATTTTGCGTTTTCCCTGCTCCTGCACAAACAACTGCGCCAATCCCTCGTCGGTAAGTTGGCTCAGGCCTTTTTCGAATTGTTTGGCTTTCATGGGATCGGCATTTATGACTTCCTTCAGAATTTCGGGCGCAAAATTGGGAATTCCCTTAAAAGTCAGGATTTCGCCTTCGGTAAGGGCATCGCCTATCTTGAGGTTGCCGTTGTCGTACAAACCGATCACGTCTCCCGGATAAGCTTCATCTATCGTACTTTTGTTGTTAGCCATAAACGTGGCAGGAGCCGAAAAACGCATGTTCTTGTCCAAACGGCAATGGTAATAAATTTTGTTGCGCTCAAAGCGGCCCGAACTGATGCGCAAAAAGGCCATGCGATTGCGGTGGTTGGGATCGAGGTTAGCGTGAATCTTAAAAACAAAACCGCTGAATTTTTCTTCTTCGGGCTGTACAAGACGTTCTGCCGTTTTCAGGGCAGCAGGCCCGGGAGCTATTTCAATAAAACTATCGAACAGCTCCGGTACTCCGAAACTGTTCAATGCACTGCCGAAAAAGACCGGAGCCAGGTAGGCCTCGCGATAAAGCGAAAGATTGAAACTTTCAAATAGCCCGGGTATAAGCTCCAGGTCTTCCTTGAGTTTATTTATCAAATCCTGTCCAACTATGCGACGCAATTCTATATTGTTCAGGTCTTTGGTATTGAGTAGCTCCGTCGATTTGAGCGTTTTTTGCGGGTCGTACAACCGAACATCTTTCCGGTACAGGTGGTACACGCCCTTGAAACGGCTTCCCTCGCCTATGGGCCAGGTAAAAGGACAGGTGGCAATCTTGAGTTCCTCTTCGAGTTCGCTCAGCAAATCGAGGGGGTCTTTGCCCTCGCGGTCCATCTTGTTGATGAAAACCATTACGGGAATGGCTCGCATACGGCATACCTCCATCAACCGACGGGTTTGTTCCTCCACTCCTTTTACGCTGTCTATAACCAAAACCACGCTGTCTACCGCAGTAAGCGTCCGGTAAGTATCTTCGGCAAAATCTTTATGACCGGGGGTATCGAGGATGTTCACCCTTTTGCCTTTGTAATCGAGAGTCATCACCGAAGTCGCCACCGAAATGCCTCTTTGCCTTTCGATTTCCAAAAAGTCGGAAGTAGCTGTTTTACGGATTTTATTGCTCTTTACGGCTCCGGCCACTTGTATGGCTCCGCCCATAAGCAGGAGTTTCTCGGTCAAAGTGGTTTTACCTGCGTCGGGGTGAGAGATAATGGCAAAGGTGCGCCTACGTTTGATTTCTGTTTTAATATCCACGTGCTATAAGTCTTGGGCTGCCTCACAACAACCTGAAAAAAACCGCCCGGTGTGTACTATTTTCCGTTCTAAGCTGCAAAATGTAGTAGCCGGCGGGCAAAAAGGAACAATCCAGGGGTTTGTTGTCGTTTTTAAGTTCCCGCAGCCATATCCGGCCGTCCGGACCTGTCACCTGCAACTCCGTTTCTTGCGACCCGACGCTGCCGTTCAATTCGAAGTGCAACAGATCCCTAGTAGGCAAAGGCCACAAAACCAATTCTTCCCCGGCCGGAACCGGGGACAGGGCACTGGTAGTGTCTTCGGGAATGGGTTCAAAGCCATAGCCCCATTTTTCCACCAGCCGGCGGGCTTCGTTGCGGGTAACCGGAATCACCGTACCGTGACGCGGTGAAAAATTCATGGAAACACCTCCGATAACACGGAAATTTTCCAGGTCGGTACTGGTGGTAAATTCATAGCGGCCGCTGGTATAGACATCGTACATTAATATATAGGTGTCCGAGTCGTACAATTTAAACACACAAGAGCCTTCTACAGCCGACGAGGTTTGCTGATAATATCTGCTGCTGTATTGTTGCCAGCCTCTGTTTACGTACTCCGAAACCGCTTTTTTGATGCCGTTGCCCGTGCCTTCATTTTTGTAAAACATATAGTAGGTGCCGTCTTTATAAACAATATCACCGTCGATGCAAGCCGTAGCATCGGGGCTGTGGTACAAGACCTTGGGAACCGTGGCCAAAGCATTGAATTCTTCGTTGGCGTAGGCGTAATGGATCACATCAATATCCGAACCCGAACGCATGGACCAGTAGAGCATATATTTACCGGCGTTCTGATCGTAGATGGTTTGGGGAGCCCAGGCCCGGTTGATGGTACTGAATTCTTCAAATTCTTCGGCAATGTCCACTGCCGTATGATCCCAGTTGATCAAGTCCCCGGATTTAAGCATCACTATACCGTGGTTGCTGTTCCAACCCAGGGCAGATTTCATATCGGTGACTACCATGTAAAAAGTAGTATCGTCTATGCCTCGCAGAATATGCGGATCGCGCACCCCTCCCATCCGGCTGATTTCTTCGGAACTGATGATCGGATTATTGTTGTTGAGCGCCTTGTAATTATAACCGTCAAAACTCAGGGCAAAGCGTATGGCTTCCTGGCTTCCGGAATTGCCCGTAAAATAGGCAAAAAGGTAGGCATAGTAATGGAGTTCGGCCGGAATACGGACAACAAAAGTCCGGCCGTCTTGGGCTTCGTCCTTGCTGGCCGTCACCTGCAGATTCAAAACCACATCGGGTTCACCGGCCGCGGGTTGTTGCAACAAATCGCCCTCATGACTAAGGTAGGCCGTATTGCCCGAATGCCAGCTCAGACTGCTGCCTTCAGCACCCGACAAAGGCAAATGTAGTTTGTATTTGACAATGTTTTCTTCTTCCGAAAAAAGCAAAGCCTCCAAATCGCGCTGAACGGAAATTTCAGGAATGAAAAAAGGCAGAACCGTGATTTCAAAGTTTTTAAACAAAGTGTCGCCGCCTCTGCTCAGGCTTGCCGTCAGAACAACAGTGGCGGTGTCGCTGCCGGCTGCCGGACGGGTAACCTTGCCTTCCCGGCTGATGACGTCGGGTTGAGAAGAAGTCCAGGAAACACTTACGTCTCCGGGAAGACTCAGCGGAAGCTCCAGGTCCTGGGTTATTTCGGCGGTATCTTTAAGCCTGAGCTTTTGATGAGCTTCGGTCAGTATTTCCAAATTCATGGCCGCATTCAAACCGGCAATTTGCCCGGAAAGTTCCCTGATTTCTTCCTGACTCAGGGCGCGATTATATATTCTAAAATCGCTGAGCATGGCCTTTTTTAAATATGAATCACCGTTAAAGTGCGGCCGGCCTATCCAGTTGTAGTTTGTGGCCTGCCCAAGGTCTTTGGGCAAATAAACCAGATTGGACGAAGACCTTACTAAGGTACTGTCGAAATACAGGCTGCCTTTCGAACCCTGCTGTGTATAAGTCAATTGATACCACTTCCCTTTGATCGATGCCGTGCCGGTTTCCAGAGCAGCCACTTCGTTGGCGTAGCCCCCGGTAGACAAGGCATAACGCTGGCGGTTCACCCTGTAGGCTATGTATTTCCCCATATATTGCCCACAGGCCGGGCTGGTCGAAAAAGCCCAGACAAAATGACCGTTGCCTGTGATGTTGCTTTTTTCGTCGATGTAAATCGCAGTGGTGATGCTGAAATCTTCCAATCCCGCAATGAGCGTTCCTACGTCCGTGCCCATGTCCAAGTAACCGTTCCGGTCGCCCAGATCCAAGACCTGTGCCGTTCCCAAACTGCGAACGACGGCCTGATTCTTCAGTTGGCCATGGTAAGCGTTACCGCTCTGATCGGACACCGTAAAGCCCTCGTTTAAAAAAGTATAATGTACCTGGAGACTGGAATCCTGAATCGCCTTCGCCGCCGGAGGCAGAAGCATCAAAAATGCCGTAAGAATAAAATTAGCCGCTTTCATAAGACTTAGTTAAAATCAACGGCAAAAGAATGGAAAAAAACCGGGATACGCAATAAAACAAAGGTTTACAAACATTCTTTGAACAAAAGTTTACACCATTATGAATGATTATTAGAACCGAATAACATAGAATTTTTGTTTCTTCGCAAGCGTAATTCATTTCCTTACTCATATGAAATTTTCTCCCCTGACGAAGTTATTTCCGTTTGCATTTTGTTTCACCCTCTTAAGTTTGAGTGCTTGCGCCTCCAAAAAAGATATGATCACCGAAAGCAAAAAAGACGTCATCGACATTATCCACAAAGTCAACCAACACTGGCAAGCTGAGCACCCCTACACGGTGCGTGCCTTCTGGGACAACGCCGCCTACCACACCGGCAACATGGAAGCTTATTTCCTGACAGGCAACGAAGCCTACAGGGAATATTCCCAAAAATGGGCGGAACACAATGAATGGAAGGGAGCCAAATCGACTGATAAAAGCCAGTGGAGATACCATTACGGCGAAAACGATCTCTACGTGCTTTTCGGTGATTGGCAAACCTGCTTCCAAACTTATATCGACCTCTACCACATCGAACCCGAAGAGATCAAAATAGAAAGGGCCAAAGAAGTAATGTATTACCAGATGAGCACCGAAAACAGGGATTACTGGTGGTGGTCCGACGGTCTTTACATGGCTATGCCCGTTATGACTAAACTGTATAAACTGACAGGCGACGAGCTCTTTCTGGAAAAAATGCAGGAATATTACCAATTCGCCGAAGAACTCATGTACGACGAGGAATATGCCCTTTTCTTCCGCGATGCCAAATACGTCTACCCCAAAGAGCCCACCATCAACGGCAAAAAGAATTTCTGGTCCAGGGGCAACGGCTGGGTGTTTGCCGCTTATGCCAAAGTCATGCAGGATTTGCCCGAAGACAACGCCTTCAGAAAAAAAATAGAGCAACGTTTTATAGCCATGGCCGCCAGCCTGAAAAAAATCCAGCAACCCGAAGGTTACTGGACGCGCAGCCTGCTCGATCCCGAACATGCACCGGGCCCCGAAACCAGTGGTACGGCCTTCTTTACCTATGCGTATTTCTGGGGTATCAACAACGGCCTGCTCGACAAAAAAGAATACCTGCCCACAGCCGCCAAAGCCTGGTCATACCTCAGCAAAACAGCTTTGCAAGAAGACTTCACTATAGGCTACGTGCAACCCATTGGAGAGAGAGCCATACCGGGACAAACGGTAGACGCCCGGTCAACAGCCAATTTCGGTGTCGGAGCCTTTTTGCTCGCTGCCTGCGAACTGGCTCGTTACCTGGATTAATTTCTTACCCGGTCGGGCAGATTACATGAATTAATGCGCAAGAAAATCAATGCGCAAGAATTTTAAAGACCTCGGTGCCTTGCTGCTGACGTACTCTGACCATATAAATACCCTTGTCGAGTTCTAATTCTCCTTCGTCCATACCGGCCTGAGTTTTCACCACCAACTGTCCGGTCAGCGTAAAGACTTCCAGTGTGCTGTTTTCGGGCAGACGATAGTGCAATAATCCATCGCGGTAAAACAAATCGGCTTTCGCAACGCTTGCTTCGGGCAAGGCGGTCTGCACCTGATCGGCAATCAGAATCCAGCGTTGAGTGTCACGCACTCCGTCCACATCGAAACGATTGCCCACCTGCGAGTTAACACTTTCGTTGAGTACTTCCAGACGGAAAGCCCTTTCGTCGAGCACAGTATCGAGCATAACCGGATGATCGTTCTCTATGGTGATGTAACGCACAGGCACCTCGCCCGAAAAGTCCACTTCGACCGATTTCAGGCTCAATTGCTGATGGATGTTTTCCGGATCTTTAGCCAGCATCTTGGTGTTTCTCAGGGCTTGAGCCGTGGAAGTTTCTTCCCCTATCCACTTTTGTATGGTCAGGCATTTTTGGGCGCCTAAGTTGTATAGGTAATAACGTTTCGCTCCCTCTTCCTGAGATTCAACAGCCTGCAGTTTCCATTTCTGCCTTTGATCGTCCTCCCGCAGGTTCACCAAATGCAC
>ERZ795030.6207-NODE-6207-length-10568-cov-6.691905_pt1 | contig 10568 bp, 4 predicted proteins | sample MGYA00375122_ERZ795030 | MGnify/ENA primary metagenome ERZ795030 (study PRJEB30165, sample SAMN05720146) | activated sludge metagenome | isolation source: anaerobic digester from wastewater treatment plant | place: Japan | collected 2015-04-20 ...
GCTCCATTTACCGTATCTCGGAAAGCTCGGTGAGTATCTTGCCCGCCATGCCCCACAAACGGTCGTAATTCTGGCGCAAATCCTCTATGTCGGCCTCGTAGACGCTGCCGGTTTCATGGGCGCGGCGCGTGAGCTGATTCAGGTTATTGCTGCACCGGCGCAGGAGGGTAACAAGCTCTCCCACGCCGGATAAGTCCAGCCTGACCACATACCCGTCAATCGCCATCTTGCGCAGATAAGCACCCATATTGCGGGTGCCCATCTGCGCCATTTTTTCCTGTATCAGCGCCTTTTCCCGTTCCGTTACCATGAAGTGGAGCTGGACGCTTCTTTTTCGGTTCGCCATGACATCACCGCTCCATTTCTGTTTTGCTGTGCGGCTTATGCTCGGTCGGTTTTGCCTGCAACTGTTTTTGGACGGAGGGCTTGCGCGTGCGCAGCGGTTGGTCGAGGTTTTCATCCTTTTGGATGAACGCGAAGATACCTTTCCGATCCTTGAGCGTGGAGAAGGTCAATGACTTGAACGGCAGCAGGGCAAACAGCCTGTCGTGATCTTTGGTCGAAGCCCAGATGAGAAAATCCGGCGAGATCTGCGCCATGAAATGCGTGCCGCTGGGACTGTTCGGCTCACGCTCGGCCTGCAAATATCGGAGAAGCCGCGCGGCCTCCGTTTGAACGTCCTCTTTTGAAAGCGGCTGTGTCAGCAGGTATTCGCGCCGCGCCTGGTTGAGAAAAATATCCGTCAGGCCGGGATGGGCATCCACCACAAAGTAGCGGTTTCGGTCATGGCCCCAGACGTCCTCATCTGCGACAACCGGAACGCTCTTTGCCCATTCTTTATTGTCCCGTGATATGCGCCCATCCCAATCCTTCTCACGGACGGTTGTGGAGAGAACGTAAAAGGTGCGTTCAAAACCGAACCTCTCCACAACCTGCTTTACGGCGTCTTTCCCCAGCCGGTTATCGCTGTAATTATCCCGGATGGCCGTTTCGATGGCTTCCTTGCAGGCCACGTTCGCCTTGTAGGACGCTCGGTATTGCTCCAGTTCATCATTCTCCCGCGCGTAGACGGCGGGATATTTGTATACGGGTGATTTATCCATTCTCAACGTACCTCCATTTCATGATTTTTCTTTCTGTCTGCCGTCCCGGAAACGCAGGGCATTTTCAGCTTATCCAGTACAGACGGGCGTTCCGATTTGGCAATGGTGCGCTCGGCCTGCGGGGAGGGCCTATCCATATTGAGCTGTATGGTCAGCTCCGCCAGCCGTGCGGATTTCTCCTGAAGCTCCGTTTCCTGGGGGAAGGGCTTGCCGACCTCCAGCTTTGCCGCCTCCACCTGTGCGTATAGGTTATCAAGCTGGGACTGTACGCTTTTCAAACGCTCCGGCATCATGGCAAGCGCGTTGTCAATGCGGGTCAGGTTGCCCCGCGCGTCCTTGCCCAGATCTACACGGTGGGACATTTCTCCCTTGAGCGTCAGATTATACGCCTTTTCAAAGGCATCGAAGGATACTTGCATGGTAAAACCGCGATAGCTGCCGATCTGCACAGGGTCGCGCCCCTTGACCTCTTTGCAGGCATCCAGCAGCGCGGCACCGGCGTTTTCCTTGTCAGTAAGGGCATCGCCGCGCACCGTCATACCGATAAAACCGTCTTTCGGGTGCGGGTGCGCCGCCAGCGTCACCATGTCCGCCTGAAATCCCCGGATATAGCCTTTGTTTTGCTCGATCTGCTCCGGGAAGTGTTTTAGAAGATTATCCTCCAGACGAAATTGCTTGCTTTGGTGATCGGCCTTCATCAGCCGGAGCCGGGATACGTCGATGTCCAAGTCCATCCGCTCCTTGATGAGCGGATTGCCTGCGCACAGGGCTTTGATCTCCGCATAGGAGAGTGCTGTTTCGTCGATGTCCTCGCAGGAACGCACCGGGCTTTTGCTGGACATGATCTGCGAAATGAATTTCTGCTTGGTTTCTACGGTCTGATACAAATAGCTGTCGAAGGTTCCCTCCGTCACATAGCGGTAGATATGAACCTGCTCGTTTCCGTTGCCCTGCCGGACGATACGCCCCTTGCGCTGTTCCAGATCGCCGGGCCGCCACGGGCAGTCCAGGTCATGGAGCGCCACAAGCCGATCCTGTACGTTTGTCCCGGCCCCCATTTTGAAGGTGCTGCCGAGAAGCACGCGCATCTGACCCGAGCGCACCTTGGCAAATAATTCTTTCTTGCGCACGTCCGTATTGGCGTTATGGATGAACGTAACCTGTTCGGTGGGAACGCCGCGGGAAACGAGCTTCTGCCGGATGTCCTCATAAACGGTGAAGGCAGGCTCATCGGGCGTATCGGGCGCTTCCGTCATATTCTCCAGCGCGCGCAGCTCCAAGCCGTTGATGGTTTTGTCACCGGCCTTTGCCGCCTGTGCCTGCGCGTTCGCCGCCCCCGCCTTTGGCGTGGAAATGTCGCAGAACACAAGCTGGGTCAGCTTTTCAGACTGTCCTTCATCCCATATGCGATAGATATTATCCACGCACAGGTTGACCTTGCTCTGCGGCTCGTCGGGCAGCATGGGGTTGATGATGCGCTGGTCAAGGCCCAGCTTGCGCCCGTCCGAGGTGATTTTGAGCATGTTATCTTCCGATGGGTCAATCGTGCCGGAGTGGACGAGGGACGCCCGTTCGGAAAGCGCCTGCACCATCTCTTTTTGATGCTCCGTAGGATGGGCCGCCACGTTATGGAATACCGCTTCCGGCACGGGAATATCAAGCTGGTCGGCGGTCTTGATGTCGGCCACTTCCCGAAACAGGTTCATGAGTTCGGGCAGGTTGAAAAACTTGGCGAAGCGGGTGCGCGCCCGATAGCCGGTGCCTTCCGGGGCCAACTCTATGGCGGTGGTGGTTTCTCCGAACCGGCTGGCCCAACAGTCGAAATGGGTCATATCCAGCTCCTTGAGCCGGTCGTACTGTAAATATCGCTGGATGGTATACAGCTCGGTCATAGAGTTAGATATGGGCGTTCCGGTGGCAAAGATGATGCCGCGGTTGCCGGTCAGCTCATCCATATAGCGGCATTTGGCGAACATGTCCGAGGATTTTTGCGCGTCGGTGGTGGCAAGCCCTGCGACATTCCGCATTTTCGTATATAAAAACAGGTTCTTGTAATTGTGGCTTTCGTCCACGAACATGCGGTCAACGCCAAGCTGCTCAAAGGTTACAACATCATCCTTGCGGTCGGAGGACAGCAGCTTTTCCAGCCGCGCCTCCAGGCTTTTTTTCGTGCGCTCCAACTGCTTGATGGTGAAACGCTCGCCGCCGCTTTCCTCCACTTCGGCGATACCATCGGTGATCTCCCATATCTGCTCCTGCAAGAGCCGTTCCTGCCGCTCCGGGCTGATGGGGATGCGCTCAAATTGCGAGTGGCCGATAACCACGGCGTCATAATCGCCGGTGGCGATACGGGCGCAAAACTTCTTGCGGTTATGGGTTTCAAAATCCTTTTTCGTCGTGACCAGCAGGTTCGCGGAAGGATACAGCCGCAGAAATTCCGACGCCCATTGTTCGGTGAGATGATTGGGCACCACAAAGATACTTTTCTGACACAGGCCCTGGCGCTTGCCTTCCATACAGGCCGCAACCATTTCAAAGGTCTTGCCCGCGCCCACCTCATGGGCAAGGAGGGTATTGCCGCCATAAAGCACATGGGCAATGGCGTTTAGCTGATGCTCCCGCAGCGTGATTTCCGGGTTCATGCCGGAGAAGATGATATGCCTGCCGTCATATTCGCGGGGCCGGGTGCTGTTCATTTCCTCGTTGTACTGCCGTACCAGCGTTTGCCGCCGCTCCGGGTCGCGCCATATCCAGTCCCGAAAAGCGTCCCGGACGGCCTGCTGTTTTTGCGCGGCAAGGGTGGTTTCCTTGGAATTGAGGACGCGCCGCTCCTTGCCGTCGGCGTCCTCTATGGTGTCGTAAATGCGAATGTCGCGCAGGTTCAAGCTGTCCTCTAAAATCCGGTAGGCATTGGCCCGGTCGGTGCCGTAGGTGGTATAGGCAGCCACATCGCTGTATGGAACGCGGGTCTTGTTTGAAATCTGCCACTCGGCGGTATAGGCCACATATTTGACCTCAATGGTGCCGCGCAGGTAGCGCGGCGTGTTGAAGGTTTCCTCCATGAACCGCTGGATGTATCCCTTGTCGATCCACGTCGCGCCCAGCCGCACCTCAATTTCCGAAGCGTCCAGGTCTTTCGGCTGCGCAGCCTCCAATGCCTCCGCGTTGATCTGAAACGCCGGGTCACGCTCCGCTGCGCGGCGGGCCTCCCGGAGCTTTTGCCTCACATTGCCGGAGAGGTATTCATCGGCGGTTTGCCAGCCTGTAAGCGGATCGTCGCCATAGGTGGGGTCTTTGAAGATCACGCCGGACAGGTCGGAAATGACCTGTTCCTCGCTCATGCCGGTGAGCTGCGCCATGAAAGGCAAATCCACCTTGGCCCGTTCCCCGATGGAAACGGCCAGAGCTTCGGCGGCGGTATCGACGGAAGTGACGCTGCGCTGCTGCCGGATGGTGCGTTTGGTGAACATATCGGCTTTGCGCTCAAAGTTGCCGTCATCGTCCAGCACCTCCAGAGAACACAGGAGGTAGTAGGAGGAATCATCGGAGAACGCCAGCTTGTTGCCCCGGCTGCTGATGCGGTCATATTTAGCGGAAAAGGCGTCGTAGAGCCGGTTCAGCTCCGCCTGCTTTTCGCGTATGGCCGCGTCCGGGGTAAATTCGTCCATTTGCAGGTCGATAAGCTGATGCACGCAGTCCCGCAGCTCCACCATGCCACGGACGCGCTCTATTGCGGTATCGTTCAGGCCGGGGCGCACCATGCGGGAGTTTTCCCGGTAGTACACCTCGCCGTCCACAAGTGTGTACGAAAAATTTTTGACGGTCGGGTCTGCCGGGATGGAAGCGTCGATTTCCTCGCCCTCGCCCAAATCGGGCAGCTCGGCTTCGGCGTATTGGCCGGAGATATGGGCAACCGCTTCACGGAGCTGGCCGGCAAGGTCAGCGCCGGGAATGGGCGCGACGGTGTAATCCTGCCTGCCGTACTGCGTACTCTCCGAGGTGGGCGTACCCAGCACCATTTCCGGGTGGTCGATAAAGTAGCTGTTGATGGCAAACCCATCTTCATTGCTGCCCAGGTGTACCCAATCCGGCTCAATCTCTATGGGGCGGTCGCGCTTTTGCAGAAAGATGATGTCCGACACGACTTCCGTTCCGGCGTTGGCTTTGAACGCATTGTTGGGAAGCCGGATGGCACCTAAAAGCTCCGCGCGCCGGGCGATGTACCGCCGCACCTCCGGCGATTGCTTATCCATCGTATAGCGGCTGGTGACAAATGCGATTACGCCGCCAGGACGCACCTGATCGAGCGTCTTGGCGAAAAAATAGTCGTGGATGGAAAAACCGAGTTTGTTGTAGGCCCTGTCGTTTACCTGATACTGCCCGAAGGGGACGTTGCCCACGGCGATGTCGTAAAAATCCCGCCGGTCGGTCGTTTCAAATCCCGCCACGGTGATGTCGGCCTGCGGGTAGAGCTGCTTTGCGATCCGGCCCGTGATGCCGTCCAGCTCCACGCCGTAGAGTTTGCTGCTGTGCATTTCCTCCGGCAGACAGCCGAAAAAATTGCCGACGCCGCAGGCCGGTTCCAGGATGTTGCCGGTCTGGAAGCCCATGCTGCCAACCGCTTCATACATAGCGCGGATCACCGTGGGGCTGGTGTAGTGGGCGTTCAGGGTGGAGGCCCGCGCGGAGGCGTATTCCTCCGGGGACAGGAGCGATTGCAGCTCTTTGTACTCATTCGTCCACGCGGGCTTGCTGTCGTCAAAAGCGTCGGCAAGGCCGCCCCAGCCAACGTAGCGGGAAAGGATTTCCTGTTCCTCCGGCGTGGCGTATCGTCCCTCGGCCTCAATGGTTTGCAGGGTACGGATGGCCTCGATGTTGGCATGGAACTTGGATTTCGCGCCGCCAGCGCCCAGGGTATCGTCGGTGATGCGATAATTTTCGGCGGCAGGCTGTTCCGGCGTCTGAGGGACAGACGTTTCCAGAACCGGCGCGGCGCTCCGTTCGGGTTCATGCTCCCAGCCCCGCGCGGAAAGGCTGCGCAGGATGGGCGCGATCTCTCCCCAGGTCGCACTCAGCTTGGTGTCGAATTTGTCCTGCACCTCGATATACAGGCCGCCCTGCTGCGGGAAAAAATCCGCAACGGTGCCGTCCGTCATGGTCATGGTTTGAGGGTCATAGGGATAGGTTTCGGACAGCGACGCCGCAAGGTCATAATTGCTCGCGCCGCCTGTCAGCATGGCCGACACCATGCCCTTTTGCTCCGGCGATAACAGGCCGTTTGAAATAACGTCCAGAATATCCGGCTGCACACTCTCCAACCGGGCGGCGAGAAAATCGGTAAAAGCGCGGTTCTTCGGGTTGCGCCGCAACAGCCTTTCAAAGCTCTCAATGCTTTCGGCGCGGGAGATGGGATAAGCAAGCGCCGGGTCTTGCAGCCGCACGTTGAAATCCCCGATATGCTCGATGACAAAGGGCCGGTCGTTTTCCAGATAGACCGTATCCCCCACGGAATAGGGCGGCCCTGGGGTGGGGTGGACGCTGGCCTGCACAGGCGCTTCCGGTTCCTCCCGCTGGGCCATACGCTCCGCGTCAGCCGTAACCTGCCGGATAAACGGGTCGCTGTCCAGAGCGTCCGGGTCAACCACCTCGCCGTTTACAATGCCTGCCTGCTCCAGCCGCTCCCGTATGGCGAGAGGGTCAACATCGTCCAGATTGTCGTACTCGGCCTGGGTGTAAAACCTGTCGGCGGCGATGAGCTGGGCGATGCGCCGCTGCACCTTGGGCCACGGCACATCCGTCGCCGCGCCGTCCGCGGTCACGGGGAAAGCGGGCAGATCGTCGCCGTACTCGGAGCGCAGGAACGCGGCGGTATCCTTGTCGCGGGCGTGCTTCTCCATGTGCCGTACAACGGCGTGTTTGCTTTTTATGTCGCCGTTCCACTCTTGCAGGGCCGCGTCGATGTCGGCCTGGGTGATTTCGCGCCGCGCCGGTTCCGATATGGCGGGTTTCTCCGGTACGGGGGGCATAGAAAAAGCGGAGGGCTGTTCGCTCTCCGCTGGCGGGACTTCTTCTGTTCGTGGTGCCGGTGGTGTTGGCTCCATTGGCAGCGTTTCCGGCAAACCGGCCTGTTCCCGCTGTCGTTCGGCAAGCCGCGCCTTTTCATCGGCGGTGAGATACCTGTCATTGGCAATTAGGAAGTCGATCCGCTTGGCGGCGACGCTCCACGATAAACGGAGCTTGTCGTCATCCGGGCCGCGCCTGTACTCGATGCCCTTGGCGCTGTGATCTTCCCAACTGCCGTCCGCGCCGGAGAGCGCGTGGCTCTTGCCGCCCGTACCGTATTCTTTTTTCAGAAAATTGGCTTTCTCCTGGGGGCTGTGGGGCTGGCTGAAAAAGGCGTAAATGCGGGACTTCCCGCCCTCAAAGCTGCTGCCGTTTGTGAACGCGGCGTCGGCTTCGTCCTGCGTGACGAACATCCGCAGGGGCGGCACATCGGTCAATTCGGAGGCATACTCACGCCGGGGAAGCCGCAAATCCCGCAGAGCGTTTAACAACTCTTGCGGCTTATGATAGTGGAAGCGCATCAGGCCGCGATCCTGCGCGTAGGCGTCGGCAAAGCGTTCCAGCTCGCTTGTGATTTCGGCATGGCTGTCCGGCTGGGCAAGCAGCTCCGCAATGCTGGCGGTGCTGTCGGGGAAGCCGCCCCGGAACATTTCAGGGATAAAAAAGGTCTGCCGCGCCTCATCCGTAAAATCACTATGAAGATACCAAAGAGTTTGAGCAAGCCGGTTACGCTCAAAACTGTCCACGGTGGCAAGCTGGGCCTGTGGGAGATATTGCCCCTGCTCCAAAAGCTCTCCGACGCGGCGCTCGGCCTGCTCCCAGGGGATAAGCTGTTTTAAGCGGGCGTACAGCGCCGTTTCGCCCTTGGCAAGATGGATGCCGTCCCCGTTAAACCAAACGGACACTTTTTCGCCGTTTAAGTACAGGCCCTTGCCGCCCCTGTATTCCCGCCGCAGGAAAGCGGCGTTTTCCTCCGCGCCCTTGTCCATGCGGTACATGGCGCAAATCCGCAGAAGGCTGTCGCGCTCATTGCTGCCGGTGCGCAGGATATGGTCTATATCCTGCTGCGGAAACGAAAAAGCGGAGGGCTTTTCGCTCTCCGCTATCCGCTGTACCTGTTCCTGCTCTGTGGGGAAAAGGCTTAATTGTAGATAAGCTCCGCCAGTATCGTTTCCTCGGCCTGGGCTTTCAGGTTGTTCATCAGGCCCACCCAGCGCATCGGGTCGGCGGCTTTCAGGCTCTCGGTCACGCCCGCCGTTTTCATCAGCTCCGGCATCATCCGCTCTATCCGGCTGTTCGCCGTCCGGTCGATCTCCAGCAGGTGGGGATACAGTTTCTCCGACAGCAGCAGGGGATTGTATAACGTCGGGCGATGTTCCTTGAGGTAATTCTTCCTCATGCGCCCGTATTTGCCCATCGCCTCCGGCTGCTCGGCTATCGTCAGGTCGGGAATCAGATAATCCCCGTTCGGGCTGTACGTCAGATTGTTCTCCATGTGTGACGCTCCTTTCCGCGATGTGTTCGCGCTCATAATTTTTAACGGTGACTTCGATTTGCCTGAGTACCTGCTGAGAGATTTGGCTGGTGGCCGTCCCCAGCGCGGCGACGGCGGCGGGGGTGTTGAAGTCAAAGATGCTCAGAAAATCCTCATGCTCAAAAGTTTCGTCGGGGTCGATGCCGCAGCGTTTCATCAGCATGTAGGAGATGCTTACCGTGGCGGCCTCCCGAAACGCCACGCCTACGTTAAATTCATCGTAATCCTCCAGATAGCTATCGTCAATGTTGTAGAGGATGTCGCGCCGGTTGTCCTGCCAGTATTCGTCGGCCATCTGCGCGGCGATCTGCCGGAGCTGTTCGGCAAGGCCGTCCGCGCCGGAAACCTCGTATTCCCGTTCCAGCATGGCCGTGACAGGAGCCTCATGCTCCTGCCGCAGTTCCCAAAGGAAAGGGCGGCGGGAATTTTCCCCGCCGCCCGTGTCCGCGATGTCGAACACATATCGTAGTCTCGGCTTATCGCCGGAGGCGTCGATGAGTGCGATGCCCTTTGAGCCGCGCCGGACGTATCGGCGCATCTGTTCATTCCAAAGCTCATATTCAGCACAGGCCGTCGCGTCCGGCTTTTGCGCGTAAATCATAAGCTGTTCATGATATGGATATTTATATAGCCGCGCCGCCGTGGTCAAAAAATCCGTCCAGTTTTTGTGACTGCCGGTGATCTGCGTCGCCGCGTGGTCGGCCATCTGCGCGTAGGCTTGCACTTTGCTTGGCATATTATCCCTCCTGTTCCTCATAGTCGGGGATGAGCGTATCGGAAAGCCCGGCGTATTCCTCGTCGCTCATGGCGGTGAGCTTTTTTGTGACGGAGCGCGTCAGCTCCGCAAGCTCCGTTTCGTCCGGCTCCAGATGACCGGACATGGCCGCAAGTGCGGCAATCAGCCCTGTCCGGGTTCCGGTGTCGTAAAAACACATCAGGTTGGTTTCCTCAACAGTGAATTTTTCCATGTTCATCGCTCCATTTCCGCGCTCCTTGCGGGCGCTGTTTTGTGACGCTCCTGTTTCACAGGCGGCATTTTGAGCTGCTCCAGCACCGAGGGCCGCTTTTCCATGCGTTCGCTGTTGACCGCCCGCGCAAGGTCGGAAAGGGAAATCTGCCCGCCCGCCTTGACTTGGGCCTCCAGCTCCGCGACGCTTGGATTTTTGCCGTTGTTGATGATGCCGTCGATCATGCCGTAATCATCTTCCAGCGCCATCTCCGCGTTTTTTAGGTAGTTTTCAGGGCGTAAAAAGGCCGGAAGCTCTTTGAAACTGTCGTCAACGTAATGACAGGATACAGCGCCGTTCTGCTTGAGGGCAACGATGTCGCTGATCGACAGGCTGTGCCCTCGGTAATCTGCCGGGTGGTCGATATTGAACCGCTCCCATAAGGCGTTCAGCTTTTCGGATGTGCTGCCGGTATCGGTAAGCCTATCCGTGTAGATCAGGTCGTAGTTGTCGCGCTCCACGGTCAGGCCGACCGCCTGCAAGCGTTCCAGCCGCTCAAAGCGGAGATCGCGCGTTTCTTCCGTGCGCTTGATCTGGTAGATGGCAAAAGCGTCGGCGGGATTGTTGAGGAAATTGTTTTCAAGCTCCTGCTGCGTGACTTCATGCCCCTCGATGAGCGACAGGTATTCCTGGCTTTCCTCCCATTCCTCGCGGTTGATGCCGAACATCCCGATATGGCCGTCGATGTCGTCACGCTCAAAGGCCATGCCCTCGCTGTTATCGTCATAGAGCATATACACGGTGAAGTCTTTTTCGTACAGCTCTATGGCCTTATCCTTTGATACCGGCAGCATATCGTCCTCGGTATAGCCGTAGGCGTCGCGGTCGGCAATCGCCAGCACGGGATCGGGCATGGGATAA
>ERZ795030.6222-NODE-6222-length-10552-cov-5.044489_pt1 | contig 10552 bp, 8 predicted proteins | sample MGYA00375122_ERZ795030 | MGnify/ENA primary metagenome ERZ795030 (study PRJEB30165, sample SAMN05720146) | activated sludge metagenome | isolation source: anaerobic digester from wastewater treatment plant | place: Japan | collected 2015-04-20 ...
AGCAAATCAACGAAACCATGGAAAGCCTTATTTCGGGCATTGGCGAGATTGCCATGAACGTCAACGTCATGGCAGAAGGCAGCGCCACGCAAAGTACCGCCCTTGAAGAGGTGGTGCATGCCGTCGGTGACCTGGACGTGCTGACACATGAAAATGCCGAACTGGTGGAGCGCGCGAGCTTCAATTCAGACCGCATGATCGCCCAGGCTTCGACCCTGGAAATATCAGTGGGAGACATCCGCTTGCGCCAGGGCACGGCTGACCAGGCCCGGCAAATGGTGTTTGATGCCATGGTCCACATCCGCACCCATAACCTTGAGCAGGCCATTGCTGATTTTCATGACAAGCAGGGCCCATTCATTGACCGCGATCTCTATGTTTTCATTTTTGATCGGAGCGGCCATTATGTGGTGCATGGTGCCCAGCCTGAAAAAGACGGTAGCTCATTAAGTTCCATTGCCGGGCTCGATGCAGACAAACTGGTCGCCGATGCCTGGGCCGCGTGCGACCACGAGCAGGGTGGCTGGGTCAACTACACCATCACCAACCCGGTTTCAGGTGAAGTGCAGGGCAAATCTTCGTACGTGATGCCGCTCGACGAAGATCGTCTGATTGGCTGTGGTTGCTACCTGAACGCGCAGTGGCTCAATTTATGAGCGCGCCAGCCCATTCAGACTCGTCGGCTGATCACGCACAGGCGCTGGTGGCCTTGTGCAGTCAGGTGTTGCCGATCTGGGCCCGTCAATTGGCCAGTTCCCGCAGTCAGTCCGAGGGTGCCGTGGCCGACATGCTGGCTGCTTTTGCCGAAATTGGTCCGCATCTTGACTTGGCGACACGCCAGTCCGAGCAAATTGCTGCGGCATTGGCGAAGAGCAGCAGCGGCATTACCGGATTGGCCGATGCCTGCAAGCAAGAACTCAAGCCGCTGCTGCCCGGTCTGGACGCACCGACTGCTGCGGCATTGGGGCGGGTGCTCAGCATGATTCGGGACTCGGTGGACGCGCTTGAACGTATCTCCAAGCCTTTTGAGCGTGAGACCCAAATGGTTGGCCAGCAGGTTGAGCGCATGTACAAGGGCTTCCAGTACCAGGACCGCATCAGCCAGATGATGACCCTGCTGCATGAGGACATTGAACGCCTGAAAATGGCCATCGACGACGAGACCGCCGATGTCGATGCAGTCGCCTGGCTGGCGCGGCTTGAATCGCAATACGTCATGACTGAACAACGCCATCATCACCAGCATGACGCTGGCACGGCTGCGGTTGATGACGACGAAACCACTTTTTTTTGATGGGGATTTTCGATGGCACAAACCATTCTCGTGATTGACGACTCGGCCAGCCTGCGCCAGGTGGTAGCCATGGCGTTGCAAGGATCTGGCTATGAAGTTCTGCAAGCTGGCGACGGACAGGCCGCACTTGCCATGCTGGACGGCCGCAAGATCCACATGGCGATTTGCGATGTCAACATGCCGCGCATGAACGGCATCGAGTTTGTCAAGGCGGCCAAGGCCTTGCCCAACTACCGGTTTTTGCCAATCCTGATGCTCACCACCGAAAGCCAGGAGGCCAAAAAGCAAGAGGGCAAGGCGGCCGGTGCCAAAGCCTGGATGGTCAAGCCCTTTTCACCTGCCTCATTGCTCAATGCCGTATCGAAACTGTGCCTGCCATAACGGAAGCTTGAGAATGCAGTGACACCTGATGCTGGTGGTGTCGCAGTTCCCCGTTTTTTGCACTATTTCAGGATTTTTATGAGCACACCCTTTGAGCTTCCGCAAGAAATGACCATCTACAGCGCAGTCGAAACCCGTGATGCCCTGCTGGGTTGGGTTACCGAGCAAAACGCGAAGTCTGCCAGGTTGCTCGAAATCTCTGCGGCCAAGGTTGAAGAAATCGATGGCGCTGGCCTGCAACTGTTGGCTGCATTGGCCAACACCGAGCAAAACTGGCAGTTGGTCAACCCAAGCGGTATCTTTGTCGATGCCTGCAAGGCCTTGGGCTTGATCGCCTGGCTGGACAAATCGCCTGTCATCGCCTAGAAGGGAGCATTGCCGTGTCAGATGCCGACCAAGATTTCATTGCTGCTGCCATGCCCGCCTTCATCAGCGAGGCCGGCGAGCAAACGCAAGCCATTGAAGCCCTGTTGCTTGAGCTTGAAGTGCAGCCTGACAACCGTGAGCTGCTCGACACCCTGTTTCGCTGCGCTCACACCGTCAAGGGATCAGCGGGCATTTTTGGTTTGACCAAGGTGGTGGAATTCACCCACCATGTCGAGACGCTGCTTGATAAACTGCGCGACGGTGACCTCAGCCTGACCCCGGTGCTCAGTACCTTGCTGCTGCAATGCAATGACCAGATCAAGTTTTTGGTCGATACCGCCAGCGACGATAGCGCTGACACCGCCGATCAAAAAGACCTGCGAGCAGATTTGATCATTCAGTTGCGCGCTTGCACCGAGGGCACCGCTGCGCCGCAGGCGGGCGCTGGCAAAGGCGGGTTGCAAACGCCCAATGACCCACACGCGGCAAACATGCCTGGCATCACAGACTGGAAAATATCAGCCCGATTTGGCCCGGAGACTTTTCGCAACGGCATGGACCCTCTGTCAATTGCCCGCTATCTCAAGGGTATGGGGGTCGTCACATCCATGGTGTGCGGCACTGACTCGGTGCCAACGCTGGTCAACCTGAACCCCGAGACCTGTTACCTGAGTTTCGGTATGGAGCTGACATCGACTGCCTCGCGTGAGGAAGTTGAGGGAGCGTTCAGTTTTGTTGCTGACGATTGCGAACTTGATGTGATTGCGCCAGAGACCAAGGGGCAAAAGCTGGTGCGCGCCATTGAAGACATGGCAGCTACGCCGCGTCTGGGCGACATGCTGGTGTCGGTAGGTGCTGTCAGCCAGGAAAAGCTCACCGAAGTGCTCTCGAATCAGGGGCAAACCGGTGGCTCGGCCAAAGCGGACAAGCCCAAATTGGGCAATCTTCTGGAAACCCAGGCAGGGGTCGCTCCCGAAGTCGTTGAGGCGGCGCTCAGCAAGCAGCAAAAGGCCCGCGAAGCCGGTGGTGGCGAGGAAAATCGCTATATCCGGGTACAGGCCGACCGCCTTGATCTGGTCATCAACCTGCTGGGCGAACTGGTGATCGCCGGGGCCGGGGCAAACCTGTTGGCGCGCGAAACCCGCAATGTTGCGCTGATTGAGGCCAATCTGCACATGAACGGCCTGATTGAAGAAATCCGCAATGGCACGCTGGGCCTGCGCATGGTGCCTGTGGGGGAAACCTTCAGCCGCTTTAGGCGCGTGGTGCGTGACACTGCGTCAAGTCTGGGCAAAGAGGTCAATTTCGAGATCGTCGGCGGTGAAGCCGAGCTCGACAAATCGATGGTCGAAAAAATTGCCGACCCGCTCATGCATCTGGTGCGCAACTCGCTCGACCACGGGCTGGAACCGCCGCAAGAACGCGTGGCGGCAGGCAAAGCTCCGGCTGGCAAACTCACCCTGAGCGCGCGTCACGAAACCGGTGCCATCCTGATCCGCATTGAGGACGATGGCCGTGGCATCAACCGCGAGCGGGTGTTGCAGCGCGCCTGGAACCGCGGGCTGATTGAACCCGGCACAGTGCCGAGCGACGATGTCATCAACATGATGATTTTTGAGCCTGGCTTCTCGACTGCCGAGCAGGTCACCAACCTGTCTGGTCGTGGTGTCGGCATGGATGTGGTGCGCCGCAACATTGAAGCGCTGCGTGGGTCACTCAAGCTCAACAGCCAACCCGGCCGTGGGCTGCAGGTCGATATTCGGCTGCCACTGACGCTGGCCATCATCGACGGTTTTCTGGTGGGGGTGGGCAAGGCCAAGTTCGTGCTACCGCTGGGCTCGGTGGTCGAGGTCATAGAAGCCGGTGATCAGCATGTGCGGGTCGATGCCACCGGTCGCCATTGCGTTGAGCTGCGCGGTGCGGTGCTGCCGGTGGTGCGATTGCGTTCGCTCTACAACATTGAATCGACGTTGCCAGAGCGCACCAGTGTGGTCGTGGTCAACTCGCCACGTGGCAAATATGGCATCGAGGTGGAGGTGCTGCTGGGCCAGCAGCAAACCGTCATCAAACCATTGGGTCGGCTATTTAAGACGCTGCGTGGTATTTCAGGCTCCAGCATTCTGGGCAGTGGCGAGGTGGCTCTGATTCTGGATGTCAGTTCCCTGGGTGATTTGGTAACGGCCGAAGCGGCAACTACCAGTTTGTGAGTCGACTCAAAATGCCGTGTTTTTCTTACTTGAAGGGATAAAGCTGTGAAAAAGATAGTTACTTATGTATGTTTCGTCATGCTGGCATTGCTGGCGATACCTTGGGCGCATGCCGACGATTTCAAAGACCTGCGTGCCAAAATGACAGTGGCTCGCGAGACCCTGGTTGCCATGGCCACCGACAAAACCAAGCGCGGGGCTGACCAGCAAAAAATAGTCAAAGACACCGCCGATGCTGTTAGCGCCATGCTGGCCAAATTCAAGGCCCCGGCGGGCAAAGAGGGCCAGTTCAAGGAACTGGTTGAAGCCTGGGGAGCCTTCAAGAAGACGCGCGAAACAGAATTGGTTCCCCTGATTCTGGCCGGCAAAGATGACGAAGCGCTGAAGCTTGCCGGTGGCATTCAAAAGGAGCGAATCAATAAGTGCATGAGCCTGGTGGGTGAACTTGGTGGCTAAAAAAGCGCGCTGAGGTGTGCTGCGCCCCCATAGGTGGCGCAATGGATTTGACTGGAGAACGGGTATGGGTATGAAGGACTTGAAAATCGGAAATCGTTTGTCCATTCTTTTGGCCCTGCTGGTTCTCCTGCTGCTGATCACTGGTTGGGTTGGCTTGCGTGCAACCAGGGAGGCCAACGCAAAAATGGAGAACCAGTATGCGAACGGCATGCTGCCTCTTGAATACATGTCCAACATAGAAGCCCTGATGCAGGCCAATCAGTTACTGGTGTTGCGGGCCATCACCAACCCTTCGGTCGAAAATTCAAAGCGTGCGGTGGAGGGTGTCACGGCCAACATCGACACCATCAGCAAATCGCTCAAGCTGTTCCAGGCCACAGCAAAAACCGAGGCGGAGACAAAGCTGGTCGCGGATTTCGAGGTCAAACGCACGGCGTTTGTCAAAGATGGCCTGACCCCCATGGTTGATGCACTCAGGGACAACAGCCCGGCGCGGGCCGGACTGGTTGACGAAACACTCACCAACCGTTGGGCAGCGGTGGTACCGGTCATGCAAAGCATCAAAAAGCTCCAGCTTGAGAAGTCAAGAGCCGACTATGAGGAGTCCCTGGTCAGCGCCAGTGCCACGCAAAAGAGCATCATTCTGATCATTTTGGCAGCACTTGGACTCACTGTCGTGGCCGGTTACTTTTTGATCCGAAGCATCACCGTTCCACTGCGTCATGCGGTGACGGTGGCCGAAGACGTGGCCGTCGGCAAACTCGATGCCAATATCACGGTTGATCGGGGTGACGAAGTCGGCCATCTGCTGGGTGCCATGTCCACCATGCAGGGCGTACTCAGCCAGTTTATGGATGCGCAAAACGAAATGACCCGCCAGCACGACAGCGGCATGCTGGACTACGTAATGCCGACCGACCATTTGCAAGGAGCTTACCGGTCCATGACCGAAGCCGTCAATAGATTGGTGCAGTCACACATTGCCGTCAAGATGAAAGTGGTGGAGGTTGTGACCGCCTACACCGAAGGCCATCTTGATGTCGCCATGGACCGCTTGCCAGGCCAAAAAGCCCGCATCACCGCTGCGCTGGACCTGGTGCAAACCGCCATGAAGCAAGCGTCAGAGGCGGCCGCCTTCAACCAGCGCATCCGACTGTCACTTGACAGCCTGCCGGTCTGCGTGACGGTGTCCAATGCGCAGGCCATGCTGGTACACGCAACACCGCAGGCCAAAGAGTTGTTGAAGCTATTTGGCGGTGCCAGCTTTGATACCGACAAGTTCTATGGCAACAAGCTCAGCACTCTCTTTAAAGACCCGGTCCACGCTACCCGCTTTGACCAGGCGGTGCGCTCCGGGGAGACAGTGGACATGGAGGTGAATGGCCACCACTTGCGCTTGCTGGCGCGACCGGTGCTCGATGGTCGGGGTACGCCGCTGGGGCGCATCACGCAGTGGATTGACCGCACCGATGAATTGGCATCGGAGCAAGAGCTTGACGACATAGTCAACGCCGCCACTCAGGGCGATTTCAGCGGCCGTTTGGCGCTACAGGGAAAAAACGGCTTTTTCGGCAAGATCGCCACCGGCATGAACCAGTTGATGAGCACCAGCGAACAAGGCCTGTCGGATGTCGCGCAGGTTTTGTCGTCGGTGGCTGAAGGGGACCTGACCCAACGCATCACGCGCGACTACGCCGGTCTATTTGGAAAAGTCAAAGACAGCGTCAACACCAGCAGCGACAACCTGACTCGCGTTATCGGCGAAGTGCGCGCAGCCGCCGATGCCCTGACCGGTGCCGCCAACCAGGTGTCAGCCACAGCGCAATCCTTGAGCCAGGCGGCCAGCGAGCAAGCTGCCAGCGTGGAAGAAACCACCTCGCAAATTGATGTCATGTCAAGCTCGATCAACCAGAACAGCGACAACGCCAAAATCACCGACGGCATGGCAACCAAGACAAACAAAGAGGCCATTGAGGGTGGAGCCGCCGTCAGTCTTACTGTTGAAGCTATGAAGAAAATAGCAGCCAAGATTGGCATCGTCGATGACATCGCCTACCAGACCAACCTGCTGGCGCTGAACGCCGCGATCGAAGCGGCCAGAGCCGGTGAGCACGGCAAGGGTTTTGCAGTGGTGGCAGCCGAGGTGCGCAAGCTCGCCGAGCGCAGCCAGGAAGCTGCCAAGGAGATCGGTGAGCTCGCTGGCAACAGCGTCACCACGGCTGAGCGGGCCGGCAAACTGCTCGACGAGATTGTGCCCAGCATCCAGAAGACCAGTGAATTGGTGCAGGAAATTGCCGCCGCCAGCACCGAGCAAAGCGAATCGGTGACCCAGATTGGCGGTGCCATGGGCCAGCTTTCCAAAGCCACGCAACAAAACGCCAGTGCCTCCGAAGAACTGGCCGCCACCAGTGAAGAGTTGTCCGGCCAGGCCGAGCAATTGCAACAAAGCATTGCTTTTTTCAATACCGGAGACGGCGCGCAGCCGGTGCGCAGCCGACATGCCACGTCTGCATTGGAGCGCCGTGTGCCGCAGGCCCGTGCCACAGCACCGCTGCGGGTTGCAGCCGTTCGCCAGAGCGATTCAGCTCATTTCAAGCCTTATTGAGGTGCCAAGATGTCAAGTCACCATGTCGTTGCTGCTCCCTCTGACTCGCAACCCGTGTTTCGCCGGGATTCGGTCAAGGACGAGGCGTTGCAATACCTGACGTTCAGTCTGGGCGATGAAGTCTTTGCCATGGACATCCGCAGTGTGCGCGAAATCATTCAGTATGGCTCCATGACCATCGTGCCGCTGATGCCCGAATTTGTCCGTGGTGTCGTCAACCTGCGAGGTGCGGTGGTGCCGGTGATTGACCTGAAATCGCGTTTTGGCCGTCCGCCGGCCCAAATGGGCAAAAAAACCTGCGTCATCATTTTTGATGTCGGTCCCGAAGGCGACCGGGTCGAACTCGGGCTGCTGGTGGATGCGGTCAGCGAGGTGATTGACATTGCCCCGTCCAGCATTGAGCCACCGCCGCAGTTTGGCACTTCCATCGCGCGCGAATACATTCACGGCTTGGGCAAGGTGGGCGACGAGTTCATTGTCATTTTGGAGCCAGAACGTGCACTCAACATCGATGACATGGCGGCGCTGGCTGAGCAAGGCCATAGAGTCTGAGCCCTGACGATTGACAGCAACACGTCACCAAACAACACAAGATGGCAACCCCAATGAAACAACTATCTATCAAGACACGCATCTTGGTCGGCTTTGCATTGCCCATTGCGCTGTTCATCGGCTTTACTTTCTGGTTTTCTGCACAGCTTTCACAGGTCAGGCAGAGCATGAACCACGTCTCAGAGCAAAGTGTGCAATATGCCTTGCTGGCCACCGTCCTGGACAAGAACGTGGTTCAAATCCAGCAGTTCCTGTCTGACATCTCTGCCACCCAGGGCAAAGACGGCCTGGACGATGGGTTTCAGAGGGCGCAAGCCAACTATGACGAGTTCAGAGTCGGCCTGGCCAAATTCGAGAAGCACTTTGCCGAAGTGGGCGATGCGGTTTCTGCCAAACAGGTGCAAACCATCAAGGCCGATGCCGCCGATTACTACGCAGCCGGGCAGACCATGGCCCAGGCCTTTGTGGCGGCCGGTCCGATGGCTGGAAACAAGTTGATGGGCGGCTTTGATGCTGCCAGCGAAAAGCTGCAAAAGCAGCTTGAGCCCTTTGTCAAGGCCCAGGTCGAACAGATGAAGGCAGATTTGGCGGCTTCTTCAGCCAGGACCGACCAGGTTTCCCGGATTGGCATCGTCATTGTGGCGGTTGCGGTCGTGCTGGCTTTGCTGGTGGCCTTTGCGGTGACGGCCAGCATCACCCGGCCGCTGGCGCGTGCGCTGGCTGCCGCGCGCCAAGTCGCCGCAGGCAAGCTCGACACCGAAATCGATGCCGACGACAGCGAAATCGGCCAGCTCATGGCGCCCTTGGCCAAGATGAAAGACACCCTGTTGCAATTTGAAGCCGCGCAAACCGAGCTGGCGCGCCAGCATGATCTGGGCATGCTGGACTACCGGATGCCTTTGAATCAACTCGAAGGTGACTACAAGGCCATGGGGCAGTCCATCAACACCCTGGTGAATTCACACATTGCCATCACACTGAAGGTGGTTGACGTGGTAGCGGCTTATGCTGGGGGCCGGTTTGATGTCGCGATGGATCGCCTGCCCGGGCAGAAAGCACGCATCAGCGAGGCACTGGACAAGGTGCAAAACGCGCTCAGTGAGGCGGCAACCGCCGCTCAGCGCAACCAGCGCATCAAGGTGGCACTCGACAACTGCAGCACCAACGTGATGATTGCCGACACCGACTTCAACATCGTTTACATGAACGACACGGTGCAAGCCATGATGCAGCGCAACGAGGCTGAATTGCGCAAATCTTTGCCCAGGTTTGAAGCGCGTCACCTGATCGGCCAAAACATCGATCTGTTTCACAAAAACCCGGGGCATCAGCGTGGCCTGCTCAGCGGGCTGAAATCGGGCTACAAGACCCAGATCCAGGTGGGCAAACTCTATTTTGCGCTGTCCGCCAACCCCATTCTTGACCCTAGCGGAGAGCGGCTGGGTACCGTGGTCGAGTGGTTTGACCGTACCGCCGAAGTGCATATTGAAAACGAAGTTGCCAGCGTGGTCGAGCATGCTGTGGTCGGCGACTTTCAGCACCGCCTGAGCACGCAGGACAAGACCGGTTTTTTCGCCAGCCTGTCGGCTGGCATGAACCAGTTGCTAGAGGTCAGCGAACAAGGTCTGTCAGACGTGGCACAGGTGCTTTCAGCGGTGGCCCAGGGCGACCTGACCCAGCGCATCACGCGCGACTATGCCGGCCTGTTTGCCACGGTCAAGGAAAGCGTCAACACCTCGTCGGAGAACCTGACCCGCGTTATCGGCGAGGTACGCGCCGCAGCCGATGCACTGACCGGTGCTGCCAACCAAGTAAGTGCCACCGCCCAAGCCCTCAGCCAGGCCGCCAGCGAACAAGCCGCCAGCGTCGAGCAGACCACCGAGAGCGTCAAAATCATGTCAAGCTCGATCAATCAAAACAGCGACAACGCCAAAGTCACCGATGGCATGGCCACCCGGACCAATAAAGAAGCCGTTGAGGGTGGAGCCGCCGTCAGTCTTACCGTGTCAGCTATGAAACAGATAGCATCCAAGATCGGCATCGTCGATGACATCGCCTACCAGACCAACCTGCTGGCCTTGAACGCCGCCATTGAAGCGGCCAGAGCCGGTGAGCACGGCAAGGGTTTTGCCGTGGTGGCCGCCGAAGTTCGCAAACTGGCCGAGCGCAGCCAGGAAGCTGCCAAGGAGATCGGCGAACTCGCGGGCAACAGCGTGACCACGGCCGAGCGGGCCGGCAAACTGCTCGATGAAATTGTGCCCAGCATCCAGAAGACCAGTGAGCTGGTGCAGGAGATTGCTGCGGCCAGCAGCGAGCAAAGCGAGTCAGTGACGCAAATCGACGGTGCCATGGGGCAGTTGAGCAAAGCCACGCAGCAAAACGCCAGTGCCTCGGAACAACTGGCCGCCACCAGCGAAGAGCTGTCCGGCCAGGCCGAACAGTTGCAACAAAGCATTGCGTTTTTCAACACCGGCGCTGGCCCGCAACCAGTGCGCAGCCGTCACGAATTGCCTGCACCCGCGCTGCCCACGCCCTCGCGAAAAAGCATTGGCACGGGTCGCACCGCCACGCCGCTGATCGCAACGCCTACGCGCAAGGGCGGCAGCGGCAACTTCAAACCGTATTGATGGCTGGCTTGAAAGCCAGATCAAAAGGACACAAATCGCATGAAAAACAAGCAAACGCCTACCC
>ERZ795030.6225-NODE-6225-length-10547-cov-4.108368_pt1 | contig 10547 bp, 12 predicted proteins | sample MGYA00375122_ERZ795030 | MGnify/ENA primary metagenome ERZ795030 (study PRJEB30165, sample SAMN05720146) | activated sludge metagenome | isolation source: anaerobic digester from wastewater treatment plant | place: Japan | collected 2015-04-20 ...
CACCTCTGCCGCGGCGGCCCCTCCCTTCTTCAGCCATGCAGCCCTTGAGGCAGCCTTCGCGGCAGTGGTATCGCCCACTGCCATGGCAAGGCCCTCCAGCCCCCTCGCCTTCTCAGATGCCTCCTCGATAGCCTCGGTTACCCCCTCAGTGGCGTCGGCCGCCTTCTTGGCCCCGTCACCGAACTTCTCCCACACGCTCTTGCCCAGGCTGCCGATCTGGACGGCGCCGCCCGCGATGTCGCCCAGGTGCTTGACGACCGTGCCACCGGCCACTCCGAACAAGGCGAGCTTGGCCGCCCACTTGACGAAGGCCTCGCCTGCCGGCGTCTGCAGGAAGGCGGTCAGGTCCTGCAGTAGTTCCTTCGCAATGGGCGCCAGTTCCTCCAGGGCGGGGACAAGTGCCTGCCCGGCGGCGATCGCACTCTCCTTGAGTTCTGCCTGCAGCCCCTTGAGCTGGTTCTCCAGGCTGCCGGATGTGCGGGCCGCGTCTCCCTGCGCGTCCTTGGTGGCGCGCATGATGATCGCCATACGGGCGTGAGCCTTCTCCGCCTCGGTGGCCGCGGTCGACCCACCCTTGATGCCGCGGTTGAACAGCTCCTGGTCGAGGGCGGCGTCGGAGAGGAACACGCCGTACTTGCGCAGGGACAGGGTCTCGCCGGCGAAGGCCGACGCGAGGTCCCGCACTACATCCGGCTCCTGCTTGTTCCAGAAGCTGCCCAGGTCCACCGCCAACTGGGCGACCGACTCCGACATCTGCGCGGCCTCAGCGCGCGCGATGCCCATGGGCGTGAACAGGCCTTGGAAGCCGGCGGCATACTGCAGCAGGTCGGCGCCACTGCGGTTGAGCGCCTCGCCCGTGGCGTCCGCCCAGGCGGTCACGGCGTCGGTCTGGCCCTTGAAGACCTCGCCCGCCATTTGCGACATCTCGCCGAAGTCGCTGGCCGTCTTGACCGCGATGCCACCCAGACCGAGAAGTGCGGCACCTGCGATCTGGACCTTACCGCCGACGGCGCTGGCTGCCGTGAAGGTGGCGTCCCACTTGGACCGGAACTGCTCGCTGGAGGTCTGCGCATTGCGCAGTGCGGCCTCCAGGCCGTTGAGGCTCTCGACGGCCTTCTGGATCTTCGGGGAGGCCTCGTCGGCCGCGTTGATGGTGACGTGGACCGTCATGTGCTTGTCGGGCATGGTCGCTCAGGCCTCCTCTCCGTCAGGTGTTGCGCACCTTGTCAAGTTCGGCGATCCCGTCCAATATCTCGTGCACCTGTATCAGGCTCAGGCCCATGATCTCCGGCACCGTCCAGCCGAACCTATCTGCCAGCATGGCTACGACGAGGCGCCACTGGGTTTCTCGTCTGCCGGGTCCTGGGCCGGCTCCTCGCCCCTGGGGAGCACCTCTACGACCACCTCGCCGAGCAGTTCAATGCCACGCGCCGTCGGAGGGAAGAGCGCGTCCACGTCGGCGGGCGTCGCGTCGGTCTTGTGGTGGAGTAGGGACCTGAGCGCCAGGAAGGCCCATGCGGTCACTCGATAGGTGGGGTCGTTGATGGCCGACGCGGGGAGATTGTATGCCTGCTCGAAGGCCGCCAGGTCGCTGATGCTGATCTGGCCGAACAGCACTTCGCGGCCGTCGCCGGTGGTGCCCTTGAGTGGGGACCCGGCGATCTTCTGCAGCTCGGTGAGCGGGGAGAGCGTCAGTGATGAGCCCGGAGCCGGGCGCTTGGGCTTCGCGGGCTGCGTCTGTCGTGCCATGGTCTGTCACCCTCCAAAGTGACGGCGCCGGCCTCCGCAGAGGAGGCCGGCGCCATGGTTCGCACGCGTCCGTCTACGACCACGCCCAGTCCACGCACCCGGCGCGGCTGTTGCCGTTGAAGCCATAGGTCCAGGACGCCGCGGAGTTGGCGTCCACAAAGCCGAAGTTTTCGTTGTTGGGCTGCAGGCTCGTCAGCGTGATGACGAGGCCGTCGGTGCCGTTGGTGCCGGTCAGCACCATGCCAAGATTGCTCGGGAGCAGGTCGTCGGCGAGGTCCAGCGTCGCCTGTGGGAGCGGAATGTCCGTGGTCAGGTCCACGGTCACGACCTCGGCACCGTAGCGCCGCACGTTCGGCCAGCGCTTCTGCCCGGCCGCCTTGGTGTTGGCATTGCTGGTGAACGAGCAGTTGTTGCTGAAATTGATGGAGCAGGCCGTGACGCCGTACTCGTAGCCCTCGAATGCCACCACGAACTCATAGTCCTCCAGGGACAGGTTGGCCTCCGGGTCCATCTCGTCCCCGGCGTGCGTGGCGTAGGCGAGACCACCCCACGTAACCGAGGCCTGCAGGCCCTGGCCCTGGGAGTAGTTGATGCTGCCCTGGGTGATCCACGCGGCGTCGTGCTGGACGCCCCACTCGTCGGAGCCGCCGGCGAGATACACCTCCGTCAGTGCACCCCGCGGGTAGCTGGCGCGAAAGCCCGCGGCGACGAGGCCTTGGTTGGTGGCGGTCACGTCGAAGGTCGCGTTGCCGCCGATCTGGACCACACCGCCACGGCGCATGATATTGCCGCCGGAGCCCATGCGGCTCCTGGCGTCCGGGTTGAGCGGCAGGGCGCCGCCGGTCAGTACGCCCACGGGAGTGTCGGCGCTGGCCAGCCCCCAGTGGAGCCACTGCCAGAGCCCGGTGATCGGTTCCTGTGCCATGTCTCTCTCACCCCTTTCGTTACAGCTTAAGCCGCCTGTCGGGGGCGGGATAGAACGATATCGCGTCGGAGGCGTCGCCGCCGGTGCCGCTTGCGGCCGTCACACCCCGGTACAGTGGGTACACGTAGGCGTCGGTGGTGTAGGTGTGCAGGAGGTTGCTCAGCACCGTCAGGCTCGTGTTCTCGGCGATGCTGTCGATGGTGGCGATTTCCTGCTCCAGCCATACCTCGTTGGGTGCGGCGCCCGACCACTGGGTGACAAGCACCTGCGCCCCGGCTTTGAACTGGGCCGTGGCTGCGACCGGGATGACCTTCTGCCCGCTGGCCGCTCCGCCAGAGAGCGCCTGGGCGCCGAACACGTAGGTGTCGCCAACCGCTCCCCCGTTGCCGGTGCCGAGCACTGTGGCCGCGACGCTCTTGGTGCTGGCGTCGTCGAGCTTCAGCGTTGCCGTTACAGTCCAGTCGGACGCGCCGATGGCCGTGACGCGCCCCAGGATGGCCGATACCCCGTAGCTGGTACTGATGTCCGCGGCGGAGGCGATGCTGCCCCCGCGGGTCAGCGTCCCCAGGAGCGTCCCGGGCGCGCTGGCTCCGGCGTCGGCGTCACCGTGGATGTTGGCTGCGCTGAGCGCCGCACGTGCCGCTTCGGTCCACAGAGCGGAGAACTTGGCGTCCACGCGCCAGCGCAGTGCGGTCAGGTATCCGTCCAGTCCAGACAGCCCTAGGTCCTGCGTACAGTACGTCTGGATGTGGCCGAGGACCGCGCGCAGGTCGGTGAGCTGTCCGAGCTTCATGGTCTCGATGGCCGTGTCCAGGGCCGTCGCATCGGAGCCCTTGACGCGGTTCTCGAACGTCTCGTCGCCGGCGGCGTCCACACGGCTCCAGATGTCGGTGCCGCCCACGGCGGCGGTCCGGCACGCGGCCTTCTCGTAGGACCAGCGGTCGAACAGGCCCATCAGGGTCGTCTCTACGGCGGTCAGAGCCATGGGGGGTTACCCACCTTTCAGAGTCTGGTATCGCAGGTCAACGGGAACCGCCCGGAAGACCTGCTGCGTGTTCTCGAACAGAGGCAGGATCAGCACCGGGGCGGACACGAAGTGCACCACCCGGCAGCTGGCAATGCTGCGATTTGCGTGGATGCAACTGCCGAACTCGTCCAGCAGGGCGAGGAGAGTCGTGTCGGTCGTCTCCGGGTCGTCCTCGTCGTCGGGCACCGCCAGCAGAACCTCGAACGCGGGATTGTGGAACCAGTTGTTGCCGCTGCCCGCGCTGCGCTCCCCGCCCTCCAGGCCCATGAAGCTGACGATCACCAGCGCGTCCTCGGTGCCGTCCAGGCGCACCGAGCGGCAGGGGCCGATGCGGAAGACCGCGCTCTTCAGGGGCTCCACAGTCCACGCCCTCAGAGCCACAAGCAGGGCGGCCCGGAAGTCGGCCGGCTTGACGTAGCTCACTACTGCATCACCCCGAAGACCTGCCGCAGGGCTCGGTCGAACTCCGCGGCGATATTGTCCGCCTGTGCGGCGAGTGCGGGCACCAGGTACGGGTGTGGCTTGATGACGACCCAGGCCTTGAGCACGTACTGCGCCACGCCCGCGTCGTCGAACAGGAAGAGCTGTCCGTTGACGCGCTGAATGTGCAGCCCCTCGTGGGTCCGGGCGTAGCCCTTCAGCGTCCCGATCGGGATGGCCAGCATCTTCGCGTGGACAGGCCGGATGGTGCCGCCCAGCTCTTGGATGCGCCCGTAGATCACGTGTGGGCCGATGTCCGCGGAGAGTTTGCTCTCGTTGGCGTGGACCATGATGGAGCGGGCGAGGTTCCCGGTCGGGTTGGCGAAGACCTGGGTCGTGTTGAGCTTCGCCTGCCGCTGCACCAGTGCAGCCGAGCGGGTCACGGCGCGCATTAGTGTCCGGCGGTCCTTGAGGCGCAGGTGGGCGGCATCCAGGTCCTCCACGGCCTCGCCAATGAACGTGAGCTTCATCACGTGGTGGGGGTCACCTGATTCAGGTCCAAGCGCACCTGGCCGTGAGGCTCAGGCATGCCCGGCACCCTCTGCTTGCCGCGCACGGTATAGGTGGTTTGCTCGGTGGACGGAACCCACGACCAGGTAGCATTCTCCAGCCGGTTGTGGGTCACGATGACGCGGCAGCCGATGGTGAGGTCTGAGTTGTCGTCGCAGAAGGCCTCGTGGGTCACCGGGTTCTGGTAGGCCTCCGAACGGCTCTGTCTCTGCCGGGCGTCGAGCTGGACCACCAGCGCCGGGATGTTGCTGGCCACAGGGTCCCAGGCCGGAAAGTCGGCGTCCCCAGTCCTCTGCACGTCCACGCGCAGGAGGGACGTGGCAGACCTGGTGTACAGACTGGTGAGCGTGCTGCCAACGCTGGCGCGGTTCACGTTCTCACCTCGTCGTCGCGCTCCAGCAACTCGTTCGTGGTGTAGGAGAACCGCTCGTAGCTCGGAGAGACAGACGCCTCCAGGCAGGCCCCGGCATCGTCCTCATCGTCGGCCTGGGCTCTGTACCTGTCGGCCTGCTCGCGCAAGTTCTTAGCGATCTGGGTCAGGTCCTCGTCCACGTCGCCACGCCCGACCTTGATGGCGAGCTTGCTGTGGTTGGTCGCGAGGATCTCCAGGAGCCGGGCTGAGGTGCGCAGCACGTTGCTGCCGTTGGCCGCGTAGACCGCGTCAATCTCCGCGTCCGTGAACGCATAGTTGTCGGCGTCGGCGTCGTCGGTCAGCAGGCGAATCATGCCGGCGTCCGTCGTCGGGTCGTATGTGAACAGGACCGGCATAGGCGTCTGCTCCTCTCGTAGTAGGTGGGTCGTGGGGCGCCCCTGTGGCGGGTCAGGAGCGCCCCACTGGGCGGCGGAGGGTGACCGCCTACTTGAAGGCCGCTACTCGGCTTCGGCCTCGCCGGTGCTGTGGTAGGCACCGCGCCAGTCGGCCACATCTACCCCGAATGTGAACCGCAGCTTGAACGCGATCTCGTCGGTCAGAAAGTCGCCATCGAAGGGGTCGCTGGCCCCACCGAAAAGCATTCTCGCATCCGCCTCGCGGACGTAGATGCTCGGCGTCTCGTAGCCGCGCAGGAAGCCGTAGCGCACAGCGGGCCGGATGCGCGGGTCGGCGAAGAGGTACCAGCCGGTCGTACCGTAGCTCTCGTCGATAGCCTCCAAGAACGGGTCGACCACGACGGTGGCCGAACGTGCCGCAGGGTTGTTGACCGGGATACTGGCGGTATTGCCGGTTGTTACCACGGTGCTCTCCACAAGTGCCCGCGCGGTCCACTCCAGCGTCGGAGGCACCACGAGGAAGAGCGGTCCGGCATACACAGACACGTTGCCGGCCGGGTCGTCGAAGTTGCGGATGGCGTTGACGCCGGTGGCCAGGTTCGCCGCGTTGAGGTTGCTGCCCGCACCGCTCATGTAGTTGCCCTTCCCGGCGGTGAAGAGCGTGGTGTTGTGGGCATAAGCGCTGGTGAACAGATACTGCTGCGTGTATCGCGCGCTCAGGCCCCAGGACTGCGGGTACTCCATCAGCAGCCCCAGGTCCCGGTTGTCAGACAGCCACGTCTCCCACGTCACAGGCCAGTTGACGCCGTACTTGTACGTGTGGGCCTCGAAGCTCTCGTCGCTCGGGTCGATGGTGGTGTAGTCTGCGCCCTCTGCCACCTGCGGGATCAGCCGCGCGGCATTGAGCCGGTAGTCTACGCCGTGGCCAGACCCGGCACGGGCAAGCGTGGTCGTGTCCCGACGCTTGCCGAGCATCGGGTATGTGATTGGAATCGACTCATCCAAGTACGAGACCATCAGGCCGCGGTCGATCACGTCGGCCAGGTATGTGAGGTCGCTGGTGCTCATGACCTCCTGCACACGACCGGAGCGCATTGCCTCCTGCTGGCGCTTGACCAGCGTACGGATATTGATCTCCCGGCCCCCGGACGTGTCCTCGTCTACGATCGGCGGAACCAAACTGACTGCAGGCAGACCCATGATAGGTCACCTCGTTTCGTTGTTGTGAGTCGGGCTACGCTACTGCGGCGGCCACCATGGCGAGACAGTCGGACCAGGGGATCGGGATGATCTCCACGCCGATGGTGGCGGTCAGGCCGGAGCCGATGGCCTCCAGGGCGCGCCCGATGCAGATGCCGTTGCTATAGTCGCGGTTGATCTGGTCGGCTTCCGGGTCGTAATAGAGCCAGTCTCCTAGGGCGATGGCGCACGAGGATCCGCCGGCGTCCTTGCCGATGACGCTCAACTCGTAGCGGCCCCTGGTGTCGATCACCAGCAGGTTCGTGTCCTCGTCGTAGTCTGCCACAGCGACCCCGACAAGCGCCCCGGCAATGACGAGGTCGCCGCTGGTCACGTCATCCAGGGTCGTGTCCGTGGTCTCAAGGGCGATCCGGCTGGACTCTATGGCATATGTTTTCTTTGCGTTCACATTCACGTAGTTCGCCATTCCATCTCACCTCAGAACCGACAAAGCCCCGCCGATTGGCGAGGCCTGAGTGTTTGCGCTATTGTCCTTTGCGGCGCTTGCTACTGCGGCAGTTCCTGCATGGCCTTGAGGGTCTTCGCATCCACGCCCATGTTGCGGGCGAACTCGGTGAACCCGTCCTCATAGGCCTTCGTGGCTTCCTGCGTGCGGTTCGTGTCGGTGGGCCCGGTGCCGGTCACGCGGGTGCGCACCCCGGCCTCCTGCAGCACGGTCAGGGCGTAGGCGCGCTCCGTGTCGCAGGCCTCCTGCACGCGCGTCCCGATCTGGTCGGTGGCGATGATCTGGCCCGAGAAGCTCTCGACGACGCGGGCCTTTGCGGCCGGGCTGAGGTCGTCGCGGGCGTCCACGAGCGTCCTCACCGTGGAGAGCGTACCGGCGGCGGCCCGCTCATCCTCCAGGGCCTTGATGCGCGCAGTCGCCTCGGCCACTCGCTGGTCCTCGGTGACCTTCGCCTCGCGTAGGGCGCGCAGTTCCTCGATCAGCTTGCGGTCGGCTTCCGGCTTCTCGGCGTCCGCGGCCTCTTGCTGTCGCTTCTCTTCCTCGGCCTTTGCGGCTTCGTCTGCGGCCTTTTGCGACTCGGCGATCTTTGCGGCCACGGCATTCGCAAAGGGTTCGACGACAGACTCAGCGGTGCGCTTCACAATCTCGTCCATCTGCTCGGGCGTCAGTTCAGCCATGTCCATCTCCTGTTCCTGGGCCGCCTCAATGACGCGCCCGTGGGCGTTGCCGTCCGGGACGAAATCCACGGAGTGGCAGTGTGTGATGGCCTCGACCACGTGCACGTCGGCACCGTTGACGCGGCCTTTGCTAACTCGGATGTTGCTGTCGTGGGAAAGACCCACGGACAGCTTTGCGACTGGGTCGTCCAGGATGGCGCGTGCCTCTGCCAGGTGGGCGTGGCAGACGGCTTCCAGATTGCCCTCCACGCAGCGGACCGAGCCGGGCTTGATGGTCGCCGCCCAGTCCCGCAGGTCCCGGTGGGGCACGTCACGGCCGGGCTTCACGTGGTTCAGGTACATCTTCGCGCCGTCGAAGATGGCGGCGGCGACGGCCGCCTCCAAGACTCGTTTCGGGTAGTAGCGGGGGGGGTGGCCGGTCTTGGTCGTCCCGTGCGCCAGGAACATCACCCGATAGTCACCGTCGCCCAGGGCCTCCACGGAACCCGCGGGGAGGAACTCGGTCACTCTCAGTTCGGTCTCGTAGGGCTTGCTCACCTCGTCACCTCCTGCAGCACCGTGGCGACCACGGCCTTGATGATCTCGCGGGCGAGTTCCCTCGCCGGCTGCCCCGTCCAGGGCTTTGCGGGCACGAACCGCGCGTCGTTCAGCACCGGCAACTCCAGGCAGTGGCAGTTGATGATATTGCCCGCCGAGCCCGCCGGGTCGCTCGGGTGCATCAGCCGCTCGCCGCCGACGATGAATGGCTGCGTGATCGGCCGGACCTGTCCGCTCGCTGCAGAGTGCGCTGCCCGCGGGTTGCTGCCCGCGGTCCGCCACTCGTGCCCGTCTACCCCATTGCGGACGCTGGCCTCGTGGTTCGTCACCCCGTAGGCGATGCCCGTCTCCGTGTTGGCGATGACGAGCGCCCGGTCCTTGTAGGTCGTCGGGAAGAGCTTCTCGATCTCCAACGCGAGTTGGTCGGGCGGCAGGCCCTCGCGATAGAACTGCTGCGCCATAAGGTCCCGGAAATCCGATAGCATTGTGTCCGTGACATGGCCCTTGATCTTCTCGCCACGGCGGAGAAGTTCCCGCTGCAACTCAGGGTCGCGCAGGTGGAAGACGAAGTCCTCGCCGGCATTCCAGCCCTCGCCGCGGCTCAGCAGCTCCTGGACCGTGGAGCGCATGTCCTCGTGGAGTGGGATGGCGCCCTTGCGTACTTCCCCGGGGCCGCCAGCGGCAAACCACTCCGCTTCAATCGCCTTCCAAATTGCGCTCTCCGAACTCGGTGGCGATGCCGGAACCGGGATCGCCTCCTGAGCCCTCTTCTCCAGACCCGACCGCTTCAGCGCCGCCAGGATCACCGGACGCGCCCGGTCGAGTGCATCCTGGCCCCCGGCGTCCGCGGCCTCCAGGATGTACTGCCGGAGCACCTCCGCCAGCGCCGTCTGGTTCGGTAGGCAGTTGGCGCGGATGGCGCCGGTCAGGGCCTTCTCGCTCGGGGCGTCCTCGAGTCTTCGCACCCATGCCCAGCAGCGGCGGTGCCAGGGCTCAATGACGCGGCTCTGCAGTTCGGCCGCGAAGCGCCTCTCCACGTCCGCGCGGGTGTCACCTCTCCGGAAAGGGCGGCACCGCCTCCTGTGCGCGGTCCTCGTCTACCTGCTCTTCGCCGCCAGCCGTCTCCTCATCAGGCGGTGGCGCTGGCTGTGCTCCCGGCTGAACGGTCGGGGCCTGCCCGTCCAGCTTGTCCTCGGTCGGGAACTGGCGCTCCAGGAGCTCGGTTACGTCGTTGGAGCCCAAGGCGGTATAGGCCTGGTAAGCGGCCTCGCGAGGCTCGATCAGCGTTCCGGACGCGGCGGCGAGTGCCTGCAGCAGGGTTGCCGTGGTCGCCGGGTTGTCCGGTTGCGCGGGCGGGAAGTCCAGGTCGAAGGCTCTGTCGACTCTCGTCGGCAGGCGGCGGCTCGGGAAGTCGCCTTGGATGACGGCGAGTTCGATGGCCAGGCGGGTCAGGTCCTCGCAGACGGTACCGACCTGCTGCTGCCGGTCCTCGATGCGCCAGATCACCGGAAGCTCCATGGCTGTCGCCGTGGCAAGGTTGCCGCTGGACGAGTCGCTGTAGTAGTGCTCGCCGAACCCGAATGCCCGGATGCTCTGCAGGTGCGTCTGGCGGCTCGCGACCTCCAGGTTGCCCACGCCGCCCGTCGGCACGTTGATGGCGTCGAGCTGCACGTTCTGGTTCTCCACCTGGACGCCCGCGGGACCGCTGGGAGGTGTCCGGAACATCTTCGCCGCGTTCTCGATGGCAGTGGCGGACTTGGTGTTGAGTTTCTTTCGCCAGGCGAACATGGCCAGGGCTTTGCTGAGCGTCACGAGGTCGGAGACGGTCCGGGCGTGGGAGCGGATCCAGTCGTAGGCCCGGTAGGCCTCAGGGATGCCGCGCAGCCCGAGCGTGTTGGACTTGATCTGGTAGGCCATCGCGAGGGGCCCGGCGTCGCCGCCGATGCCCGCCCTGCTCAACAGGTCGGCCACGCCCTCCTCCCACTCCGGGTTGTCCTCGCCGAAGGTCGGGTCCAGCACGTACCGCCAGCATCGCCAGTCGGCGTAGTACACCACCTGCTTCGCGCCCGTCTCGTAGCGCCCGGATGCCACGTCGTAGGTCTGTGAGCGGAACTCCCGCCGGTACAGGACCGGCTTGAGCGAGTTCTCCGGTGCGGTCACCACGTCCAC
>ERZ795030.6227-NODE-6227-length-10540-cov-17.960420_pt1 | contig 10540 bp, 9 predicted proteins | sample MGYA00375122_ERZ795030 | MGnify/ENA primary metagenome ERZ795030 (study PRJEB30165, sample SAMN05720146) | activated sludge metagenome | isolation source: anaerobic digester from wastewater treatment plant | place: Japan | collected 2015-04-20 ...
GCCCCCGTGCCGGAACCCGGCAGGAGGACCACAGGTTCCTCCACGTCCAGGAGCCTTCCGAGGCGTCCCTTCACTTTCTCCAGCAGGTCGGACCATTCCTCGCCCCGGTGGCTGATCATCGGCCCGGCCGCCGCCATCCTGACGGAAAAGGGCACATCCACCGGCCCCGGTGTGTACAGGTGTCGCGTCATGGGATCCCCTCCTCGTGGATAAAAAAAGGCCGGGAGAGCGCTTCTCCCGGCCTGTATTCCCCAAAAACCCTGTCTTTTTTCTCCGGGTGCGGCCCCGGGTCTACAGCGGTCCTCCCCCTGCCGGCAAAGGGAGGCCTCCCCTTCCGGACCACCCGGAAGAGGTGCTGGAAGAAGAGGAGCCGCTGGCCCTGCCGACAAAAAGGGACATCTGTATCAAGGGAAACCACTCCCCCCGTGAAAACAATGAACGATTTATACCACGAGGGCGCTCAAAGGTAAATAGCCGCCCCAGGCTCGGGACGGGGCCTCTTGTTTGACGGATGCCCCGGCAGCCTCTACCATGATGCCCCAAATAGGCCTTTCGGGGGTCTCAGTTGCCCCGGTCCTTTACGGGAAAAAAACGAAGCGGGGGGTAGGAAATGAGGATCGCCTGTGTCCAGATGGAAGCACCGGAATTGGCCGGTTTTGAAAGAACTTTCAGCAGGATCCAATGTCTCCTGGGTGAGGCCCTCCAGCCCGGGGTCGACCTGGTGGTGTTCCCGGAATGCGCCTGGCCGGCCTATTTCATCGATCCCGCCGCGGAGAAAACGGCCCTTAAGGAGGCCCTGTCGCTCAACGAGCGGTTGATCGACCATATCCGCAGGAAAGCCCGGGAACATGCTTCCTACGTGGCCTTCGGGCTGGTGGAGGAAAAGGGCGGGAAGCTCGGCAACAACGCCATCCTCGTGGACCCTTCGGGGAAAATGGTCCTCAGGGTGTCGAAAATGAACCTTTGGCATTTCGACAAGGATCTCTACGAGCCGGGCCGAAGTTTTGACGTGGTCGATTCGCCCTTCGGACGGATCGGCCTTTTGATATGCGCCGACGCGAGGCTCCCGGAAATCGCCCGGGTGCTTTCAGTGATGGGGGCCGACCTCATCATCGACCCGGCGAACCTCACGGGCTATTCCTTCTCCCCCCAGGGCCTTACCAACCCGCAACTGGATTTCATGCTGCCCGCCAGGGCTTTCGAGAACGGGGCATGGTGGGTCCTCTCCAACAAGTGCGGGATCGAGTCGGCGGCGGTCCCCTACGTGGGCGGCAGCAGGGTGATATCCCCGAAAGGAACCTCCGTCGCCTCGGCAAGCCCGGACAGGGAAGAGATCCTCTTCGTCGATATAGACCTGCCGGGGAAAAGGCCCGCGTCCCTTCCGGAAAGGGCACCGGCGGCGTACGGAGTGCTCGCCGAGCCCACCGAGAACCTCCCGGTGACGGGGATCACTTCCCAACCCGCCATCCCCTCCTGCAGCAGCTTTTTCCTGGGTGCCGCCCAGTTCGGGGCGGAGGACGCCGAGGAGTACATCCTCAAAGCGGGGAAGCACCTGGCCGCCCTGGGACGGTTGCACGCGTCCATCGCGGCCCTCCCCCCGGCGGACTTTCTTCCCGCCCCCGGCATCCTCGAGTTGGCCGAAGCAATAAGGAAAAAGCACGGGGCGGTAATGGGGGGGATGGTCGTCGCCCTCGCCGGTGGTGGGAGGGGCAGTGAACCCCTGGGAGTACTTTTCGACGCGGGGAAGGTCCTGGCATCCTCCCGGGGCCGCCCGTCCCTCTCGGGATCGGATGTCATCGGGACGCCCCATGGTTACTTCGCCTTCGTCCACGGCGAGGGGATCCTCCTCCCCGAATACGCCAGGATCCTGACCCTCCTGGGCGCGGACCTGCTCTTTTCCCTGACGGACTCCCTGTCGGGGCCTTCCCTTGAGATAGCCAGGACGAGGGCCTACGAGAACAAGGTTTTCCTGGTGCGCTCCACCTCCCCCGGCGAAGCCAGGAGGTCTTTCATTTGTGATCCCTACGGCAGGATCCTCTCCAGCGCCTTCATCGGGGTTGAACAGGTCTTCGGCTGCCAGGTCGAGCTCCTGTCGGCGAGGTGCAAGGAGGTCGTCCCGGGTACGGACGTGATCCGGGGCAGGAGACCTTCCGATTACCGGCTGCTCTGCCGGTAAGCCGGCCCTTCGAGGCCCCAGGCGGCGGGTCTTTCCCAATTTACCGGGGTGTTCCTCTATAAGTGCATTGCCGTCTTGACAAGATTTATATAGTCTATATTCTATAGAACATAGGAACTGGACCTCGCCACCCATTATTCTCAGGAGGTGCTTGTATGGAGAAAAAGGTCATACCGTTCGGCAGCGCCATGGGAATGAAGGTAGCCTTCAGTACTGCGGTAAGCGTGGATGTCAGGTCCGTCGATAAGATCATCTGGGTCTCCGGCCAGGTCTCTTTCGACGAAAAAGGGAACATCCTGGGTAAGAACGACATGTACGCCCAGACGGAGCGCGTCATCCAAAACATTCAAAGCGCCCTGGCGGAGTTCGGGGCCGGCCTGGATGATGTGGTCGAGGTCAATGTGTTTGTAAGAGATATGAGCCGGCTCAAGGAGATCCACGAAGCGAGGCTCAAATACTTCAAGGAACCTTTCCCCACCAGCACCCTGGTTGAAGTCAACAAATTCGTGCATCCTGACGCCCTGATAGAGATCAATGCCGTGGCAGTGATCTAGAAACCGGTCCGGGAAACGCAGGATATCTGACATCGTAAGGGGGAGAAGAGATGAAAAGGAAGAGTTTGATCGCGGTTCTGCTGGTCGTACTGGTGATGAGCCTGGCCTCGGCTGCCACGGCGGAGGAGAAGTTCCACTGGAGACTGCAGTCCAGTTGGGCGACGGGACTGGAGATCCAGAGGCAGGTCGAGAGGTTTGCCGAGCTCGTGACGAAAATGAGTGGGGGACGGTTGACCATTACTGCCCTTCCGGCAGGCGCGGTGGTGGGGGGGCTCGAAGTTTTCGACGCCGTGAGCCAGGGTGTCATTGACGCGATGAACAGCCTTTCCGCGTACTGGATCGGGAAAGAGCCTGTCGCGCCCATGTTCTCGGCGATCCCGCTCGGGATGGACGTCATGCAGTATTACGCCTGGTATTACTACGGCGACGGCCTCGACCTCATGCAGGAGATGTACGCCAAGCACAACATCGGTTACGCTGCTTTCTGCGCGATCAACCCGGCCGAGGACTTCCTCTGGGCCCACAAGCCGATCACGAAGCTCAGCGATTTCAAGGGCCTGAAGATCCGTACCGTCGGTTACTGGGGCGAGATCGCGACCAAGCTGGGCGCCCGCGTTGTCACCCTCCCCGGCGGGGAGCTTTACGGGGCGCTTGAAAAGCGCATAATCGACGCAACCGAGTTCTGCAACCCCGAGTCGGATTTCAAGTCCGGCCTGCATGAAGTGGCAAAGTACGTCCACGTCCCCGGCGTCCACCAGCCCGTGTCCTTCCTCGAACTTCTCATCAACAAACAGTCCTGGGAAAAGCTGCCCGAAGACCTCCAGGAGATCGTCAAATCAGCGGCCAAGGCGTCCGTCCTGGAAGGTTACGTCACCTGCCTTATGGCCGATGGGCAGGCATTGAGGGAATTCGAAAAGAACAAGAACGTGATCGTCAAGCTTCCCCCGGAGCTGATCGCCGAACTGAAGGCTCTCGCCTGGGAACTTTACGACGAGAAGGCGGCGAAAGACCCGTTCTTCAAAAAGGTCTGGGATTCCCAGCGTAAGATCATAGCGGATTACGATCACTGGGCATCCTACATGGTCCCGCCGCAGCTGGATTAACATCGGACATCTATTCCCCCCTGTATATCTGGGTTTATGGGGGGCAGGGCCACGGATCGCTTTTCCGTGGCCCTGATTTGATTGACCCTGGAGATGTTCTGAGAGGAGTAGTTCGCATGATTCGCAAGATTGTGGATCTCATCGATTCCCTCAACCTTTTGGTCGGAAGAGCCGCCAAGTGGCTGGTGCTCGTCCTGACGGGCTGCTTCACCTATGAAGTGATAATGCGTTACGGTTTCAACAACCCCACGGTCTGGATATTCGACGTCAGCTACATGCTCGGGGGGTCCTTTTTTGTCCTCGGGATGGGTTACACCCTGCTGAAGAATAACCATGTCAGGGTGGATGTCTTTTCCTCTAAATTCAATGTCAAGGTGAAGGCCTTCATCGAAATAATGCTCACCCTTTTCCTGTTTTACCCGGCATGGGGCATCCTGATATATCGCGCCATGCCTTATGTTTACCGCTCCTGGATCACGAGGGAAAAGGCCCTGGAGAGTTTCTGGCAGCCACCGATCTATCCCTTCAAAACCATTTTCCTGATAGGCGTGATCCTTCTTCTGCTCCAGGTAACGGCGGAATTGTACCGTTCCTTCGAGGTTTTCTTCAGCAAGGGAGGTGCCGGTGATGCCAATTCTTAGCCCCGAGGTGAACACCCTTCTGATGTTCGGCTCTCTCCTCGTCCTCCTGTTCCTCGGTTTCCCGCTGGCCTTCGTGTTGACCGGCATCGGCCTTCTGTTCGGCGTCTCCCTCTTCGGGCTGAATTACGCCGGGGCCTTCATCCTCGCCTTCCTGTCGACGATGAAGAACTACATCCTGCTGGCGATCCCCCTTTTCGTATTCATGGGGGCGATAATGCAATATTCCGACGTCAGCGACAGACTGTTCGGCACCGTGTACGTGCTGTTCGGGAAGTTGCGGGGAGGCCTGGCGATAACCAGTAACATACTGTCGACCATTTTTGCCGCCTGTACTGGGGTCGTGGGGGCGTCGGTGGTGACCGTGGGGCTGCTCTCCATGCCTCCGATGCTGAAAAGGAACTACGACAAGAAACTCATCGCCGGGATAATCTGCGCCGGCGGTTGCCTGGGGGTCCTGATCCCGCCGAGCATCATGGTGATAGTCTACGGCCCCGCGGCGGGTGTCTCGGTGGGCAAACTCTTCATGGGACTTATCGGGCCGGGGCTTTTGCTCTCAGCCCTGTACACCCTCTATATCGTCGCCCTGACGACCATCTTCCCGGAAGCGGGTCCCCCGATCTCAAAGGAGGACCTCGCCGACTTCCCCTGGGCGAAGACCAGGAGAGGCGTGGCCCTCAGGGTCCTCTCTTCCCTTGTCGCTCCCCTTGTGATCATCCTGGCGGTCCTCGGCACCATATTCTTCGGCGTCGCTTCCCCGACGGAAGCCGCCGGTGTGGGTGCCGCGGCGGCTATAGCTCTCGCCTTCGCCTACAAAAAACTTAACATGAAGATGCTCGTCAACGCCTCGGACTCGGCCCTCAAAACTACCTGCATGATCCTGACCATGACGGTGGGGGCCGTCCTGTTCGTGTCAACTTTCATGTCCATGGGCGGCGGGGCCGTCGTGGAGCGTTTCATCATGGGGCTCCCCTTCGGGAAATGGGGGATCTTCTTTCTCATGTTCGCCGTCGTCACGATACTGGGCATGTTCCTGGACTGGATAGGCATCGTCCTCCTGATCGTTCCCCTTTTCACGCCCATCGCCGCCAACCTGGGCTTCGACCCGGTCTGGTTCTCCATAATGATGATCCTCTTCCTGCAGCTGTCCTACCTGACGCCGCCCTTCGCGCTGGCGATATTCTATTTCAAGGGCATATGCCCGCCGGAGATCACGACGATGGACATCTACAAGGGGGTCGTTCCCTTCATCGCGATCCAGCTCTTCGCCTTCACTCTCTGCATCCTGTTCCCGGGGATCATCCTGTGGCTCCCTTCCGTGTCGGTCACGGGATGGTAGCAATGCAGTCGAGGGTTTTATAACAAATTCAAGGAGGGTTCGCTCGTGAAAGAGATCCTGGTCAAAGGCGGCACCGCGGAGGCTTTTGAGGTCCGAAAGGGCGGTAAGTTCAAACTCACCGACGTCGAAGGCGGCCAGGTCGCCGATTTCGTGGCCTTCAACAGGAACGACCTGAAGGAAAAGTCTTCGCCCGGCCATACCCGCATCTCCAACCGTTCCCTCAGGCTGAAGACCGGCGACAGCATCCGTTCGAACCTGAGGCATGAAATGATCCGTCTGCTGGAAGAGACCGCGGGCCACCACGACATCCTGATCGTCGCCTGCGATGAGCAGCGGTACCTAGTGGACTACGGCGTGACCGATCATCGGAGCTGCGTGAACAATTTTGAGCAGGTGCTCGGGCGATACGGGATCGACCGGTGGGTCCTTCCTGACCCCGTCAACTTTTTCCAGCACACCAGGATCGGGGACGACGGGGAGATAATCCAGTTGCCGTCGGTCAACCCGGCCGGCTCCTTCGTGATGATGGAGGCCCTGATGGACCTGGTCTGCGCGGTCTCGGCATGCCCCATGGACCTCAACCCCATCGGTGGGAGCAATATAACCGATATTCTCGTTACCCTTTATGATTAGCAGGCCGGGATAGGAGGCGGCGGGGACCCTTTTGGAGCCCTTTGCGCAGCCACCCGGTACTGCCGCAAAGGACAAAAAAGAGGTGTGGCCGGAAATGACAGCTAGGAAAACGGAAAAGGGTTACCTGACGAAAAGCCGATATGCCTACATGACCCTTAGGGAAGGGATCATCACCCGTCGTTACCGCCCCGGGTCCCCGATGATAATCACGAACCTCAGCAAAAGCCTAGGCGTGAGCGAGACGCCCGTCAGGGATGCCATAAAGATGCTCATTTCGGAAGGGTTCGTGGTCTCCAACGATCACGTGGGAGCGAAGGTGGCCAGCCCCTCCCTGGAGGACCTGAAGAACATGTTCGAGATGCTCCTGAGCCTCCAGGGCATCGCCACGAGGATGGCGGTGTACCAGGACCCGGCGGGCCTCCTTGAGGAACTGGAAGAGATCCTGGAGAAGACGAAGCTCTACATTCACGAGCAGCGCCACGAGGAATACGGGATCCTGAATGACCGGTTCCATGATTCTATCGAGAGCCGGTGCCGAAACCTTGAACTGGTCTCGACCATCAACTCCTATAGGGAAAAGACCGGGTGGGTGCGCTCCCTCTTCGTGTTGAACCCGAAACGCCTCGAGGAATCCTTTGATGAGCACGTTGAGATTTTCGGCGCCCTCAAGGAGCGAAAAGCCAGGGCGGCGGAAAAGATCCTGAAAAAACACCTGCTCATATCCTTCAACGCCTATCTCGATTTCCTGAAAAAAGAGAAGGGGTACGAGGGGAAGGAGTATGAGATAGACGGAAGCCGCTGGATCTGAACTGGCAGGGCCCTTTCGGGCCCCTAAAAGGACTCCCCGCCCTTGTGGCGGCGGGGAGCCCCGAGGCGTTCGACGGTTCCGTTACAGGGCGGCGATAGTCTGGACCTCGACGAGGAAGGGTTCCTGGACGAGCCTGTCGACCATCAGAAGGGTGTTGGGCGGGTAGACCCCGTCCGGGAAGAGGCGCGGGAACTCCCGTTTCCGGAATTCCATGAACTTCGGGATATCCTGCGAGTGGACCAGGTAGGTCGTGAACTGCACGATCTGGCCCCAGCCGGCACCCGCCGAGGCGAGGGCTTCACCGATGTTCTTGAAGACCTGGGTGCACTGGGCGTCGAAGTCGTCTTTCCCGACCACGTTACCGGCCCCGTCGGCCGAGAGCATGCCGGAGATGAAGAGCAGCTCGCCGGCCTTGACCCGGGCGATGTGTGAATACTGTCCCAGGGGTTTCCCCAGGGTTTCAGCGTTGTAGATCTTGATCTGGGCCATTGGTTCATCCTCCCCCTATCGTTTATTGGGCTTCGGGTCCCGCGGACCCTTGGGGTCCGCGGCCGAAGCGCCCGTTATCGACTCTGTCGGGCAGTACTTTTCAAGTATATAACATAAGGTGCGCCCCGAGGCAAGATAGTATACAGCAATGGGCCGCCCGTAAAGTGACAGGACAGGCCGATCAAGAAAAACAAGAAAAAGAAAAGGAGAGGAGAGTTTTCAAGATGTGGAAGGACATTAAATTCGTGACCCCCGATATCGTTTTCGGCATGGACGCCGTAAACGCCGTCGGGGACAAGATCAGGGCCCTCAAGGGGAAAAAGGCCCTGGTGGTCACCGGCCCCTCCGTTAAGTCCTCGGGGGCGCTGGACAAGGTTTTGGGATCCGCCAGGGACGCCGGCGTGGACTTGGACGTCAACGTCCAGCAGCGGTCTACCCCCGAGCCCACCACCGAACTCGCCGAGGAAGTGGCGAAGTACATCGTTGACGGCAAATTCGACGTAGTAGTGGGGCTTGGCGGCGGCAGTATTCTCGACGTGGCGAAGATGTCCTCGGCGCTCACCACGAACCCCGGCAAGACAAGGGACTATTTCGGTCCCGGGAAGGTCAAGAACAAGGGGCTCCCCACCATCATGATCCCCACCACCGCTGGGACCGGTTCAGAGGTCACCAAGCACGCCATCTTCCTGGACCAGGAGAACAACGTGAAAAAGGCCGTCGCTTCTTCGGCCCTGCTCCCCGACGTGGCCATCGTCGACCCGATGTTGACCGTGTCATCGCCGCGCCACGTCACCAGCGCTTCGGGGTTCGACGCCTGGCTTCACGCCGCGGAACCCTTCGTATCGAAGAACACGAACCCCATCACCGACGCCCTGGCCTTGCAGGCGGTGAGCATTATCGCGAAGCACCTGGGCGTGGCCTGGTCGGATCCCGACGACCTGGACGCCCGGTACCACGTATCCCTCGGTTCCCTCATGGCCGGCATGGTCCTCAACAATGCCGGGACCAGCCTGGTGCATGCCCTGGCTTACCCCATAGGAGGGGAGTACCACGCAACCCACGGTATCTCCCTCAGCGTGCTCCTCATCGCCTGCTTCAAGGCGATAGCCGCCTCCAAGGGGGAGCGCCTGGTCCAGATAGCCAAGGCCATGGGCGAGAACGTGGACGGTCTCTCCACCCGGGAGGGTGTGGAGGTCGCTCTCGACGCCATGGCGGCTTTCATGAAGAGCGTGGAACTGCCCATCAGCCTCGAAGAGATAGGGATAACGGACCGGTCCGGTGTCGAGCGGTGGGCCGTGGAGGGGTGGAATGAAAGGCGTCTCCTGGGCCGCTGTGCCCGCGACCTGACCGTCGAGGATATAGCCGCCATTTACAGGGATGCCTTTGAGGCGAGGAACTTTTTCTGGGAATAGGCGGCGCGGTTCGTGAGAAGCGGGCGTGAGGAAACGGCATCGACGGGCCCGCCCGATGGCGGCGGGATCGAAGCCCATCGCCCACGATGGATGAACAGGACACCCACGCAGGTTCTCCCGGGCGCTTTGCGTAAACCGGCCCCCGAGGGCCTTGCAGAGGAGGAATGAAAATTGGCGACGATCCACAACAAGAGCGCGACACCCTGGAAGACTGACAAGTGGTACACGAGCCCCTGGAACTTCATCCCCGAGGTCCGGGAGGGGATGAAGTTCTCCCCGAACATCCAGTTCCACGACGTTTCCCTCCGGGACGGCGAGCAGCAGGCGGGTCTCCTTTTCAACAAGGACCAGAAGATAGCCATTGCGGAAAAACTGGCGGAACTGGGCATCCAGCGGATCGAGGCCGGCATGCCCGTGGTTTCCGAGCAGGACGCCGAGGCCATCAGGGAGATCGTCAAGAGGGACCTCGGCCCGAGGATCTTCTCCTTCGCCAGGTGCATGAAGGAGGATGTGAAGAGGTCCGTCGATATCGGCGTGAAGAACATAGTCATGGAGGTCCCCGCCAGCGACCATATCCTGAAGTACGCCTACCGCTGGGAGTTCGAGAAGGCCATTGAAGTGTCGATCGAGGCCACCCTCTACGCGAAGGAGAACGGCCTTTACGTCTCCTTCTTCACCATCGACGGCACCAGGGCCGATATCGACGACTACCTGAAGATCGTCGACCGGGTAGCCTCGGAGGGGCACATGGACGAACTCACCGTGGTGGACACCTTCGGCGGGCTCAACCCCCACTCGGTCCCCTACCTCATCAAGAAAGTCAAGGAGCATATACCCGACAAGCCCATCGGTGTCCATTTCCACGACGACTTCGGCCTGGGCGCGGCCACGACGATCATGGGTCTCGCCTCGGGCGCGGACATCGCCCACACCTCCATATCGGGCATCGGCGAGAGGGCCGGCAACGCGCCCTATGAAGATGTGGCCATGGCCCTTCTGACGACGTACGGTGTCGATACGGGCCTGCGCTACGAGAAGATCTATCCCCTCTCGAAATACCTCCGGGAGATCACGGGGCTTACGGTGCGCCAGAACAGGGGCATCGTAGGGGATTACGTGGCCGATATCGAGTCGGGGATCGTGGCGGCCTGGTACAAGAACGTGGAGGGTATAGCGCCCCTTGAACTCTCGCCTTTCCTCTATGACCTTGTGGGCCACCCCGACACGAAGGTGGTCATCGGGAAGCTGAGCGGGCTCCCCACGGTTGATATCTACCTGGACAAGCTGGGCATCGAGACCGATGACAAGGACGCCAAGGCGGAGATCCTGAAGAGGATCAAGGACACGGCGCTGGAGAAGAGGCGCCTGCTGACCATCGAGGAGTTCGG
>ERZ795030.6229-NODE-6229-length-10538-cov-3.976724_pt1 | contig 10538 bp, 8 predicted proteins | sample MGYA00375122_ERZ795030 | MGnify/ENA primary metagenome ERZ795030 (study PRJEB30165, sample SAMN05720146) | activated sludge metagenome | isolation source: anaerobic digester from wastewater treatment plant | place: Japan | collected 2015-04-20 ...
GAAGCTGATATATTGGAGTTAGTCAGAAAGGTAATAAAGGACAATCCAAAATCGGTAAAGGATTATAAGGAGGGAAATAATAAAGCAATGGATTTTATAATAGGCCAGGCAATGAAAGCTTCGAAAGGGAGAGGAAATCCGAAGGTTATCAGTGAAACTATCAAGAGTATATTGGATAATATGTAATATTTTAACAAATATTCAGAATACTAAAATAATTCATAAAAAAGACAACAACAGTTCACAAAAAATACATAAACCTTTGTTATACTGTAGGTTAGAATATATGATGCTATGCCATCAAGTGTTTGAGGACAGGTGTATCCAGGTATAGTATATGACTTGTTCTTTTTCCTTTATGCCTGTAATAATCAGAAATTGCATCTTGCTGCATATTTGGATTCATATTGGGTACCAATTTTAATGGGCGCAAATTTTTTATATGCGCCTGTAATTTAAAATAAGGGGATGAATTAATGAAAAAATCTTTAGTACTTGCACTTGCAATGCTAATGGTTCTAAGCATTGCACTGTCGGCATGTGCACCAAAGGCACCTGCTGAGACACCGGGAGGAGCTGCCACACCGGCAGGGGAACCAAAGATACTTAGAAGCAACAACTCAAGTGAGCCCGGATCCTTAGACCCGGCACTGGCACAAGGAACTCATGACTCCTGGGTATTGGACCATACCTTTGAAGGCCTTTATAAGAGGTTAGCGGATGGCACCTTTGCACCAGGAATGGCTAAGGATTATAAGTTAGCCGATGACAATGTTACCTATACCTTCACTCTTCGTGACGACATCAAATGGTCCAACGGAGATCCCGTAACAGCCTATGACTTTGAATTTGCATGGAAACGTGTATTGGATCCGGAGCTTGCATCGGATTATGCATTCCAGCTCTATTATCTGAAAGGCGGAGAAGCATATAATACCGGTACCGGCAAAGTCGAGGATATAGGCGTAAGAGCCATTGACGACAAGACATTGGAAGTTGTGCTTGCATCACCTACCGCTTATTTCATAGAGTTAACAGGTTTCTATACTTACTATCCTATAAATAAGAAGGTAGTTGAAAGCAATCCTGACTGGGCAAAGAATGCTGCTACTCATGTATCCAACGGTCCTTTCAAATTGGCTGAATGGGAACATGACGTGAGAATTCTGATGGTCAAAAATGATACTTACTATGATTCAAACCTTGTTAAGCTGGATGGAATAGAATTGGCTATGCTGACAGATGAAAACACAGCCTGGCAGAAATACGAAGGCGGAGAATTCGACTTCCTGATTCCTCTTCCCCAGGCAGTTGTTGCACAGCTTAAAGCCACCGGCAACCCGGAGCTGGTAATCGGCGGCGAACTTGCCACATATTATTACAACCTTAACACAAAGCTTAAACCCTTTGATAATGTCAAAATAAGAAAAGGTCTTGCTCTGACCATAGACAGACAGACCATAGTCGATAAAATAGCCCAGGGCGGCCAGCTGCCTTGTGAAGGCGTCGTACCTTTCGGTATGCTTGATGAAAACAACAAGGAATACAGAAACGGAGTCGGCAAATTGGTCGAGTACAATGTAGAAGAAGGTAAGAGACTTTTTGCGGAAGGCCTAAAGGAAACAGGCTTTAAAGCCTCTGATTTCAGTAAATTCTCTATTCTGTACAATACTTTGGAAGCCCACAGAATAATAGCTCAGGCGATTCAGGAAATGTGGAGAACAAATCTCGGCATAGAGCTGCCCCTTGAAAATGTTGATTTCCAGGTTAAACTGGACAGGGAAAAGGCAGGAGACTACAGTGTTTCCAGAGCAGGATGGATAGGAGACTATATTGATCCAATGACCTTTATCGATCTTTGGGTAACCGACGGTGCATTCAACGATGCGGATTACAGTAATCCGGAATATGACAAACTTGTAATTGAATCAAAAAATACTGCGGATCAGACTATCCGTATGAATAACATGCGTAAAGCAGAAAAGATGCTGATGAATGATATGCCGGTAATTCCGATTTATTTCTATACTAATCCTTATGCTCAGAAACCCTATGTGACCGGCGTATTTAAGCCCCTTAACAGGTATCCGTATCTTATATATGCTGATATGAACAAATAATCTATTCAGCTTTGTAAAAGAAGATCGGCGGGCTATATTAACTATAGCCCTCGGTTTTCTTTTCAGTTAACAGCAAAGGAGGTATAAAATGAGAAAATACCTATTAAAGAGGTTTTTGTTATCTTTATTGACAATTTGGATAATTATTACTACTACATTTATATTGATGCACTCTGTACCGGGAAACCCCTTCAGGACTGAGTCAAAAATGCCGAAAGTTGTATATCAGAATCTTCTAAGGAAATATGGTCTGGATAAACCTTTAGGCGAACAATATATTATCTATCTTGGGAAAATAGTAAGAGGCGATTTTGGAGATTCCATGAAATCCAGGGTCGAAACGGTAAATGACATGATAAAGAGAGGCTTTCCGGTATCTGCTTTTATAGGCCTCCAGGCGCTGATAATAGCAATTACTTTTGGACCTGCCCTGGGCGCAATCGCCGCTTTGAATCAAAATAAATGGCCGGATTATTTTTCAATGGTAATTGCAATTCTTGGTATTTCTGTACCAAGCTTTATTATGGGAACGGCATTTATACAATTTCTGGCCAAGAATATCAGCTGGCTTCCCATCGGGGGGTGGGGCACTTACAGCCATTCGATTCTGCCTTCTGTTGCATTGGCATTCATGCCCCTGGCACAGCTTGCAAGGTTTATGCGCTCAAGCATGCTGGAGGTTCTGGGACAGGATTATATAAAAACCGCGACATCCAAAGGAATAACCAGGGCAGCGGTTGTTCTGAAACACGCCGTAAGAAATGCAATACTGCCTGTTGTTTCCATGTTGGGTACTATCGCAACCAACCTTTTGGTAGGCAGCTTCGTTATTGAAAAAATATTCGGTATCCCGGGCCTTGGAATGTTTTTTATTTTATCCATAGGAAACAGGGATTATCCTTTAATAATGGGGACTACGATTTTTTATTCCATTGTTTTAATATCAATGCTTCTCTTTGTTGATATTGCATATATGCTTATCGATCCGCGAATCAAACTTGTAAAGGAGGGACGATAGTGAAAACAGAACTTGATTATTCCCCGGAATTATTTCAAATTGCATCAAGGGAAGATAGAAATGCAGAAAAAATACGTCGTCCCAGTATAAAGTATTGGCCGGATGTATGGCGTAGGCTGAAAATGAACAAATTGGCAATGACAGGATTGACACTAATATGCATTTTTGCAGTAATGGCCTTTGCAGGTGTCCATATCAGCGGGTTCAAGTATTTTGAACAGGACTACAGTATGATAAATTTACACCCGGACAGTGTGCACTGGTTTGGAACCGATGAATTGGGCAGAGATTTATTTACAAGGGTTTGGTTTGGTGTAAGGTATTCGTTGTTTATAGGGGTTATGGCGGCCTTCATTGATTTCTCAATAGGGGTTTTGTATGGAGGTATTGCAGGTATTACCAGCAGAAGAATAGATGCTGTAATGATGCGTATAGCGGAGGTAGTATACAGTATTCCTTATATGCTGGTTGTTATTCTTATTTCAGTTGTGTTTACCCAGGCAGGTCAGGGAAGTTCAATGTTTGTTCTGATTTTTTCCCTGTCCTTGACAGACTGGGTTCCAATGGCCATTTTGGTCCGCGGACAAGTACTCCAGCTGAAAGAAAGTGAATATGCTTTAGCATCGGAATCCCTGGGAGCCGATAAAAGCTGGATACTGCGAAAGCATATTATACCCAATTCTCTTGGACCGATATTGGTTAACATTACTTTGACAATCCCCAGGGCTATTTTTGCAGAAGCAACCTTAGGATTCCTGGGTCTTGGACTTCAGGCACCGAAATCCAGTCTTGGAACCTTGGCGAATGATGGGTTGAGGGGCCTTCCGGTAGGACTCACATATCAGATATTTATTCCGGCATTATTCATTTCTCTTATTATGTTTGCTTTTAATGTATTGGGAGATGGATTTCGAGATGCTTTAGACCCAAGGCTGCGAAAATAGAGAGAGGTGGAAATATGGAAAAAGTATTAGAAGTTAAAGATTTAAGAATATCCTTCCAAACATTTTTTGGTGAAGTCGAAGCTGTCCGCGGCATTACTTTTGATGTAGGAAAGAAAGAAACAGTAGCTATAGTAGGGGAATCAGGCTGTGGAAAGTCTGTAACAGCCAGCGGGATCATGCAGCTTCTCCCTATGCCTCCGGCTTTTTTTAAGGGCGGAGAGATATTTTTTAACGGTGAGAATCTTTTAAATAAAACGGAAAAGCAAATGCAGGGGATAAGAGGAAATAAAATATCTATGGTCTTTCAGGACCCTATGACATCTTTGAATCCTACAATGAAAATAGGCAAGCAAATAGTTGAGGGTCTGGTGAAGCACAGAAATATGAGCAGGGGAGAGGCTGCAGCAAAAGCAATTGAAATGTTGGACCTGGTTGCCGTGCCGCAGCCGGAAAGAAGAATAAATCAATACCCACATGAGTTTTCAGGCGGTATGCGTCAAAGGGTAATGATAGCCCTGGCAATGGTCTGCAACCCACAGCTGCTTATTGCCGACGAGCCTACAACCGCTCTGGACGTAACGGTTCAGGCCCAGATTCTGGAGCTGATGAATAAGCTGCAGGACCAGCTGGGTATGTCTATAATATTGATTACTCATGATCTGGGTATAGTGGCTGACGTAAGTGACAGGGTTGTGGTGATGTATGCCGGACAAATATTGGAAGTAGGTTTGACGGAGGAGATTTATGCATCACCTAAGCATCCCTACACAAGAAAACTTCTGGCTTCCGTACCCCGCTTGGATATGAGCAGGGAAGAACCTCTTTATTCAATAGATGGTACGCCGCCTGATCTTTATGTTCCGCCGAAGGGTTGCTCATTCTATGACCGATGTACTGAGGCTATGAAGATCTGTAAGGATCAGATGCCGGAACTATATGGGCACAGTATCACTCATCAAAGCCGTTGCTGGTTGAACCACCCGATGGCGCAAAGGATAAATTCAGCGAATAGGAGTGAAGGACGATGACGGAACCTTTAATCTCTGCAAGGAATATTAAGAAATATTTTGATGTTAAGGGCGGAAAGCTTAAGGCAGTAGACGGCATCAGCTTTGATATATATCCCCAGGAGACTTTTGGATTGGTTGGAGAGTCCGGCTGCGGCAAGTCAACGGCAGGGAGGACTATTGTCAGATTATATGAGCCCACGGATGGGGAGCTTATATTCAACGGTCAGAATATATATAATCTTCCCAGGAAGGAAATGCAGGAAGTCAGAAGGGATTTCCAGATGATATTCCAGGATCCTTATGCTTCCCTTAACCCGAGAATGACGGTGGAAGATATTGTGGCGGAGCCCCTTGATATATATCAGGCCTGGAAGACCAGAGCGGAACGTTCCGACAGAGTTATTGAGCTTCTAAGATTGGTAGGACTGAATGACGAGCATGTTTTGCGCTTTCCTCACGAGTTTTCAGGAGGGCAGCGGCAAAGAATCGGTATAGCAAGGGCCTTGGCTTTACATCCAAAATTTATTGTCTGCGATGAACCGATTTCCGCATTGGACGTGTCTATACAGGCGCAGGTTGTCAATCTCCTGAAAAAACTGCAGAATGAGCTGGGTCTTACTTATATGTTTATTGCGCACGACTTGTCAATGGTAAGGTATATCTCCGACAGGGTCGGGGTTATGTATTTGGGGCATATGATGGAACTTGCAAAATCAGACGAGCTATATTCGAATCCTCTTCACCCTTATACCAAGGCTTTGCTTTCTGCCATTCCTATACCGGATCCGGAAATCCAAAAAAACAGGAAAAGGATTATGCTTGAAGGGGACGTGCCAAGTCCTATTAACCCGAAGGAAGGATGCAGATTTGTTGACAGATGTCAGTATGCCAAAGATATATGCCGTAAGGAAACACCTAAGTTCGAAGAGAAGAAAGAAAACCATTTTGCAGCATGTCATATAGTATAATTCAATCAAATCATAGTAAACGGTATTGAATTGCAGGATATCCGGTAAGTATACACAGCTCAATACCGTTATTATTTTTCTGACTGCTCATAGTTTTTCCATATAAGCGAAGACTAATTACAATGAATCGCCGGGGAGTAAAGTCATGACATTTAAGAATCATATGGAAAAGGGTTATGCTTATCATGTAATAAGTATAATCGATTTAAAGAAGACCCTGCGGGAAGGTATCAGATACAATGATAAAAACACCTATGCCAGCAAATATACTGATTTTCATACCTATTTTGATATGCATAAGCCCGAGGGCATACCTGAATGGGTAGAAAGAAAAAAAGCCATATTTGCAAGTATTGGATTTGGGAAAGGCCACAGGTGGCACTCCCACAGCGCAATTCTCAAGGTAAGGGTATTGCGGGACAGATGTTGGGTATGCAACGAGAACCTGGCAAATTTCATATACGAACCTTTTATTTTGCAAGAAATAGAGGGATTTGAACGTACAGAGGAGTATATGGAGATAAAAGGGAAAGAATTTGTCAGCGAATATTGGAATAATTCATTAAGCTATAATGCCAACCTGCGCAAAAGGTATGACAAAAGAAAGGGATATGATGCGGAAGTACTTATAATGCACTCTATCCCTCCTGAAAATATTGAATGCCTTTATATAGTTTCAGACCACCAGATAATGAGTTATAGGGAATGGAAAGAATACTTCGTTTGCGGGAGTTCTTATCCGGAAGCTCAATACAATAAATATTTGCAGCCAAGCAGCGTTTCTTCGGCCGCGAAAACACCGGGTTCGCAATAATACTTCTTTTTCTCTGTTTTAAACTCGAAATACTCCCAAAATACAGGAGCCATGTTTTTTTCAGAGGAGCCCAGATTGTGAAGCTCCATTTTATTCTCCTGCAATATGGGATAAAATTGATTGTTGAACAGCTTGCTGTTTATAAAGGCTGAACTGTAAAAGGAGGACAATTGCTTATCCACATACATAAAAAGATCGGGATCCGTAAGACAGCTTCGGAGCGTACGCAGTGCGGAAAGTAAAGCCGAAACATCCTTGAAGCTGTATTTTTGCTTGCTTTTGTCCGAAGTTGAAAATAACCCGCTGTTTTTATCCCAATAGGAGTCAATACGGTCATATAGCTTTAAATATGAAACTTTATATTTATCCATGCTATTAAATTCATGGAGCCTGATTAAACAGTTCATGCAATTGCATAATGTGACAAAAGAGCTGAAATTGTCATCCGATATATTTCTGGAGATATCACCGGTATTTGTCAAGCGTTCGCAAAACTCGAAACCTATTGTATTAACGGTATTATATATTGTCTGTCTATGCAGACCGGTATGCTTCAGCATGGCAAGCAGACTCAGGCATATGGCTGACAAATCTCTGGAGCTGATATCATTAATGTTTTCAATAACATTCTCACATATTATCGGCAGCACCTCCAAACACTTCTCAAACTTGTCGATAAGCCCCCCTGGATAAAGCTTGCTTTGCCCGGGCAGCTCCAATATTGAGGCCAGGGCCTCGGAAGCATAGAATTGAGTTTTTAAATCCGGGTTTTTATTGGAGAGAGTTATTTTACATTCGGCATAGACATTATCTCCTATATCCTTTCCGGTGTAATAGAAATCACCCAGCCTAAGGAAATCAACAAGAAAACAGGCTTGTTTAATAGAGTTTATTCCAAGGCAATAAGCAATGAATTCTTTATTGTCAGATAGGATTTCCCCATTGAGTAAAATAGGAATAAGAGCAGTCGTGGAGCTGATGGAATGGGCAAGCACATTCGGCTCGACAGACCTTTTCATTTTTTTGCTTACCCAGCGGAAGCCTTTGAAATCATAGGCAGATTCGGGAATAGCTGCATATCCCGGAACACATTTCTTGTAAAGAGAGGACATAAAGGTTATATTTTTTGGCATATTCTTAATGCCTGTTCCTTTTAAAAGCTTGTAAATCCGGTCTAATTCTTGCTCATCGGGCATTTCTATATTTCCGCAGCCCGAAAGCAGGCAGAAAGATATTACGTTGAGGTAAGCCATTGTATTACAGTGCTTTACTATGTCAGGATATGAAAATTCAAAATTCATTAAAACACCTCCCAAAATAAATGGAAGTAATATGGATATCTATATATATCTATGCATTAATTGAGTTGGATAAAACCAGTTGCGTATACTTAAATAATGGGTACGAGGTTCGGGGTGCGGGGGGACAGTTGGAAAGCCGGAAAGGGGGGCAGGGGGATGAGTCATGCTGAACGAAGTGAAGCGTCTTAAAAATTTTGCAGGGTGCAATATAAAAAACTGTGCTATAATATTCATTGTAATATTCAACATGGGAATGAGGTGTTGCGCATGAAGGAAGGAAAGATTCCTCCGGAGCTTTTGAAAAGCCTGATATTTGATAGTATTAAAGTGCGAAGAGAGGAAGTCATACTGCGGCCCGAAATCGGCGAAGACTGTGCAGCTATAGATTTCGGCCGCCATGCATGTGTATTGTCCACCGACCCGATTACTGCGGCTTCAAAGGGCGCAGGCGCCCTTGCAATACATATATCCTGCAATGATATTGCCAGCAGCGGAGTAAGACCCCTGGGAATAATGATTACAATTTTGGCGCCGCCTTCTTCCCGGGAGGAAGATATAAAAAGGGTAATGGAAGAAGCGGGAGAGGCAGCTTCGAAGCTGGGAGTAGAAATAATAGGGGGGCACACGGAAATTACTTCCGCTGTAAACAGAATTGTGGTATCTACAACTGCCTTAGGGAAAGTGCTGAAGGAAAGGTTGATAAGATCCTCCGGAGCTCAGACAGGGGATGATGTGATAATGACAAAATGGGCTGGATTGGAGGGCACTTCCATTATAGCGGCAGATAAGGAAGAGGAGCTTAAAGGCAGGCTGATGCCGGAAGAGATAGAGTCTGCCAAGGCTTATGCCGAGCATATAAGCGTGGTGGAAGAGGGAGCAGCCGCAGGGGAATTCGGAGCAAGCAGCATGCATGACATTACAGAGGGGGGCGTGCTTGGGGCTGCTTGGGAAATTGCAGAAAGCTCAGGGAAAGGGATTGACATATATTTAGACGATATACCTGTCAGGGAAATCACTAGGAAAATCAGCAGCTTTTACGGGATTGACCCGTATAGATTGATATCCAGCGGCTCGATGCTGATCACCGTGGAAAACGGAGCACGTCTGGTCAGTATACTTAGAGAAAAAGGTATACCCTCAGCAATAATCGGCAAGATAACGGAGCAGGGCAGAAATATTATAAAGGGGGGCAAGACACTTCCTTTAGTCCCTCCTGATGTGGACGAGATTTATAAGGTATAATTACCGGAACAAAATTATGTAAAATTGCGTCGAAAGATACGAGCATATCGTATCTTTTTTTGTGTTGTATATGCTTCAAAGCAGGCACTGCAAGGGGCCTTGAAACATAAATGAAACATTACGGTAATACAAATATAACATTAAAGCAAAGGAATTTGAGGAATATAGTCGAAATATATAATAGAATATCCAATAGAATCATATGTTAGGAGGAATTATATGAAAAAAACGATTGCAGCTGTAATTGTGCTCTGCTTTTTTATAATTGGTTTTGCAGACACCGTATTCGCACAAACATACAATACAAAAACACCTCCATTGTCATTGCAGATACTAGGGAAAAAAGCCAATACAGCAACTCCTCCTATTATTAAGAATAATAGAATATTCCTCCCAATAAGGACTGTTGGCGAGGCATTGGGCTATAAATGCACCTGGAACGCAAAAACAAATACTATGGAGCTTAAATCCTCAAATCAGACCGTAAAAGTTACAGTAGGCAGCAAGACAGCCTATGTGGACGGAAAAAAGATAACCTTGGATGCTGCCCCTATAATGAATAAAGACAGATCTTACTTTCCTCTGACCTTCGTGGAAAAATATTTCAACTATAGCACTACATATGATAAGACTAAGAATCTTATCACAATAAATAAGAAGACAGCGGCAGCCACAGGTACCGGAGCTGCACAGACCAAAGGCGTATATGTTTTTGGCAAGAAGGTAAGCGCTGTGGATTTTGCCGTAGTGAAGAACGACATTGTATACATACCTTTAAGAAGTGTTGGAGAGAGTTTAGGCTATAAAGTCAGTTGGTATCCTTCTCCAAAGACAATGGAGATGAAATCTTCGGACAGCTCGGCCAAGGTTACCGTAGGATATGGCTCCGGCCTCGTGAACGGAAAGACGGTCAAGATGGAACAGCCCCCGATAATGTATAATTCCAGGGTATATGTTCCTCTGAGCTTTATACGGGATTATTTCGACCTCGATGTTTCTTTTGATAAAGCAAAAAATATAGCAAATATTGATAAGAAGAAACCCCCTGTAGTGGCTGCTGAAGAAAAAATAGAATACAAGGCGGCAAAGGTCGAAGATGTAATATATGATGACAGCGGCGG
>ERZ795030.6231-NODE-6231-length-10531-cov-7.359393_pt1 | contig 10531 bp, 9 predicted proteins | sample MGYA00375122_ERZ795030 | MGnify/ENA primary metagenome ERZ795030 (study PRJEB30165, sample SAMN05720146) | activated sludge metagenome | isolation source: anaerobic digester from wastewater treatment plant | place: Japan | collected 2015-04-20 ...
TTGCTTGCCGAGCGATCCGGGGTTGGGCAGGGGGCCGAGGCGCTCGATGTGGCGATGGCAGTGATCATGGCATGGCTTGGACCCGTCGCGATTGCACTTGTGGCGGGATTCGACTTCCGCTATGGCTGGCAACCGGAGGTTGTGCCCCTGGTTCAGGGAGCCGGCGTAGTGATAGTGGTTCTAGGATACGCGATGACTCTCTGGGCGATGGCAGTGAACAGATTCTTCTCAGGAGTCGTGCGGATTCAGGAAGAGCGCGGGCATGTTGTGGTGAGCCATGGACCTTATGCCCTGGTCCGACATCCAGGGTACGTGGGGGTCATTCTGGCCATGGTAGGGGCGCCTCTGATGCTGGGCTCAGTATGGGCGCTGATTCCTGCCGCCGCCACAGTTGGTGTGATAGTCATCAGAACGGCGCATGAGGACCTCACTCTTACCCGGGATCTGGCAGGTTATGAAACATATGCTCAGCGAGTGCGTTATCGTCTTCTGCCGGGGATTTGGTAGGACGGCACAGGTTCTGATGCTGTGGGTCGGGTGTGGTCTCTGAAGGCTCTGTCGATCGGAGGGCCCAAGGGCTGATCGGAGATCCCCGGAGGGAATGGCATCAGGAGAGCTCCATGCTCGCCAAAAACCGTGCTCAGCTGGCCTGATGAGGATTGCACGATGTCAAAACGCCTGGAGCTGGCATGTACTCGGATTTTGACGTTACTTTCGGAGATAGCCGCAAAAATTGAGTACATCGATTTCGGATGGCCACCGGACCGCCTGCGGATCGCGAAAATCAGGGGGTATCCCGCGCGCGCGGGCATCGAAACCCGTAGAGCTACTGCCATTACGCCCCAAACCGTGGGGGATAGTGGAAATAGCGCATGGGTTGTGACTATAAATTCCAGCGTGTTTACACATAATAGGGTTGAAGGTCCCGCAAACAGGCTATTTGTGGTCTTGGCTATTCACCGACCAACTGGATGTACTCAAAATCTGCGTACATCTCCGAAACTATCGTCAGAACTTGATGGTATCCCTGTTCAGATGCCCCCGGGGGGTATATCGCTGGGCGACGCTGATCGCCTCCACATGTCCGTAATCACGGAGAAGTCGCGCCCGCAACCGAGTCCGGTTCCGGTTGACATCTCGGCAGGGTTGGTGCAATATACTAGTGGCGGCTGACTGACGAGTCAGTCAGCCCGGAGCGCCGGTGCGGCATGCGGATGGCGACACGGCGCACGAAATGGAGCTGAAATGTGTGAGGTCTCTTTCCAGGTTCATTCAGAACCACCCAGTGGCAGTAATCGTCGCGACGATCCTCATAACCCTGCTTGCCGCCCTCAGCGCGACTAGGATCACAGTGAGCACCGCAGTGCGGGACTTCTTCCCGTCAACCGATCCCGAGATAGTGGCGCTTGAACATATCGACGAGATCTTCGGCGGTTCTGAATACGTTCTGATTGCCGCGAAGGCCGATGACGTATTCACTCCTGAAGGCCTGCAGGTTCTTCAGGACATCACTCTGGGCATCGAAGATATCGACGGTGTCCATTCGGTCAGGTCGGTCACCAACATGGTGGAGGTGCAGGGTACTCCATGGGGCCTTGAGGTGGTGGATCTCCTCGCCGAAATGCCGACGGATCAGGGCGAGGCCGACGCTGTTCGACGCCGGATGGAGGAGAACCCGCAGATAGCCGGGGTACTTCTCTCTGAGAGCGGTCGCTATGTACTGGCCCTTGCCCAATTGGACCAGGGAGTCGATGCAGGGGCAGTATCCGGCCGGATTCGGGCAGTGATCGATCAACATCGGAGCGGCATAACCTTCCACCTGTCGGGTTCTCCTTTTCTCAGCAAGGCGGCGGAGGAGTACTTGCGAGACGATCTGATTAACCTCTTCCCATTTGCTGTAGCGGTGATCATCATAGTTCTTGCCTTGAGCTTCAGGACTATCAGCGGGGTGCTCTTGCCACTCGTTACGGTTCTGCTAAGCATTGTGTGGACCCTTGGGCTGATGGGCGCAATCGGCGTTCCTCTGACGCAGATGAGCGCCGTGCTACCAGTCGTGTTGCTGTCGTCGGGGAGCGCCTATGGCCTGCACATGATGCACCGGTACTACGAAGAAAACGGCAACGGCAAGTCGAACGGGAAGTCGAACGGCAAGGCGAACGTAGCCGCGAACGGCAACGGCTCTGCTGGCCGTGCCCTTGAGTCGGTTGGGGTAGCGATAGTCCTTGCGGGCGTGACCACTGTGGCGGGATTCGGATCCAATGTGTTCAGCTCCATGACGCGGATGCGCGAATTCGGCGGGTTAACAGCCATAGGCGTGTGTTTTGCGCTGCTCATCGCCCTTACGTTTCTGCCTGCTGTCCTAACTGTGCTCGACCGGAGGCATGGTTCGAAACACAGTCGGATTGTGCAGACCAGTTCGGCGGCGAAGGGCGGTAACGCGGCACGGGGCGGTCGGAGGTTCCTGGAGAGCGTGGGTGACTACGTGCTGCGAAGGCCCATCGTAGTGGTCATCGCCACATTGGCGTTGGTTGCATGGTCGGCCGGAGGGCTTTCCCGTCTCAAGGTTGACACCGATTTCGCCACCTTCTTCGATGAATCCAGCGTCGCCCGGCGCGATTTCGACCTCATCAGGACAGAGTTCGGCGGCGTAGATACGATTCAGGTGCTGGTTGAGGGCGATATCTTCGATCCGGTCACGCTGCACGCTATGGACAGGGCGCAGCAGGATTTTGAGAAGGGCAGTGGGTTCGGAAAGGCCTTCTCTATTGTAGATGTTGTGAAGCAGGTGTCGTTGGCTCTGCACGAGGACGATCCGGCATGGAACCGCATCCCCGACTCGCGGGAGGAGGTCGCGCAGTACTTGCTGCTCGTGTCGATGTCGGGGGATGTAGGTATCGATCAGATGCTTAGCCTCGATGAAACCCAGGCCAGAATACAGGTGATGGTGGACTCCACTGTGAATGCGTCCAATGCAGGCGGAACGCTCGAACAGGCCCGAAGCATCGTGGCGCGGAGTCTGGAGGGTGTAGGCGCCATCGAACGCGTGTACCTCACTGGATTGCCGTTCCTGTCAGAGTCGATGGGCAAGCAGATAATGGCGAGCCAGATGAAAAGCCTGCTCTTGGCGGGAATAGCGGTCGCGGTAATCGTGTATTTCACCCTCGGGCGCTCGATCACATCGGCGCTCTGCATGGGCCCGATAGCGCTGACTATCCTGGCCAACTTCGGGATCATGGGCTGGGCGGGCATCCCGGTCAACTTGGTTACCGCGCTTGTAAGTTCGATAGCCGTCGGGATAGGCATCGACTACAGCATCCACATATACAACAGATTCTCTGAAGGACTGCGCAGCGGGCTCACGCCGGATGAAGCCATTCACGTTACCATATCGAATACCGGCACAGCTGTAGCGCTGAACGCCCTGTCGGTGGCGGCAGGGTTCATGGTGATGCTGGCGTCCAGATTCCCGCCTGTACGCCAGTTCGGCACGTTGATCGCGGTGACCATGGCCGTGTCGGCGGCCGGCGCCCTGTCGCTGCTGCCGGTGACTCTGCTCGCGGCGAGCAAGTGGAAGCCGGCTCGGGCGCCCGGCGCGAAAGAGCAATGTCTGGGAGAACACCAAGGGACACGACAACGAGCGAGAGGGGAACGGGTATGAGGGAGAGAATGGGCCTTGTGACTTGCGTGGCGACGCTGGCAGCGGCTGTGCTTCTGGCCTTCGCGCTTCTGCCGCCTGCGTACGCTGCCCCCACGGCGCAGCAAGTGCTGGATTCGGTGGAAGGAACCGGGCTGCTGACAGGCAGCGGGCGCGCGGTAATCGAGATGACTATCGAGAAGGGTAAGCAGAAGAAGACGCACCGCCTTGAGGTGTTCCGCGTAGATGACGGGAAGGGAACATCCAAGCAGATGGTGGAGTTCCAGGCGCCTGCAGACGTTCGGGGCACGAAGTTTCTCAGCATCACGCAGCCGGACACCGAGGACCAGATGTGGCTGTACCTGCCCGCGGTAGGCCGCGAGAGGAGGATAGCCGGCAGCGCGGTGCAGGGGCAGTTCATGGGGACTGACTTCACGTTCGAAGAGATATCCATGAACGAGAACACTTGGAAAGCATACACGCCTTCGCTCAGCGCTGATCAGAAGGTCGACGGCAAGCTGTGCCACGTCGTCAAGCTGACTCCGAAGGGTTCGGGCGCCTCGTATACGTCGGTGGTGCTGTATGTTTGGCAGGACACCTCGATCCCGCTCAGGATAGAGTTCTTCGGCAAGGGAAGCAAGCTGCAGAAGGTCATGACCTTCTCCGACATTAAGCCAACAGCCAAGGGCGTGCTGCAGCCCAATACAATCGTCCTTGAGAATACCTCGTCGGGGGGCGTCACCACAGTCAACATAATCGAAACCGACGAACGACCCATCTCCGATGACGTGTTCAGCATGAGATATCTGAGGAAGTAGGGTGAGTTGCTTGAGAACGAAACGTGTACGGAGTCTGCTCAGAACTGCCGCGATGCTCATTGCTGCGCTGTCGGCGCTTGCAGGTGTAGGAGTCGTTGCCGCTGCGCCGTCTGTAAGCGTTCCCGAGTTCTCCGGGAGCGCCGAATACCAGTTCCACTACGGGTTTCAGGCGAAGGAGATAGCCGGCGACTCGCTCAAGCTCAGTCTCGCCCTTGACGGTGGTGTGGGCGCCTTGGCGGGGTATCATCTAGACGCCTGCGCGTCACTATCGACCAAGCCTGAGCTCAAGTCCCAGCTCAAACTGGGTGAAGCCTACCTAGATGTCTCATTGGGCCCCGTAGACGTGAGGCTTGGCAGTCAGTTGGTCAACTGGGGCACAGCCGACGGAATCAACCCCACAAGCATCGTCAACCCTCGCGACTTGCTGTCAGTGACTGACCTGAGCGTCGCCGGCGCTCCCGTTCCGGCGATCGCGGCCACCTACTACTTGGGCAGCACATCAGCCATCACCGGCGTGCTGGTGCTGGATTTCGTGCCGGCGGCCATCCCCGGCCAGCTGGCCGCAGTCGAGCCGGAAGGCAAGCCCAACAGCTTCCGGGACAAGCTGGAGTATGCGATCCGAGGCGAGACGATGCTGGGCGGCCACAATGTGTATGCATCGTATTTCCGCGGGTGGCAGGATCTCCCTGCAGCGTGGCTTGGGGCCACCGGTCTGCCAGACCCTTACCCGCCGTTCGCGCCACACCTGAAATACCGGCGGATTCACCAGTTCGGGCTGGCGACTGCGGGCACATTGGGCGACGCCGCAGTGTGGCTTGAGGGAGCTGTGACGGTGCCCGATAAGCTCGACGAGCTGGACGCGGCGCCTCCGGCGACGATGCCGCTGTCGTCGAATGACCCGTCCTTCCAGATAGTCGCAGGCGCGGACTACACGTTCAACATAGGCACAGGCCTGTTCGTTTCGGCTCAGCTCATCTACGATAGCGCCAACGCACTGCTGAGCCCTTACACTCAGCCGGGGCAGGCCCGAAAGGCGGGCGTCTATTCGCTGCTCGTGACGCGCTACTCCCTCGCCGATGACCATCAGCTGGAACTGGTGGGCCTCGTGGACCTTGCAGGCAAGGCGGGGCTGGTGATTCCGCGCTACACGTATATGCCGGCGCAGGCAGTGGAGCTTTCGATCGCGGCGATCACAGGCTTCGGCGACAATACGAGCACGTTGGGGTCGGTTGTCCCGGCCGCACGCGGCGTGATTGCGGGCATGAAAGCTAGCTTCTAGCACTTCTTGACAAGGCACATTGAATCTTCGCCCCCATCGATCAGATGGGGGCGAAACCACGTACTGCAGGCAGCGCGCGACATGTGTGGAATATACAAGGAAGACGTGGAATTCACGGCGAATCCCACGTAGCATGTGGACGTCGCGGATGATGAGTGATGAGTGGGGAGAGATTCTTAAATGCCCAACGTGTTTGCGTTCTTGTCCTATATACTGGCAATGACGATCACGCCCGGACCGAATAACATGATGTGTCTTGTCAATGGCAGCAGGTTCGGATTCCGCAAGACGCTCAGCTTCATCGCGGGTATCTTTGCGGGCGTTATCGTGGTGATGACTGCCTGCAGCTACTTCAACATCTCACTATCGCGGTTCGTCCCCAGCTTCCGCCCGTTTGCCGAGGCCCTGGGCGGGCTGTACATGCTGTATCTGGCCGTGCGCGTGCTCAAGACGGATGTGAACACAGCGACGGCTAACAGCCGCAGCGCAACGTTTGTCACCGGCATGGCCATGCAGTTCGTCAACGCGAAGATGCTTCTATACGGCCTGACGGTAACCGCAACCTTCATCACCCCGTACTACCAGTCGCCCGTGATACTGCTGCTGTTCTCCGTCTTCCTCGCCTGCTGCTCGGCTTTGGCGGCCTCTTGCTGGGCGTTGTTCGGCACTACCATTCAGCGGCTGTTCGGTCAGTACAGGAAACCTCTCAACATTGGCTTGGCATTGCTGCTGCTATACGCCGCAGTCTCCATATCAGGGATACTGCCCCGCATCAGGCTTCTGCTCTGAGCACGTTCACATTTGTCGTACCATGAGCGCAGGCAGGGGCGGTCGCATACGCCGCCATCAACGCCCGCGCTTGTCTCTATCGATCATGAAGGCGATGAAGTCGCGAACGCTCTGTCGCGCCTCCGGCGATAGGCTGGCAGGGGCTTCGAAATAGGTCTTGCCCAACGCTCGCTCCATGGCTTCCTTCGAGAGCTCACCGGTGAAGTATCGGCCATCGACATCGAATACTCCGGCCAGTCGGTCCATGAGTTCGTCGGGTACCGCGTCCGAGCCGACCTCGTATCGAATGAGGTCGGCGACGTCTATTCCAAGCTGATAGGCGAGGTTCTGACGGCTCAATGCGCGGGATTCCCTTATGGCTATGAGACGTCTCGCTGTCATTTGGGCATCGCGGTCGCCGGCAGGTGGATGTGGGTTATCGGTGTGCCCGAGAAGGTAGTCGACGCTTACCTCGAAGAAGGCGGCGAGGCGACAGACGAGGCCAAAATCGGGCTCTCGCTGCTTGCTTGGAGCTTCGTACCCTGCTATGGTGGAACGCGACATGACGATAGCGGCTGCTAGTTCCTCTTGAGTGAGCCCTCGCTCAGCCCTCAGAGCCTTGAGTCTCTCAGCAAATGTAGCCATCCTTCATCCTCCACTCGCACCATAGCACTGGTATGCCGACCGATCACGTTCCTTCTAGGAACCTTGACGGCTCAGCGAGCGTTGACGAGGTGGCTATAAGGAACTATAGTGGAACTGCGTGTACGTTGTACTACCACAATATTCTTGTATATCCAGTACATGATATGACGAGAATGCTGACCTGATTCCTTGTGTGTGGGACTGCAACGGAATCGGCGGAAGGTTCGGAGGAGGGCTTGCATGGATGGGCGACATGCGGGAAGGGAGATCGGGGCCGTGCCCACTGCGAAGATCCTGAAACCCGAAGCCAGAACGGTCTGGATCGGGGCGGTGCCTGTTGAATACGAGGCGACTGCGCCTGATCGCGACGCGCTCGTGGTGAGGCTTGAATACTGCTGCATGGACGATGATGCGGGCTGGCAGCTAATCGCGGACGGTCAGGAAAACACGGGCATGTGCCTCTGGGATCTTGCCGAGCTAGCCAGGGGTGGCCTGTGCAAGGTGCGCATTATTGCGGCTGATTCTGACGGCAGGGTTGCTGAGGCCGTCAGCGATGAGTTTGCTGTTGTGGTTCCTGAGAGAATGGTCATGGCTGCTCCCGACCCAGTCAAGGGAGTAGTGACATTTCACTACGATGTTGGGGCAGATGCGGTCATTTACGTGTACGACGCGGGCGGGAGGTTGATACACACTGCCGAACTGCTTGCTCGCACAAACGCATATGAATGTGACCTGACGATGCACGGCGGGCGAGTCGCTGCGGGGCCCTATCTATACGCCGTAGTGTCTTGTGATGGTGAGAAGTCAATGGTCGGTCGGTTCACGGTCGAGAAGTAGGATCACTTCCGCGTCTTGGAGGTGCGGGCGCCGTGTCGATCTCTCCGCAGCGCGCCGGCCGCCGCCAGGATCGCGCCTGCGCTCGCCAGCAGTGCCGCAGCCGCGGCGGGCCGCGAATGTGCCTTCGTGGAATATACCCCGCCTTCGCCGGGGGGCGGAAGAGGTATGGGGTCCACAGGCAGGCCGTTCCTGACGGCCAGTCCGCGCACGTCCAGGAGGTTGATCACAGGCACTCCCATGGCTGCGTACTCGAAAATCAGCCCGCGTTCGCGATGAGCCGACATCACTTTCGGCTGCATAACCAGCCCGTTCGGGAAGTCGAGCGAAGCGGAAGTGCTCCCGTAGTTGGCAGTTGCGCCTCCTACGTTAACAAAGCATGCCACGGGCCGCCCGAGCCTCTGGGCTGCCGTGGCGAAAATCGCCATTCGAGCCTTGATGCTGTCGGCCATTGTGTCTTCCCTCAGAAGAGGCGCCCCTGATCGGGTCGCCGCCTGCTCGAAGCATTCCGCGCCTTGGCCGAGGATTCCATTCCCTCCCGCGTCGCCTTCGCCCCCAAGCGACACCGCTGTCAGCTCATAAGGTAACAGACCGCGCCGGTTGAGCAAGGTCAGCATGTCGGCGAAGGTGAATTCGGGGATATTCGCGCCGTACATGGACGCGCCTATGGAGTATATTACGGCCGGCTGAAGGTCAAGCGCCCTGCATGCCGCCAGTGTCGCCAGGATGAGCGCTGGGAAGGAACCGCTTGCGCCTACTGCAACCACATCCCCCGGCTCAAGCCCTGCTTCGAGGAAATACCGGACCATCAATGCAGCGAACGCGGGGTTGGTGGATGTACGCTTGGCCTCGAGTACCCCAAGGGTGGTCGTGATGGGGGTGAATTCGGCACCGATGAGACCAGTGCCGCTCGGGTCGAGTTCAGGGTCTATGTGGATCTCGCGGGCGGTTCGTTCTTCTGCTATGGCCAGTGAGCAGTCGCGCATGATCTCGGCTGCCCGGACCTGGCGGTCGTAGAATGCGGTTCTTTCGAGCGCAGCGCCGAGCCCGCCGTGCCCTTCCGCAAGCAAGAGGCCGGTAGCAGCCAGCGCTGCTGCCAGTATTATGCCGAGGATGTGGACACGGCTGCGGCTGAACCCGCGTCCGAACGGCGTGAGGCCGGCAGTTGCGTTGGCGATGCGATCAGCCACGGCAATGGGTATCCATAGTCTTTGGGCGCGCATTTGGTTCCACTCGCCCCCTTGCGTCTTGCACCTGCGAGATGCTGCAGTCTCCGATCAGATCAAGCCGGCCAAGATCAGGATTAGGCGTACCGTGACTGAAAGCAGAACAACAGAGGCCACTGTGCGTAATACGCCCTGCTTGGCGATGTCATTGGCGATCAAACCCGGGATGATGTAGCCGATGGTGCGGAGCTCGTGCCCGCCCCAACCAAGTCGGATGCCTGCGCGGGCTACGGCCCACCCTATCCAGAACCCTGAAAGGATGCAGGCTGCGAATCGGCGGCGTCCGTACAGGATTACCACATTCGATAGCGCCCACACAATTGCATAGGCCGAAAGCGCTGCAAGAAAAGTGGCGGCGATCCTTGCGGGCTGGTTCATGTACAGCGCCAGGTAACCCGGAACTACAAGTCCGCCGCCTAAAAGGCCGGTGAGCTCTGTGTAGATGAAACTGACGATCAGCCCTATTCCAACCGATAGTGCAACAGTCAAAGCGGCACCCCATTCTCTAGGAAGTAGTCTGAGATGCATTGCCCGGCGCCTCTGGTATTTCCGATCCCAAGTAGAACCGCGCCTTCCCTGCAGTGAGACGCTATCCTGTCAACCGCCTGCCTGGCCCCGCGGATCCTGGTGAGATCGACTATTCGTTCCGTCGGCATTCCCGCCCGCCGCAGGGCGCGCGCCGCCAACTTCCCTGATTCGCCCACTAGGAACACCACTGACGGTCGAATCTCCTGCGCGATCAGAGCAGCCATTTCGGCAATGCGCGGCAGACGGTCAGACCTATTGTTCATTATCACTGCTGTTGGCAGCTGCGGCCCTGCTTGTGTTAGATCGGCAGTCAGAGCCCAGGCGGCGAGTGTGGAATCCCGATCATTCGCCGCGAAGGCATTGGCAAACACGTAGTCCGCGCCTCCGAGCACGATTCTGCGCACGGTCATCGAACCCGGATCACCTGCGGCCACGGCCATTCCGGCCAGCGCCACCTCACGTGCGACACCCGCCAGTTCGCACACGCGCAGCGCGCACGCCACGTTGTCTTTGAAACTCACATACTCGAACTTGGCGTTAACCTCATCCGGCACGTCCGAGCCGTCGACCATATGTAACTTCGCGCCGGCTTTGCCGGCCGCTCGCTCGAAGATGGAGAGAAGCTCTCGCTCAGCTGTGACCAGATGACCGCGATACGGAACGCTTAGGGCAAGCGTTTCGGCCACGTCGCTGGCGGTCGGTCCCATTACGTCGAGGTGATCAGGCCGTGCGTTGGTGATCACACCTATCGTCGACCGGACCATCCGGCGCTCAATCACCCACTGGTTCTCCGGCTCCA
>ERZ795030.6235-NODE-6235-length-10529-cov-4.643116_pt1 | contig 10529 bp, 9 predicted proteins | sample MGYA00375122_ERZ795030 | MGnify/ENA primary metagenome ERZ795030 (study PRJEB30165, sample SAMN05720146) | activated sludge metagenome | isolation source: anaerobic digester from wastewater treatment plant | place: Japan | collected 2015-04-20 ...
ATTGGCGTATTATACCAAATTTTCCCGAGTCAGCGATTCAGAAAATGTTGCTAACAAACTATATACATGGAATTCCAGACAGAAAGATTCCCTGGAAGCTTTTTCGGAGGGGACCGTTGGAATGATGTTTAGTTATTACAGCAGGTATGATGATATAAAAAGCAAGAATCCCAAGCTTAACTTCGGAGTGGCTCCTGTTCCGCAGTTTGATAGCAATAAACCCATAACCTTGGCAAATTATTGGGGATACGCGGTTTCGAAAAACAAAATAGCAAGTACGCAGACAGTGGGGCAACAGCCTTCAGCTCCAGTAACAAATGGAATTCGCACTCATGAAGCTTGGCAATTTTTGAGATTTTTGACACTAAAAAACACGGGAAAAGTAAAACTCTATAACGCCATAACAAGAAATAGCGGAGAATTTGCAATTAATTTTGATCCGGCTCTTGAATATTTGAAAAAAACCAATTTGCCTGCGGCAAGAAGAGATTTGATAGAACTTCAAAAAATGGATCCCGTGCTTTCTGTTTTTTCGCAAGGAAATCTTATAGCAAAAAACTGGTATCAGAAAGATCCCGATTCGGTGGTAAAAATCATGAAAACTACAATAGAAGCAGTGAACAGGGGAGAACTTACCCTGCATGAAGCGCTTGTGCTCGCAAAAAACAGAATAAATGCATTATAGAAAGCGCTTGTTTATCAGAAAATAAAATATATTTATAGTGATATTTTGTTGACTTTTGTCTAATAATGGCATTTTATGTTGAGAACCATCATATTATTGAAAAGATTTTGTTTGCTGGCATGTTTATTGTTGTTTTTTTGTGCTTGGATCGACGCGGCAGATGCGGCAATAGGTGATTATACTTGCGCGAATGAAGCCAGATGCAGAAGTGTCTGCAGATCAGGGAACTATCTCTTAAATGATAGTTCATTTGCCATAACCCCGTATTACTGTGTATATGACGGATACGTTCCGGGCAGTCTTTTGGAAGGCGAATATTGCTTTACGCAACAGGATTGCAGAGAGGGCTTTTTTTGCCGCAAAGAAATCGGAAGGGATGTCTGCAGGCAAAAATATCCCGATGGTTTGCATTGTGTTTCAGGAGGAATCAGTGTTGATTTGGATAATTGCACAAATGGGTGCTCAAGCGGCAGATATTATAACTCGGTTGCAGATTCTGAGAGTGGAGCAGTCGTCTTTACTTGCGGTGATCCGCGTAGCACTGCTTCACCTGCGCCCACCGGCACTCCTGGGCCGCAGATGACAGACAGGCTTGTTCCGGGAGAAACAACAGACACTTCGGGAATCATAAAATGCGGAAGGCCGGGACAGAACATGTGCACGCTCTGTGATCTTGTAAAGGGAATCAATGATATTGTCCAGTTTCTCATGAAAGTTTCGATAGGAATCGCGCTTTTGGCGATAACAATCGGAGGAATATTATATATAATTTCTTCCGGGGACAGCGGTATGATGGACAAGGCGAAGAGCGCCATCAAAAATGCCCTGATAGGATTTATCGTCGTATTTTCGGCCTACCTCATAATCAACACGACAATCGTATATCTCGGCACAAAGGCCGATTTGGGAATTAGCGCTCACTGGGGAACCTTTGATTGCAACAGAACCGTGCAATAAATTTAAAATAAAAAATATGAGAAAATTAAAAATACAACTGATGCTTCTTATGTTTTCGACAGTTGCGGTTTTCATGGCAGCGGGAATCGCGAAGGCTCAAACAACTTGCACAAGCGTTGGGGCAGCATGTACCTATGCTCCGGGGCAGCCTGGAACATGCCAAAACGGCCGTTCAGGGCTGCAGTGCTATCCGAATTATGATGCATCCACGCCATCCGCAACAGCACCTTCAACAGGTTCTGCTTCTGGTGTGGTGGAGTTTACAAATCCCCTCAGATTTACCACCGTGGAAGGCTTTTTAGGCTCAATTTTGCTGGCGCTCCAGAGAATCATCGTGACATTGGCGCTTGTTTTCATCGTGATCGGCGCTGTCCTTGTTCTTACTTCAGCCGGAAGCCCGGATATGGTTGAGAGGGGAAAAAAGTCGATAACTGCGGCAATAATCGGACTTGCGATCGGTATCGCGGCGCCTTCAATTCTCAAGGAACTTGCCGGAATTTTGGGATGGGGACCGGTATCTTCGAACTGCAATCCTGGTGATGTTAACTGCGAAAGTGTTGATGCTGCGCTCACACTCTCGCAGATTGCTGTTAGAACACTTAACTTCTTGCTGGGGATTGCCGGAATCTTGGCGCTCATAATGATTGTTATCGGAGGAATTGTGTATCTCACTTCAGCCGGAGATCCGGAAAGAGCGGACAGAGGAAAGAAAACATTCACGTATTCAGTTATAGGAATTATTATTGCTCTATCGGCAATGGTTATTATAAGACAAATCGCGGAATTTTTTGCGATTCAATAAAATTATAAAAATCTCACTAAATATTTTTAATTAAGATGATGTATTATGTTAATTAATGTTCCGCAACATATAGATGTCGAGGATAAAATAGTTGGTCCGCTGACGGCAAAACAGCTTGGTTGGGTTGTAGCGCTAGGAATTATTCTTTTGATTTTGTGGAATATGCTTCCCAAGATTCTGTTTTTTATTGTTGGAGTACCGCTTGTGATTATCTTTTTGGCTCTTGCTTTCTATAAGCCTTACGGACAGCCTCTGGGAAGCTTTGTCATTTTTGGAATAATGTATTTTTTTCGTCCGAAAGTGTACTTTTGGAAAAGAACACCGCAGAAAGAAATCAAGTTGACACAAAAAAGCATAGTTGCTCCAAAGACGCAACCTGTTTCGAAAAGCATTGATTCTGATTCTCTCAAAAATTTGGCACAGCTTTTGGATAGCGAAGGAACGCGGTATAATGAAGATCTTGAGAATATCCTGAAAAAACCAGCGCAGAGAAAATAAGAGATATTATTCAAATCTACTACAAATAGCATCCCAATCAACAAATAACAAATTCGCAGATCGGAATTAATTGCCCAGCTTCGCTTCGACAAACAACAGTCTTGCGAGTCAAGGCGGGCAGATTCAGATTTTAAATTATGGAGTCATTGCATTCAGACAAAATTACAAGTGGAGGCGGCGGGCTAAGTACGCAGAAATATGTTGATGTCGAAGAGATTCGCGATGGCGTGATCGTGCTAAAGAACGGCTCGCTGCGCGCGGTTCTTCTGGTTTCTTCGATAAATTTCGATCTTAAAGCCACTGAAGAACAGGACGCGATAATAAATCAATATCAAAATTTCCTTAATTCGCTTGATTTTCCGATTCAAATAGTGGTGAGTTCGCGCAAGCTCAACATTACGCCGTATCTTGATTTTCTCAAAAAGAAAGAAGGCGAACTGACAAACGAGTTGCTCAGTTTGCAATTGTCTGAATACAGAAATTTTATCAAGAATCTCACCGATGTTTCGAACATAATGTCGAAATTCTTCTATGTCGTCGTTCCGTTTTATCCCATTGAAAGCTCCAAGGGCGGATTTTTTGATAAATTTTTGGGAGGAAAAGGATCGCAGTCGCAGGTATTGAGAAAAAGGGAACTTTTTGAAACTTACAAAAACCAGCTTTGGCAGAGAGTGGATCACATAAGCGCCGGACTTAGCGGAACGGGACTCAAGATCACGATGTTGAAAACCGAGGAACTGATCGAACTTCTGTATAACTCTTATAATCCTACTACAAACAGCAGCAGCATCATTAGGGGAATAGAAAAGGTTGAATTGAGATAGTTCGCGTAGCACAAACAATGCAAATATGGAGTAGACATGGTTTCATGGTGTTTTTTCAAATTCACATTTCGATATTTGATTGCTTGCGTTGATATATAACAAAAAATCAAAGATTTTTAGTAAACATATATTTTTAGTAAAAATAAAAATATCAAAAAAAGATTGTTTAGCTATGATATTTGTAATTAGTGAATCAAAAACAAATGTTAGATTTTCTGGGAAATAAAAATAAAAAATTAACCGCAATTCCGAATAATAATCCCATCTTGCAAAGTGATTTGCTTTATCAAAGAGGAGTCGCAACAATAAAGGACCTGATTGCTCCGTCGGCCATGAAAATCGGCGCGAACCATTTGCAGGTGGGTGAAACTTTCGCAAGAACGCTTTTTGTGGTGGCTTATCCTAGATATCTGAATACTAACTGGTTTTCTCCAATCATCAATATTGATTTTTCCATGGATACTGCGATGTTCGTGCATCCCATAAACACTGCAGAAATCCTGAAGACTTTGCGGAAAAGTTCCACGCAGGTGCAATCACAGATTCACATCGAAGAGCAGGCGGGAAAAATCCGCGATCCGATTCTGGAATCAGCATTGCAAAACATTGAAGAATTGAGAGACAAGCTGCAGCAAGGAACAGAGAAATTTTTCCGTTTCGGATTATATATGACTGTTTATGGAAAGAGTCTTGAAGAAGTTGAAAAAAGTTGCCAGCAAATCGAAGCAATCCTGGAAGCTCAGATGGTATATATAAAACCGGCGGTTCTTAAGGTTGAGCAGGGTTTTTCTTCAACTCTTCCGCTTGCAAATGACGAGCTTGACATAGCAAATAACCTCAATACGGCTCCACTTTCCACGACTTTTCCATTTGTTTCATCCGATCTTTCGTCTAATGAGGGAATTTTGTATGGAATAAACAGACATAACAACAGTTTAATACTCTTTGATCGTTTCAAGTTGGAAAACGCAAACATGGTTGTTTTTGCCAAGTCCGGAAGCGGAAAAAGCTATACTGTAAAGCTTGAGATTTTCAGATCTTTGATGGTCGGAACGAATGTGATTGTAATTGATCCGGAGAACGAATATAAATATCTTTGCGAAACGGTGGGAGGAACTTTCATAAAACTTTCATTGAACTCGGCGTATCATCTTAATCCGTTTGATCTTCCCAAGATCGGGGAAGATGAAGATCCGGAGGATGTGCTGCGTTCGAACATTGCGAGCCTTATTGGACTTTTGCATATCATGCTAGGCAGCGTTACACCGGAAGAAGATTCTATTTTGGATGTGGCAATCAGAGAGACATATGCCATGCGTGATATTACACCGCAGAGCAACTTCAAATCCTTCACCCCAACTTCGTTTCCAACTATGTCCGATCTGTATGAGGTGATAAGGAATTCAGAAGGTGGAGAGTCGCTTGCCAAAAGGATGGAAAAATATACGGAAGGAATTTTTGCCGGAGTTCTTAATCATCCGACAAATGTTCAGATTGATAACCAACTTGTCGTTTTCAATATCCGCGATCTTGAGGAGCAGCTGAGACCAATTGCCATGTATATTGTTTTGCAGTTTATCTGGAACGAGATGCGTTCTTCGCTCAAGAAAAGATTGGTGGTTGTGGATGAAGCCTGGGTGATGATGCAAAACGAAGATGCGGCGTCATTTTTGTTTGGCATAGCCAAGCGTTGCAGAAAATATTATACCGGTCTTACCACGATCACACAGGATATTGCCGATTTTATGTCGTCGCGCTACGGAAAGCCGATTGTTACCAACTCCTCGCTTCAGCTTTTGCTCAGGCAGTCGCCTGCAGCAATCGACACCATTACTGAAACGTTTTATCTTACAGATCAGGAAAAGTTTTTGTTGCTCGAAAGCGGGGTAGGAGAAGGCATAATATTTGCGGGAGCGAAACATGTCGCGATCAAGATCATCGCCTCATATGCTGAGGATCAAGTCATTACCTCTGATCCGCGTCAATTAACAGAAATTGAGCAAGCCAAAAAAGAGCTTGAAGAAGAATAAAACAGATTATGCTAAATGTAAGGCAAGAGCACATCGAAAGGGCAAAAGCCTTAGAGAAAGCAAGAAATGAGGATGCTGGGCAGCAAGAGTCCAGCTCTGGTTTTAAAAGTGGCTTCGGGACGGGCAGAAATCGCACCAATGAGACAATAAATTATTCAAAAGAAAATTTGCAAAAGAAAAAAAGAACGCTGAATCTTTTCTTCGTCTTAAAACAGGCAAGCATGCTTAAAGACATGCCTTTTGTCTGTGCTATACTGGCTTCGTTTCTGAAGGAAATCATTGATGTAGTATTTGCTCCCACGATAGTTTTGCCCATAACATTTTCCATGCTGAATGCGATTTTTGGATTTATGATGATGCAACTTGCAAAATTTTCTGAGAAAGCAAAAGTTCATAGCAGGTTTATGATTAGGGTGGGCATATTAATAGCAGGCTCAATGTTAGATTCTATTCCGGGCCTCGGCTTTCTTCCGATATCTATTGCAACCATATTTATAGTATATATGCTTACCCTTTGGGAAAGGGCGAATGCGGAGAAATAGTTTCTAATTAAGAATTTCTAATTTCTAAACAATGTCTAATTTTTGAATGTTCAACGCTTGAAACTTTTATCATCGGATTATTCAAGAATTGGAGCTTGATTAGAAATTATGAATTATTAATTGGAAATTTTCAAGCATGTCTTCCAAAATTTTTTCTGCGGCTACAATCGGATTGGACGGCGAAATTGTGGAAGTTGAAGTCGACGTTCTGGGGGCGGGTCTTCATAACTTTTCTATAGTCGGACTGCCGGATGTCGCCATAAAAGAATCTCGCGATCGGGTGAGCAGTGCGATCAAAAACAGCGGGTTTAAGCCTCCGCACCAATGCGGCAGGATTACCGTAAATCTTGCTCCCGCCGATCTTCCAAAAGCGAGCCCGATATACGACCTGCCGATTGCGATCGGTTTTTTGCTTGCCACAAAACAACTTCAATTCGATTTTACCAACAGGATGATTGTCGGAGAGCTTTCGCTCGACGGCAGAGTGCGTCCCATACAGGGCGTATTGCCGATAGCGCTTCTTGCAAAAGAAAAAGGATTTCGTGAACTCTTTGTGCCAGCGGCAAATGCTTCCGAAGCAAGTGTGGTCAAGGGAATAAACGTGGTTCCCGTTGATAATCTGTATGGGCTTGCCGATCATTTTTCGGGAAACAGGCACATTGATTACTTTCCGGAACTCGAAGGAGAGATGCTTTTTTCACACGGGGAATACGTCGACGACATGTCACATATCAGCGGGCAGCAGCATGCAAAAAGAGCGCTTGAAATTGCGGCTGCAGGAGGCCATAACGTGCTTCTCAATGGTCCTCCGGGATCGGGGAAAACGCTTTTGGCAAAAGCAGTTCCTTCGATTTTGCCGAGACTAACACTTGAAGAATCTTTGGAAATCACGAAAATATTTTCCGTGGCCGGGAAATTGCACAAGGGTCAGCCTCTTGTTACGATGCGTCCATACAGAAATCCGCATCATAGTGCAAGCAGTGTATCTCTGATTGGTGGAGGATCTTATCCGAAACCGGGCGAAATAAGCCTTGCGCACAGAGGAGTTCTTTTTTTGGACGAATTTGCAGAATTTCCCAAAAGCGTTCTGGAAAATTTGCGCCAGCCGCTTGAGGATGGTATGATAACAATCTCACGGGCGAAAGGTTCCCTGCATTTTCCAGCAAGGTTTGTTTTCGTCGCGGCAATGAATCCTTGCCCATGCGGAAACGCGACTGATCCCGAAAAAATCTGCACATGTACTCCCGCGCAGATAATGAGATATCAGCAGAAAATTTCCGGACCAATAATGGACAGAATAGATCTGCATGTAGAGGTTCCAAGGTTAAGCTTTGATAAGCTGCAGCAGAAAGGAGATGAAGAAAGAAGTTTTGAAATACGCGCGCGGGTTGAATCAGCAAGAGAGATACAAAAAAGAAGGTTTGAAGGTCTTCCGATAATATGTAACAGTGAGATGTCTTCCGACAACATAAGGAAATTTTGCGCACTGGATGAAAAATGCAAAGAGCTGCTGAGAAACGCGGTTTCCGCACTCAAATTAAGCGCAAGAGGCTATCATCGCATAATCAAAATAGCTCGCACAATCGCTGATCTTGCAAAAAGCGAATCGATTGATTCGGCGCATATAGCGGAAGCGATTCAATACCGGTTTAAATCTGAATGAAAAGCCGATGAAAAAGCTTTTTTTGATTTCTATCGCAGCTTTATTGGCAATTGCCATTCATTTCTTTGTTGTTTCCGCGAAAAACCCCCGCGAGGATTTTGGCGCTTCCAGAAAAAACATAAATCTTTCTCTTGATGGGAACACTTTTGAAATTGAGACTGAGGCCCAAACTGTACGCGATGTTTTGGCAGAACAAAATATTTCGGCACAGGACAAAGTGGTTACTCTTCCGGATCTTGATTCGCGGATATATCAAGGATCACAGGTGGCCGTTTTTAGGATAAAAAAGGTTACTGTGAAAGAAGGAGGAGAGACGTTTGAATTGGAAACAACACAGAAAGTTGTGGAAAATGTTATTTGGGAGAATGAGAATATTGATTTTTTGGAGGATGACATAGCAGAACCTTCAAGAGAAGCTCTTGTGAGAGATGGAATGGATATTGCCATAATCCATGTTGAAATCAAAGAAGAAATTAAGCACGAAGACATTCCTTTTAAGACTATAACAAATGAAGATTCATCCATGGGATGGAGGGAAAAAAAGACTACGCAAAAGGGGCAAAAAGGAATTACGGAAGTGAAATATAGGGTTGTTTATCATGACGGAAAAGAGATATCAAGAAAAATTTTAGAGAAAAATGTGGCAAAGGAGCCTGTTGAAGAAATTATTACTCAAGGAACATACGTTAAGACTGCAAAAAAAGCACACACAGGATGGGGAACGTGGTATGCGTATAAAGGAGGATTGTTTGCCGCAAGTCCGTGGCTGCCGATGGGATCATATGCGAGAGTGACAAATAAAGCCAATGGTAAATCAGTCATTGTACAAATAAATGACCGTGGACCGTTCGGCGAAAACCGCATCATTGATCTTGACAAAGTGGCTTTTGCAAAAATAGCGCCACTTGGAGCAGGAGTGATCGATGTAAAAGTGGAAGAAATATTGAATTAGAATTACTGGAATTTTGAATTATGAATGAATTTTGGTGCTTCAGAATTTAGCGATTAAAATGTTTAATCAAGATTCAAAATTAAAAATTCAGATTTAAAAAACATGAACACACGCCCGAAAAAAAGTTTAGGCCAAAATTTCTTAAACGATCAAAACGTGGTAAATAGGATTATTAAATGCGCTGATCTTTCAAATGAAGACGTTGTTTTGGAAATTGGTCCTGGCAAAGGGATTCTGACGGAGAAAATCGCAAAGGTTTGCAAGAAAGTTGTCGCGATTGAAATCGACGAACGTTTGGTTAAAATATTATATGACACGTTACGTAACAAAGAGAATATTGAGATTGTTCATGACGATGTTCTGAAAATAAATCTTCCGGAATTGGTTGAAAAAAAACTAAAAACCAAAAGTTATAAATTGGTCGCCAATATTCCCTATTATATAACTTCGCAAATTATCAGGTTGCTTCTGGAAACGAAATATCCGCCTAAAGAAATGATCTTGATGGTGCAGAAAGAGGTGGCCGAAAGAATTATCGCAAAGCCGGGGAATATGAGCATTCTTGCGGTCTCTGTGCAGTATTATGCAAAGCCGGAATATCTGTTTACTGTTCCAAAAGTGGCTTTTAAACCGCAGCCTGAAGTTGACAGCGCCGTGATTAGAATAGTTCGAAATTTAGAAAGCGTGAACAGTGACGAAGAAAATGTAAAGAAATTCTTTCGAATTGTGCGATCCGGATTTTCGGCCAGAAGAAAGACTTTGGCAAATAACCTTTCAAGCAGTCTTAAAATGGACAAGAGAGAGGTTGAGAAAAAAATTGAATCGCTCGGCTTTTTAAAAAATATCCGCGCGCAAGAACTCAGAATCGAAGATTGGAAGTCTCTTGCGAATGTTCTTTAGAGATCTCCATAGAAACCTTTGCTGCACATAAATAAAACGACAAAATGGAAAATATTCTGAAAAATTTGAATGAGGAACAGAAAAAGGCTGTTACAGCAATCAATGGCCCGCTTTTGATTGTTGCTGGAGCCGGATCTGGAAAAACAAAGACGCTTACCCATCGCGTCGCGTATCTCATCAAAAACGGAATTTCTCCGAGAAATATTCTGGCAGTAACTTTTACCAACAAAGCCGCGCAAGAAATGAAAGAGCGCATCGTCAAGATGCTGTATCCGCAAGTGCGGCAAAATTTTAAGTACAATCTATACAGCAATTCAAATCTTCCCGCAATAGGAACTTTCCATGCCATTTGTTGTAAAATTCTGAGAAATGAAATCGAGGTTCTCGGCTATTCGAAAAATTTTCATGTTTTAGATGAACAAGATCAGCTTGTCATGATGAAAAAGGTCTTGAAAGAACTGGAGATTGATCCGCAACAATTCAATCCACGCGCGATTCTGGCCGTCATCAGCAAGATAAAGAACGAGCTTGTGGATAGTCGGAAATTTTCGGAGCAGGTGGTTGGATATTATGAAGAAATTGTGTCCAAGGCATATGCGTGTTATCAGGATCGTCTCAAGGAAAGCAGCGGGCTTGATTTTGACGATATCATAATGTTGGCAGTCAAAATTTTGGA
>ERZ795030.6243-NODE-6243-length-10519-cov-4.178708_pt1 | contig 10519 bp, 11 predicted proteins | sample MGYA00375122_ERZ795030 | MGnify/ENA primary metagenome ERZ795030 (study PRJEB30165, sample SAMN05720146) | activated sludge metagenome | isolation source: anaerobic digester from wastewater treatment plant | place: Japan | collected 2015-04-20 ...
ACATGAGAATGAAGGTATTATTGAATTTCCAGTTTTTTATTCGTCTGCAGAAGAAGCAAATTATTTATTTGTAATTGAAAAGATATCAGAAGATCTGTTTATGTACGAGCATTCACTTTATATGTTAGATGACTATTATGATTTTCCTTTGTTTAGCCAACCCATTCAAACATATATGAATATTGAAGGGGGATTGGGATTTATCGGCACATCGGTTATTATACCCGTATATTATTACCATCAACAATAGACTTTTTGCGGATACAGCACCACAATTTTTAATTAATTCATAATTTTCTGACTTATATTTAGAATAAATAATTAACTTTGTATAAATACATATATTCAATTATCTAACTATGTAACTAGATAATAAAGTGTTTTTAACATTTCAAAAGTTAAGCTGAGTTTATTCAAATTTTTATTAACCACTAAACAAAAATAAAAAATGAAGAATAAAAGAATAATCGTTATTGGTGGCTCAGCTGCAGGTCCGAAAGCAGCTTCGAGAGCCAGACGTCTCGATGAAGATGTCGAAATAGTTATGATACAAAAATCTGCAGATTTATCTATGGCATCATGTGGATACCCCTACTATGTTGGCGGATTTTTTGACGACAGGGATCAGTTATTATGTTCACCTGCAGGTGTAGTCAGAGATCCAAACTTTTTTCTAAATGGTAAAAACATTATAGCAAAAGTTAACACAGAGGTTACCTCTATTGACAAAAAAGCAAAAAAGGTTGAATTTAAAAACCTAATATCAGGAGAGAAAGGTAGCTTAGAGTACGACAAATTGGTTATTGCAACCGGAGCCGTTCCTCGTAAGCCACCAATCTCCGGAATTGATCTTGAAGGAATTACGACACTATTATCAATGCCTGATGCTGATTACCTACGAAAAGTCAGAGACGAGGGAAAAATAAAAAAGGCTGTTGTTATCGGTGGCGGACTTATAGGTATAGAAACTGTTGAAGCACTGCATCTTGCAGGAATCGAGGTTACATTAATTGAACTTCTGCCACAGTTGTTGACATTTTTAGACTTGCATTTAGCGCAATTGGTTGAACGCTACGTAAGAACAAAAGCTAATGTAATTCTTCAAAACGGAGTTTCAGCATTTTTAGGCGAAAACGGTAAACTTAAAGCCGTTAAACTTAACGATGGCACTGAATTACCATGCGATTTAGCTGTTTTAGCTATTGGTGTTATGCCAAATTCAAAATTGGCACGTGATGCGGGTTTGAACGTAAGCCAAACAGGTGGAATCGTTGTCGATGAGTATATGCAGACGTCAGACCCTGATATATACGCCATTGGCGACTGCGTTGAAATACCAAATTTAATTACAAAAAACAGAGTTCATGCTCCATTTGGTGACTTGGCTAATCTTCAGGGACGGGTTGTTGGCGATAATTTGATTAAAGGCAACGTTACAAAATTTAATGGCACTATTCAAACAGGAGTATGTAAGATTTTTGACTATGCAGCGGGTACGACAGGATTATCGGAGCAAAATGCCAAGAAAAATGGAATTACAAATATCGAAACCGTAATAAGCGCAAGCCTTGATAAACCCGGATTTATGAATGGTAATCTTTTGATTACTAAACTGATAGTTGACAAATCGACCGAAAGAATTTTGGGTGCCCAAGTAGTTGGTCCGGGCGATGTTAGCAAGCAACTTGCAATATGGGCAATGGCAATTCAAGGAAAGCTTACGGTTAACGATATGGCTAATGCCGATTTGCCATACGCTCCTCCATTCTCACTTGCCATAGATCATAGTATTGCTACCGCTCACGTTATGCAAAACAAACTCAGAGGATTATTCAAAACTATAACGGCACAGGAAGTAAAAGAAAAACTAAAAAATAATGATGGCAAAACAGTTTATTTAGATGTTAGAAATCCTGAAGAGTTCGAACAAATGCGTATTGGCGTAGGCGAACGCCTTATACCACTTGGTCAGTTAAGAAAGAGAATAAATGAACTGCCCGAAGACAAAAACACCGAAATTATAACATGGTGTAAAATTTCACTCCGCGGTTACGAGGCTTCTCTGATACTAAAAGCAAGCGGGTATACTAACGTCAAAGTAATGGAGGGTGGAATTGTTTCTTGGCCCTTCTCAAGAGAGAAATAAAACTGTTTTTTAAACAAACATAAGCCCTGCACTGTAATTTTTGCAGGGTTTTTTATATTTGAATGTCAATAACTTATAGCTTTTTGTTAAAAACATGTTTATTACTTGTTAGAGAAATGTTCATTATATCCGTAGTATTTGGCTACATTTGGCTTTTAGTGGTGCTAAGGCAACATTAAGTTATTAACATTTTAATTAACTGGCATGAGAATGACGCGAACCGTTCATAAAAGAAGACACAGAAAAACAATCTCATTAAATGATAGTGAATTAGCTGCTTTAGAACGTTATTGCACAAAATATGGTATAAAAAACCAAACAGCCATGATGCGTGAAACAATTTTCAAGGAAGTTTTTGACAAGTTTCAAACTGATTATCCAACATTGTGGAGTGCACGGGAATTGGCTGCTCTTGAGCAATTTTAAGAGAGTTTGCTCTATGCAAACAAGATTAAACCCATGAACAATTAATCTTTTATATTCCGTATTGCTTATAAATTTGCTGTTAGCTCGCCTACTAATTTACAAATTGAAACTTTTTGTTCTGCGCAAATCCTAAAAGCACCATTATATCTCCTGAACCAGTTCTCTTGTTTTCTAACATACTGACGAGTGTTGCTTTTAATATTTTCAATTGCTTTTTCAAGTGATACCGAGCCATCGAAATATTCAAATAGTTCTTGATAACCAACTGTTTGAAGAGAACTTAAGTTTTTATATGGAATTATTTTTTTTGCTTCGTCAACAAGCCCCTGCTCAATCATCACGTCAACCCTCCTATTTACTCTGTCATACAGAGTGTTACGCTCCATTTCAAGAACAATAATAGCCGATTTGTATAACCGCTCCTCCTGTTTTCCTACAAATGACGAAACAGGCTTTCCTGTTGTTTTATAAATCTCTAAGCCACGCATTACCCTTCTGGGATTATTTATATCAATAGTGCTATAAAACTGTGGGTCAGCCTCTTGTAACTCTTTTTGCAACCGCTCCAACTCCCCGTTATCAACTCTTCTTTGTAATTCTTCTCTAATCTCTTTTGCTGGAGATGGTATATCATCAATTCCGCCTAACACAGCATCGATATAAAACCCGCTTCCACCTACCATAACCACTGTTTTATTAACTTTAAAAAGTTCGGATAGTTTCTTGTTCACGGCAATACCAAAATCGTTGGCGTTTAATGGATTTTGAACCGAAGTGTATTGAATAAAATTATGCTTAACTTTCTCTAATTGACTCTGTTCAGGAACTGCAGTTCCAATCCGCATCTCTTTATAAACTTGGCGCGAATCGCAGGAGATTATCTCTGTATTAAGTTGTTGGGCTATTTCAACAGCTATATCGGTCTTTCCGATAGCAGTAGGTCCTGTAATTGTAATTAACAAGTTTTCTGACATACAGGAAATTAGTTATAATCCCTACGTATTTTCAATCCGTGTTGTTCCAATTCTGCAGTTACCCTTTTTAAAATTCTTACTTTTTCGTTATTGGGCAAAAAAGCAGACTTAAATCCATTTATTATCAAATACTTAAGCTCGTCTGGTGTAAATCCAAATTTCTCAACAGTTATCATATACTCTTTGGTGAGGGTTGTATTTGAAACCAAACGATTGTCGGTATTTATTGTAACCCTTAATCCATAATCGAAGTAAAACTTTAACGGATGTTTCCCATACGACTCCACTGCCTTGGTCTGAACATTAGATGTAATGCACATTTCCAAAGGAATGCGATGGTCATTAACATAATTAAACAGGTCGCCATCTTCTCTTAGCCTCGTGCCATGTCCAATTCTGTTGGCTCTTACCCAGTGTAAAGCCTGGTGAATACTCTCGGGTCCTGACGCCTCCCCGGCATGTACCGTAGTGTTAATGTTATTATTTATAATTAGATAAAAGGCTTCTTTGTGATTTTTTGCAGGATGATTATATTCATCGCCAGCCAAATCGTACCCCACAACACCTCTGTTTTTATAAGCCACACAAAGTTCTGCGAGTATTAACGATACTTCTGGACTCATGTGGCGAAGTCCACAAATAATAATCCCTATTTTAATATCAAAATCTTTTTCTGCTCTTTTTTTTCCCTCCAATACTGCATCAACCACCTGAGTCATTTTCAAGCCTTTTTCTACATGTAATATTGGAGAAAATCTGATTTCTAGGTATCTGATATTTTCTTCAACGCAATCCTCGGCAAGCTCGTATGTCGCTCTTTCTAAGGTATCTTCCCATTGAAGTACAGAGCAGGTAACATCAAACACTTTAAGGTAATCGGTTAGTGAATTGCAATTCTCTCCTGCTTGTAAATACTTAGTTAACTTTTCTTTCCCTTCCACAGGAAGTTTAACATCGTACTTTTTTGCAATTTCGATGATTGTATCAACTCGTAGGGAGCCGTCCAAATGACAGTGAAGTTCAGCTTTTGGAAGGCTTTTTATAAAATCATAGGTTAACTCTACTGACATCTTAATTTACATTTTTAATGCTGAGAGGACAAATATAGCAGGCTTTTTGGGAAAAACTATCTTTTCGCTTCTCCATGCTTGAATAGATTTTGTTTCTAAAAATTGCTCCTTGCCCGTCAAATCAATCGCTACAGTTAACAACGTTTGTGGTGAACATGTTTTAATCAAGTCGTCAAAAATTGCTTTATTTCGATATGGTGTTTCTATAAATAGCTGAGACTGAGAGAAATTATAGGATTCTTTTTCAAGCAGTTTGATAGATTTTTGTCGCTCATTCTGTTTTATAGGTAAATATCCGTGAAAGGCAAATTTTTGACCATTTAAGCCGCTTCCCATTAGGGCTAACAGTATTGAAGAGGCTCCAACTAACGGCATAACAGGTATTTCAGCTCTATGTGCAGCTAAAACAATATCAGAACCGGGGTCTGCTACTCCTGGAGCTCCGGCTTCTGACATTATTCCTACATTTTTGCCCGATATTAATACATCAATTATTTTGGACTTTTCAGATTCAACACTGTTTTTGCCAATTTCATAAAAGGTTAGTCCATCAATATTGATATTTCTGTCAACTGATTTTATAAATCGGCGCGCTGTTCTGATATTTTCCACTGCGTAATGTTGGGTTTTATGCAAAACCTGAACAATATCACCTGTCAATGAGTTAATTACAGCATCTTCGCTTATTGGCGTAGGAATCAAGTATAGGGTTCCTGTCATAAAAGATACAAGGTTAAAGGTACATGTAGAGACGTCATATTATGGCGTCTCTACGTTTTGATTTTCTACAATGTTTTGATTTTCAGAGACGCCATGGTATGACGTCTCTACAACGTTTATTGGTTAAATATTTCGTCAAGTTTTGTTTCTAACTCTTCGTGCGAGAGGCGATTTCCGATAATTATCCCCTCTTTGTCAACAAGAATGATGTGTGGTATCGAGTTAACGCCATATAGTTGACCTGCAGCATTTTGCCATCCTTTTAAATCGGAAACATGTTTCCATGTAAGATTATCAGCCTCTATTGCTTCTAACCGTTGCTCTCTGTCATTATCCATAGAGACACCAAGTATTTCAAATCCAAGCTCGTTATACTTTTTATATGTCTCCACTAAATTAGGATTGGCTATACGACAAGGTGGACACCAGGAAGCCCAAAAATCGACTAACAGATATTTGCCTCTGAAATCATTCAGCGTTATTAGCTTACCTTCAGAATCTTCCATTAAAAAATCTATTGCTTGTTTTCCGACTTGAACTCTCTCTAATATTGCCAATCTATCTTTTAAAGTTTTATATATTGTTGTGGTGGTAATTGGGTTTTTAACTAAGATATCATTTAACCCTTGATAATCAAGCTCATAAATTAAATGCCATTTTACAATATACAGACTTACAACAGATTCGGGATTCGAATCGACAAAAGATTTAAAATATGCTTGTTGTTGATTATAAATATCTTCCATTTGTACTTCCAACAACCTTACCCCAGCTTCATCATTTGCAGTTATCATCATTTGATAGTCATTGTACAAAGTTCTTTGTTTAGCATCAAACTTATTTGCTTCCGAAGCAAATTGTCTGTATAAATCGTGTGTTACTGACCCTGTTACTTCGGCTTTATCAATTGAATCAGGATTTATAAAGATATCTATTTTCGAGTTCTCTAAAAACAGTCTTAGCATGTTTTTCTGATCATTAAGTTTCAGATAAAAAAGTTCAGGCGTTTCAACTTTGCCTTTAAAAACGATACTCTCATTCGATAAATCGATTGAATCGACAGCTGTGGGCTTTTTGTCAATCTCTTTCATTAAGTAGAGCATGCCTGTGGGTTTATCTGAAAATTTAATTTCAATCTTGTAGCTTGTTTTTTGCTGACAAGAAAAAAGTATAGCCGTTATTAAAAGTGCCAAAATATATTTTCTCATAATTATTTGATTTATTGGTGTTTATATCAACAAGTGTCTAAAATATTATTCCGTCAATTTGTTATGTTAGCGGCAATTGCAATAATCTTAGGTAAAATCTAAAATTACTACGCCATTATGCGATCCCATGCAAGTAATTATTTTGACCAAAGATAAATTATTTTTCTGAAAAATTGTATATTCAAAAATTAAATGCTATATTAGACTCATTACGGGGTTCAAAAATATTTTTTGTTACATCAAAGTTAATTTTTTATCAACAATTTTTAATAAATAGCTGTTCCATGAAATATTTTTCATATCTTAGCCGAAATTTTTGTTTAGGTATGGAGCTACAACTTAATACACAGTTCATTAAAGATATTGAGGGGGAGATTGTTTTTTCATTTCAGGGAGAAATAAATTCGAATGATGTTACCGATATATTAGATTCGCTAGAAATTAAACTCGGTGATATAAACTTAGACGCTAAAACCAAAAAGAGGGTTTTTTACGTTGTTGTTGAACTTGTTCAAAACCTTTATCATCATTCGTGTCCAATATATCTAAACGGAGGTACAAATAAAGAGGTGCGTCTATCGTCATTTGTCGTTGCAGTGAATGATGATTTTTTATCGATTATAACAGGAAATTTTGTAAATGAGAAAAAAATTAGCGAAACTGCACGCCGTATTGACAGTATAAACAGTTGTACTAAAGAAGAATTAAAAAATCATTATAAACAGGTACTTACAAACCAAGTGTTTTCTGATAAGGGAGGTGGTGGTCTTGGAATGATAGATGTGGCAAGGAAAGCAGACGGGAAACTTAAGTACGGTTTTGAGTTGTACAAAAACAACATGGTATTTTTTCAATTACAAGTAAATATAAATATTAATTAAAATTAAAAACCACGATATGGAACCAATTAAAATTGAAGGCTCTCCAAAAACTCCGACTGTTAATTTCGACGCGTCAGGAAAGATTGAGATCAAAGGTCGTTCAATACCGGAAAATTCAATTGAATTTTACAAACCGTTAATTGACTGGCTTGACCAATACTTGAATAATCCTGCCAAAATGACTAACGTTAATGTTCAGTTAGAGTACTTTAATACAAGTTCTTCAAAGTGTATTCTTGATGTATTAAAGAAATTGGAAGCCATTTACAAAGCAGGAAATGAAGTAGTTGTTAATTGGCACTACGAGGAAGATGACGAAGATATGTTAGAAGCAGGTGAAGATTATCAGTCGATAATTAAGGTACCTTTCAAAATGTGCGAAATTGAATTCTAACAATTGCAATTAGCAATGAACAATGTACAATTAACAATTATTTGAGCAGATAGAGTTATCGTAGTTATCAAACATTTGAGCAATCACTATACTCTATAGCAAGTATTAATGTTTCTGTAGTTAGTAATTAATAGTTGTTAATAAATAATTGATTGAGAATAAAAAAGTTAAGAGACGGAGTGTTCTCCGTCTCTTAACTTTTTTGATGCCTTAATATTTATTATCCCAACATTTCTAATTGAATGGTTTAATCTCGCCTCCAGATGAAATAGTTGGAGCTTTGAGATTGGCGTCTTTATTATAAAAAATTGTTGCTCCCGAGGATACTTCTGCGCTAATATTTTCACTGTTTACGTAAATGTCAGAGCCTGAACTTGCCTTAACAACAGCACTAACAGTTTTAAACTCTTTTGCATTTATTTCACTTCCTGCCGACGCTGATATTACAACAGAATTTGCTAAACCAAATATTTCAATTGAACTTCCCGATTTTGCTTCTAATTCTAAATCACCGCACGAGCCTTTAAATTTGATTGTACTTCCAGAGGTTGCTTTTAATGAAACAGGGTCGGACAACAGACTATCATTAGTATAAAACATACTGCCACCTGCTGCCACTATACCCTTGAATGATGGAGAGTATAACTTACATTTGACTTGACTGAAACTAAATGCGTCAGATTTTATGGTTAAAATACTATCCTTTACATCAATCGTAATATGTTGGTGTACAACGGAATCGGCATTAACTTCAATTTTTGAATCAGAAGATTTTATAAATTCAATTTCAAAACCTCCTAAAACCTCAATTTTATTAAAAGGATCTAACGATGTTTCTTCCGTAAACTTTGGACCCCGCTCCTGAACTCCTATTATTGTATTTTTTTTCGTTACAATAAGCACTGTGGTTATAATGGCAATAACTACTACAAATGCTATCAATAAAATTTTATTACTTGTTTTCATTGGATTTATTTTTTAATTATTTATAATACTGTTTTATAATTGTTTATCATTTACTTACCTTTTCGTTATAACGCTTCTCCAAATCTGAGTATGGTATCCCAAGAAGATACATAGTGTCGAAAAAGTTTGGGGCAATCTTGCTCATAAACTCCTCACGCCGATATTCTAAGGCTTTTTCTTTACCATCTTCGCTAACAAAATAGCCGATACCACGTTTGTTAAATATTATATCTTTGCTTTGCATAAACTCGAACGTTCGGGCAACCGTATTAGGGTTAACCTCCAAAGCTACAGCAACATCGCGCACCGAAGGGATTCTCTCATTTGGTTGCCATTTGTCCAAAATAATATTCTTACAAAACTCGTCGGCAATTTGAATATAGATGGGTTGTTGTTCTTCAAATTGCATGGTTTACCTCCTCTCTTTAAATTTAAAATAACTCACTGAAAGGAAAAACGGTATCACAAGTGCATAATAAACAATATTTAAGCTATAGTAAATTTTGGGATTTATAATATTCATACCTGTAGAATCAATACTCGCATCATTATACAACAGATAGCTTATTATTCCTAAAATTATAGCAACTACAACAATAACAACAAACATTGCCAAAATTGTTTTAAGAAAATTGTTTTTTCTGAAACTTATTGCACCCAAAAAGAAGACGCTTTGAAATATGCAATAGTGTACCATAAACATCAAACCTGTTTTATCAACCGGATTGTAAACATATAATGCTGTTTTAAAGAATATTGATGTTATGAGTGATGTAATAATTGAAAGTACAACCATTGCAATTGATGCAATAACTATATAACCTATTGAAGTTGTAAGCCAATAAGCAAGAACTTTTTCTATAGGATTTGCTGGTAACATCATATAAAACCAACCGCGGTGTTTCGAGCTTATCTCTTTAAAGACTTTTGAAGTAATAATAAATCCTCCAAAAATAGCTACAGCTTTCATTTGATTCTGAAATAATAAATAATCATATTCTCCCTTAGCCACCCAGGTTGTTAGCAAAGACAACATCAGTAATATTGCAGCCGCGCCAGCAAGATATATCAGATGGGTTTTTAAATTCATAAAAACATATCGTTTAATTAGGAGTGATATTCGATTTAAAGATATTTGTTTCATTGTTTTTATTTTTTTAGTTTAAAATAATATATGGCTTATAATCATATCTTTATACATCAAGTATTAATTCGATTTAAAAGCACTATTAATAATCTCTTTGTCTTTTATAACAGCGTTGAACAATGTTTCCAAATCAACTTCTGATTCGTCTTCCATTGCTTTAACAATAACATTTTTACCCATACCTGCATCTTCTGAAAACAAAGTGTCTTCTGGAACATCTTCTGTTATATGCCTGAAAACAAGTGTTTTAGAAATATCGTATATACTTTGATTAAAAGCTATTTTCCCATTATCAATTATTAACACATTATCAATAATTGATGAAAGGTCACGAACCTGATGGGTTGATATTACGAAGCATCTGTCGTCTGATGCAAAGCGAGCCATGATACGGCGGAACTGACTTTTTGAAAGAATATCGAGCCCGTTGGTAGGTTCATCGAAAAGTATTATGGGAGTTTGGGTTGACATAGCAAATGATATTAAAAACTTTTTCTTTTGACCATAAGAGATCTCTGATAAATTTTCATTTTCATGCATTTCAAACTCACGCATAATTGATGCAAACAATTTCCTATCAAACTTGG
>ERZ795030.6245-NODE-6245-length-10513-cov-9.368330_pt1 | contig 10513 bp, 8 predicted proteins | sample MGYA00375122_ERZ795030 | MGnify/ENA primary metagenome ERZ795030 (study PRJEB30165, sample SAMN05720146) | activated sludge metagenome | isolation source: anaerobic digester from wastewater treatment plant | place: Japan | collected 2015-04-20 ...
CAGGCTTATTTCTTCGCCGTACAGGGCGGCGTTTCGGGTAAGAATTTCTGTGATAGACATTGATGATTCCTTCTGATGTCGGGATTAATGGACTTGCGTCGTTATTCCACGGAATTTTGACATATCAGCAACACTCACGAAAAAAATCGTTTTTCGGGATGCGCGATACGAATTTCAGTTTTTGATGTCAAGAATATCTTGCCGGCCGCTCCCCAAAAGGCCATCCGGTATCAACTTTTTTCAAGTTGATACCCTTTCTCCCGAAATAATTTCAGGCAGGCATCAACCGCCTCCGGATCATAGGCCACTCCCCTTCCCCGGGCAATCTCATCCATGGCAGCTTCCGCTCCAAGAGCGGGCCGGTAGGGCCGATGGGACGCGATGGCTTCCACGATATCGGCGATAGCCAGGATTCGGGCTTCGCGAAGAATCTCTTCCCCTTTCACTCCCAGGGGATACCCGGAGCCGTCCATTCGCTCATGATGCTGAAAAACGATCCGGTCAATCGGCCATGGAAATTCGATCTCCTTGAGGATGTCATACCCGGTCTGGGGTTGCGTCTTGATCAGCTCGAATTCCGTGGCCGTTAGCTTAGTCGGTTTGGACAATATTTCGGCGGGAATGGAAATCTTGCCGATGTCGTGGATCATGGCCGCCATCCGAAGTCCTTCTTTCCGGTCATAGTCAAGTCCCATTTCTTCCGCAATCGCACGCGACAGATCTGCCACACGTCGCTGATGGCCCGCGGTGTAAGGATCCCTTGCTTCGACCAACATGGCGATCGCCTGAACGGTTCCACCCAGCGCTTTGCGCAGATTTTGAAAACTTGCCGCCATGGCCTCCTCAGATTTCTTGCGTGCCGTGATGTCGCGGGTCACGCCCAGAATGCCCGTCAGTTGGTTGTTTTCATCCCGGACAAAGGAGATCCGCATTTCGGTCCAGACCGTGCTTCCGTCGCGGCGTCGCACTTCCAGTTCGAGCATCCAGGACCTGCGAAATCCGCCCTGTCCGGATTCCTCCAACTGCTTTGCTTCTGCAAGGGTTTTCATCGCCAGTTCCCAGGAAGCGGGAGTAATCGTCGCGAAGGCCGGCTGCGACATCACCTCCGCCGGCTCGTATCCGCGCAGCGACTTGACGGAAGGGCTGACATAAGCATAGTTCAGGTCCATATCAAGAAGGAAAATGACATCCTCCACGTTGTCCGCGAGCAGTCGATACTTTTTTTCGCTTTCCCTGAGCTCCCGGTTCACCCGATCCAGATCGGCCACCTTCTTCTCCAGTTTTTCCATCAACCGTTCATTGTGCATGGCAAGGTAAGCCGTCACTTCCGGCACAGGACCTTTTGCCGCGGTGTCAGACGCCCCGGCCAGCGACTCTTTCAGGATTTCCAGAAGCCGCTCCGGCTCCTGAGGCTTGATGATGAACCGGTCGGCGCCCAGGGCAAGCGCGAAGGCCTCGTCTTTTTTCTCCGCATAGGTCGCTGTATAAAAGATAAAGGGAATGTCTCTCCATTGGGCCTTGGTTTTACATTCCCGGCAAAGTTGAAATCCGTCCATCACCGGCATCAGAATGTCCGAAATGATCAGATCGAATGACGCTTCCCGCAATCGGTCCAGGGCTTCTTTGCCGTTTGGCGCACTGACTGTGCTGTACCCCGCTCCTTCCAGGAGACCTTCCATAAGACAACGGTTTTCAGTCAGATCATCGACAATCAGAATTTTTTTCATAATGGCTCCTTCATATCCGCCAGATCTCTGGCGGATGGGCTTTAGAGGTACCTGGCGATACTGGAAAGAAAGGTCTCCGGATCGATCGGCTTTTCGATATAGCCGTTGCAACCGGCCTCCAGGGCCTTCTCCCTGTCTCCGGTCATGGCAAAGGACGTTACGGCAACGATGGGGATTTTTGCGTTGGCCTCCGACGCCCTGATCCGTCGGGTCGCCTCCAGTCCGTCAATATCCGGGAGCTGAATATCCATCAAAATCAAATCCGGCTTTTCCTGTGCCGCCGAAACAATGGCTTCCGCGCCGTTCGTCACGACAACCACCGCGTACCCGCTCGTTTCCAGCATATACTGCATGAGATAAAGGTTTTGCTCATTATCTTCAACGACCAGTATCTTTTTCATGTCCTGTCCTCCTGATACAGATACGGCAGATAAAAGGTAAACTCGCTTCCCCGGCCGGGCTCGCTTTCCGCCGTGATTTCTCCGCCCAGAAGCCCCGCAATCCGCTGCGAGAGGTAAAGCCCGAGTCCCGTGCCTTCGACAACCGGTCGCCCCTGAATGGTTATCCGGCTAAAGGCCTCGAAAAGCCTTGCCATATCTTCCCGCTGCATGCCGACACCCGTATCCCGGACCCTGATGCTGACCCCTTCCTCGGCTTTTGAAAGCGAAATCGCCACCGTCCCCGATTCGGTAAACTTGACGGCGTTGCCGACCAGATTCATCAGAATCTGCCGCACCCGACGCCGATCGCTGGATACCCCCACCTTACCGTCCTCGTTCCATTCCAAACGCAGCCCTTTGTTCGCGGCAATGACGGCAAAGGACTCTCTAACGTCGTGAACCAGTTCGCCGATATCAAAGGCCTCCATGTTCAATTCTGTCTTCCCCGCCTCAATCTTGCTGACGTCGATGACATCGTTGATGAGCTCCAGCAGGTGGCTGGCGCTCTTTTTGACCATGCCCAACTGTTTTTTCTGAACGGCGGACAACTCTCCCGACATGCCCATCAGGAGAATCCCAGTGAAGCCGATGATGGAATTGAGCGGCGTCCGCAGTTCATGGCTCATCGATGCGATGAACATCGACTTGAGACGGTCCAGCTCCTGAAGCCGGCGATTGGCCTCGGCCAGTTCGGATGTCCGCTCCCGGACCCGCTTTTCCAGTTCCTGATAGGCGCGGACGTTTTCCATCGCAATGGCCGTCGCGTCCGCCAGCGTCTGTATCAGCAGCAGTTCGTCGCTGCCGGGGCGGTTCGTCTTCGCCCAGTAAACACCGATGGCGCCGTAGGGATCCGGGGCATGGATGGGAACAATGGCCAGGCTTTTGACGAATGTTGGCCGATACAGATCGTGGGGAATCCGATCATCCTGAAAAATATCTTCGATGATCACCGTCTCGCGATGCAACATCGCCCAACCGCTGATGCAGCGCTCCAGCGGGAAGCGGCGCCCCTTCCACAGGGGAGTCATGGCGTCCTCATCCATGTAAAAACAGTTGCCCTGGTCGCGCAGGACGAACGTGGCCCCGTCGGCGCCGACCAGTTGCCGAGCCCCCGTGCGGACGGCTTCGGCAATCTCTTCCATCGATAGGCTGTGGGAAAGTCTTTGGACCACCTGAATCAGGTATTGGAGGCGATCGTTCAATTGGAGAATCTGATCGGCGGCCTGCTTCTTCTGTGTCATATCCCGGATGATCATGCTGGTGAAAAGATTGCCGTCCCGGTCGGCGAAGACGGCGGACGAAATCTCGGCGGGGAAAGAGCTGCCGTCCTTTCGGAACATATTCAACTCCCCTTTGAAGCGACCGGTGCGCTCGCGTTCTTCCAAAGCAGGGCCCAGACGGGGGTCGGCGGGATCGATCAATCCTCCTCTGCTGAGGTTGCAAATTTCTTCTTCGGTGCGGCCGAAAATACGGCAGGCTTCCGGATTGGCCTGGAAAATTCTGCCATCCGGAGCAGTGAGCAGGACTGCGTCGATACTGTGGGAGAAGAAGGACCGGTAACGCTCTTCGCTTTCCTGAAGCTTTGCATTGGCTTGCCTTTGTTGTTGTGCGGATTCGTCTAGAAGCCGGCGCACGGCGGCAATTTCGGCGATATCCGGAGACGGCGTTCCCGTCGCGGACGGTTCCACCAGGGACGCGACGGCTTTCGCCAGACGGCGTCTGACCAGCAGGCCGCCCAGCAGACTGATGAGGGCTGTGCAGAAGATGACAAAGGCCAGCGCCGCAGCCGCTTCGATCAGCGGCTGGCGATAGATGCTGCGCGGAATCTCGAGAACCACGGACCAGGATGATAACCCGGATTTTACGACAAAGCGGCCGGCCTTATCGACATCCGTCTGCGCGTTGAATCCTGGCGGGACGCGGCGGGCAATCGCCGTGGCATTTCCGTCCAGCAGGGAAAGTGCCCAGCCGGAAGGCAGCGAAACCTGATCGAGGCGCGCCTGAAACTGACGGGTCGCCATGGTGGTGAGCAGCAGATTGGCAACTTTCCCTTCCCGGAGAGACGGCACGGCAATGGCCACCAGCGGTTCCCTGGCCACCGGTCCGAAAACGATGTCGCCCACGGCGGGCTTGCCTGTTTTCAGCGCCGTCGGCGCGGCAGCGCGCCCTTTCGAGGGCGGCAGAAAAGGCAGAGGGGCGCCAAAGGGCGCGCGTGTATTGACCAGCATACGCATCTGCGGATCGGCCAGAATGACATGGCTGCCGAATCCCTGTTGAAACCCCTGCGCCTCCCGGTAGAAATCCTTCCATTTGGCCGGATCATCGACCAGCGATGATTCGGCCAGCATGTGCAGGGCGCTGACGCGCGCCTGTAAGTACTGATCGATGGCGACGGCAACGTTCTTCGCCAGACTGGAGGCCTCGATATTTCGTTCGTCCTGTTTGGAAAGGACGCTGTAGGCAGCGAGAAAAATGGACAGGAGAATCAGAGGACAGACACAAAACAAGATTAGCCGCGTCAGTAATTTTTGCAGTGTCATGGGCTCCCCCTGATTGGATTCCCCTAAACGGGATCGGACAAATCAAGGTAAAAACATCATCTCCATGCTTACGGGATCTTTTATAACCTGCCTGTGACGACTGAATCGCACCGGCCAGAAACGGCGCCCTGCATCCTCAGTGGAAAAGGACATGGTAAATCACGTAAACCCAAGAGAGAATGCCGTGGAAGATGGCCCAGGGCACCGAATGATTATAGCTGTAGCTTCATGGTGATGGCCAGCGGCGTGCCGAACGAAATTCCTGAGGAAATGATATAACCCCGCATGGCGACCTCCTGCGATATGGAATATGCCGCCTCTGTTGGCGGCATTATAGAGACTCCTCCCTTCGCTGTCAAGAAGACACCGGGGGCCGTTCCCCTGAATTATTGGCACCTGTCAGGCCCGATACAAATTTGCCATGCATCTGAATGGAGCTGACTTTATCGGCTTCCCGTATGCCGCCGCCTTTGCTATCATGGGCCTGGCTGTCTTCACCGCGTTGGAAAGCACCGTCGCCATCGCTTGGAATGGACGGATCCTGAGCAGGACACGATCTGGCTGGCCGTCCATTACCGGTAATCGATGAGCGGTCTAGGGATTGGTTGAAAAATATTCCAGACTATTCCATTTTCAAATTAAATTTTCCCCGCAATATCTCCGCGTTGTAGCGCAGGGCAAATACCCCGTGAACAACGTTGAGAGCCGGATCATATTTTTCATTTGTGGTATCTTCCGGGACAGCCCAGTCTTCGGCGATATCATTTCTGTTCAGGGAAATCTGTTTTTCCACATTAAGGGAATCAAAAGCAACCCCATCGCTTTTGAGCTTTCTTAAAAAGTTTGTTCCGTGCGCTTCCTTAAGCGGCACAGTTATTTTTTCAAATCCATAGGCGTCATCAAAAAACACCAGCATCGGCATCGGGAAATAATTGGTCAGCATCATCGGTACGTTGAAAGATGGATAAGTATTTTTATTGATAGTGAGTTTACAGCTATCGTCATCCATTTCGTGGTCTTGAGAGTAGCCTTCCATCCGATATTTGACGGCGGCATTCAACGCGTTTTTTTCAAGGAAGCTGAGCCCCTCCATAGGATGATTTTTTACAGAGGAATTGGCCGATGGAACAAAGTGGCGATAGTAAACGAATACGGGGATTTGAGCAACTGGGAAGGTGAAGATGTGGCTCGTCTCGAGGCTTTTGTAATCATAGGTTTGTCGGCCACACCTTTGGGTATCAAACCAACCGCGAGCAAATTCAATTTGCGTTGACGCCTTTGGATCACTAACGGTAATCTTTGCATATCCTTCGCCGCTATACTCTATTAATTTACCTACAAATCCCGACTCATCCTGATAATTTGGGTTGAACTCCCTTTTTTTAAATTCAGCTTTGACATGCAGTTTCATTATCTCCTTCGTGCTTTGGGTCCTGTGCTCATGTTTCTCGCCGTTTTTATCACTGAATTTCATGTCATTTACTTTACTTAAGCGCTGTTCAGAGTAAACATCAACGGCAACCGCGGGCAGTCCGCTTAACAAAATTTTTTGTTTAACCTTAATATCCCAATAGACAGGTTGATTATTGTCATCAAGTCCCAAAAGATCCGGGGACGTTTCACTGCAAACCTTAGATGTTACCTCGCCGCTGATTTCTCTGTCGGCGTTAGAGGCGGTAAGCTTTAAAAGCCTGTTATAGCCATCCTCGCGGGTTATGTCTTTCGAGTAATTCAGCGAGCCGAGCAGAGAAGGAGTCAATTTAATCTCGTCCAGCCATAAACCATTAATCGGCTTGTTTTTGTAATCGAGCGCCCGAACGGAAATATTCTTGACTTCACCGGGTAAAACGTTGATGACCGGCTCCTGCTCAATCTTCACGGGGCAGGCGATGGTGATCTTTTCTTTCTCGGATTCAATCGGCTCCAAGCGAAGGGGTTCGGGAATTCCGAAAAATTTGGTTACTTGAGTCTCTATAATGGCGATGGGACGTCTGCATGGGTAGTTTGTTTGAAAGCAGCTCTTGTCGAATATTGCATTATCAATATTAATTTTCTGTGTCTTTCCGATTACTTCCTGATCACTTCTGGCAATGGGGGTGCTGTCATACATAAAGGTTTCACCGGAAACCTTGCTGGAGAAACAGTATAATTTCTGCCCTTCCCCATCAAGACCTATCGCTCCATACTTGTCATGTATTTCCTCCACTTTAATTTCGAGATTCGTATTGTCCGGTCGGCGCTGAACCTTTCCGGTCGAAATTTTGTACTTGATCTTTGTGGGCCTCAGTTCCGTGCGCAGAATGGGCTGCATGGTATTTATTATGTGCTGCATGGGTTGTTTAAACTGGTCAAGCTCATCTCTGTTATTGGCTGTCAACATCTTTTTGAAAATGGTTATGGACTGCCCCGTTGACGATTTACGGGTAATTTGGAGCCCCATCGTTATTTTTCGATTCAACTCCGTATTTTCAGTTAATAAAACATCTATTGATACTAAGGTATTGCGGGATTTGGGCACATATTTGATATTGCCAATGGCCACATCTCCTGATTCAGTATCAGGCAGGTTAAGTCGGAGCCAGTTTTGTAGGTGCGGCGGGTTGTTGGTTGCCGAGCCGTCGTCATTGATAACTATGGACGAAGCGGAAAAAGCAATTTCGGGCGCCCATGTGGCGCCACATTCAAATTCATCTGCCAGAAGGATTGAGTGACACGCAAGCAAACAAACCAAGGCGGATAAGCACAAATAATATTTAAAGAATTTCCTCCGTAAAGAAGCAACCATGATTTTATTTTTCGGTTATCCTGGTAACCTGGATGTTTGTCGGACCGCCTGAGGTTTTGGCGACAATCTGGATGCTCCTCACATTTCCTGCTTTGCCGGACATAAATATGGTCATTTTTTGATCACCAATGGTATGGTTCATTGTTTGTTGAATATTTTTAAGGTTTGCTTTGTAAAATGAAACAACCTTGTCATAGCTGTCGTTAGTGGACATCATATAAGTAGCGGCAATTCCTGTGGCGGGACCTTTTGCATTGTCGAGTTGTCCCGAGGTAACTACCTCTGATCCGGGGTACACCGGCGCTCCGAGCTCAGCCTCGCTTACCGCCTGCTGACCGGGCTTAATAGTCAAAGAGCCCTGCTTTGTCTCAATTTTGACCACATCTTTGCCGCCGTCCTGCTTGGTTGTTACGGTTACCTTCCCTTCCGGGCTTTTCACCGTAGCGGACTCTTCCTTACCACAACCGGTCAGAAAAAGAATGGCTGCCGCGATAAAACAGGACGCAAAGGCAAAGACTGCATTTCTTTTCACGATAACCTCCATTATAATTGATGGTGCGTTAATTGATTGATAAGATATTGCTTTTCGTCTTTCGGAGTATAGGACACGATGATCTCGTATGTCAATGACAAAATGACAACAAAATTGGCGATCTCTTGCCGATAACTGCGGAGGGGTGCTATCGATGCGACTCTTTCCATCTGCTCGCCTTTATTCGGGATGTGGGAATACATGGCGGCAAGCCATTCCAGAGCAGGGAAAACCTCTTTTTAACTCAGATTTTCCATTAGATAATTTGTAGCTTATGTTTTACAACATGATAGGTTCGAGGTGTTGGCCCACAGGCCGCTGAACCATGCCCGCTTCTTTCGCGGGACAGACAATAGCAAGTGACTCTTACCGGCACCGCCCTTCCATGCACCGCCGCCGGCCAGTACCATCCCGTGCAGGGTGGAAAGGGTGTGCTTAACACGGCTTCTCATCACTGCCTGACGAAACAGACTCATCAGATTATACGCCAGCATGGCAAACGAAAGTGCCGCCTCGGTGGCCCAGAACTCTTTCATGTTGAAGGCATCCAGCCCAAAATCGGCTTTCAACTCCTTGATCCGGTTTTCCGCATCTGCCCTCCCCCGATAGGTGCGCCAGACTTCAACCGCCGGCAATGCAAGGTCAGTTACGTACGCGCCATATCGCCAGCCTTTGGCCGCCGGGTCATCAGGAAACAAGCTGAGGCTCTTGCCGGGAGGCTCCCGATCTGAGGTGGACTGCCGTATGATGATGATACGACGTGCTTTTTCCCAGCCGGTTGCCTGATACTCGATTTCCGCAATCTCAATCCCCGGCTTCAATGCCCACCAGCTACTTACCCGGTAGATCGCCCGCTGCAGGGGAAATGTCAGCTTCGCGGCAACAACGTAGGGAATATACTTGAACTCCAGCGCAGTGAGAAAGGCATCTTCAAAAAACCCGCTGTCGGCCCGCAACAATCCTACGGTCTTGCCAGCCAGGTGGGCAAGAGTGGATTCGAGGAATTGCAGAACGTTGTTCGCACTGGGTACATTCCCGGGACGAAGCCAAAAGTTGGCAACAAACTGAAACTCAGCGATAAACGCCAAAAGAGGATGATGGCTTGCCCGTCCGTGCCGGTCAGGATTGTAGCCGCGACAGGCACCCTCCTGTTGCCCGTTACGGGTTACCACCGTCGAATCAAAATCAAGGGTAATAAACTTCATCTGCGGAAGTTTGCCAAACAGTCAACGATACATGTGCCCTTGTACACGCTCATTCGTAAGCATGTCAAAACGCCCAAAAAGACGCATGATCGCCTTGAACTCGGCAGCGCATGACCACCCGATAAGCCGGCATAGCACATTATCCAAACGCACCACCTCCGCATGTGCAAACCGGCAGGCCCCGCACCAGATCGATACAATGAACTGTTCAATAAGCTGGCATGGTACAGAACCACGGTTTGAAGAAGCCTCCGGTACACCAAACTGGGGAAACGCTTCCCGGAACTGAAGACGATCAAGCATCTGCTTCATCAACGCCAAACCGCCCCATACCGTAACCTCCCTGTCCGAAAATCCGACTGCAAAACCACCCCCTTGAAGCTGTCGCTTCACTCTGCCCTCCCGTAACATGCCGTAATTGAAAAGGTATCTCTAGTGGTTTCCATTAGAACATGTCCCGGTAATCTTTGCAACCTCTATCATTGCCGCCTCATCAATATGGCTAAAATCTCCTAATGGAAAATCTGGGTTTATTTTTGCATAGCAGGTGCATAACATGGCGAGATCCGAATTCGACATGCGGCTCATCTGTTTTGTCTCATCTTCAAGTAGCTTGGATAATTCTAGATACTTTGAATTTCGCATAAGATAATCTTTTTAGACATCATGCTCGCCGCGCAGCCACTACAGAATAATGCCACGGCAACAAGCAGGATCAAAGCGGTTTTACGCCACATACGCCCTCCCGGAGATTTTTTTGCCGCGCAAATATGGAAATTTCAATTCGAGACCGTGAAAAAAGCACAAAACCCCGCTTCTATTCCGAAACGGGGTTTCAGTCATTACGTCCATGCAAATCCTCCAAATATTTATAGGCTATTTGCCGGCATCTCGATCGTTTTATTTGGATGTTCACTTATATGTTTTTTACCTGTGCTAAGTCAAGGAGATTGTCGTCCTCCGGTAGTCCCACGCCTGAAGAAAGCCTCCGACATATCCCCGCGCCAATCCGGCGCCCGGGGAGAAGATTGCCTTCCCCAGCAGCCGGATGTTGCTTCAGACGAACCTTAAAGGGGGTCGATTTTGTATGAGGATGATGCAAGAAAACAGCTATGGCAGCCTTATCTCCAAATTGTGGAGCATATCGGTACGCAGATTTTTTTGATGGAAAAGGTTCCTCAATTGCTCGGCTCCGAAGAACATGACGAAATAATTACCGCCGCTCATTATCTTGATTTCAAGTTGTCTTGGGCAAAACTTTATGCGGTAGATTACGGTGTTCCT
>ERZ795030.6251-NODE-6251-length-10507-cov-3.035304_pt1 | contig 10507 bp, 8 predicted proteins | sample MGYA00375122_ERZ795030 | MGnify/ENA primary metagenome ERZ795030 (study PRJEB30165, sample SAMN05720146) | activated sludge metagenome | isolation source: anaerobic digester from wastewater treatment plant | place: Japan | collected 2015-04-20 ...
GGGGCGCACTGACGTTTCTCCTGAACAATATAATATTCCATAAAAGCCATTTTTACGAGGCCAAAAGGCCCCGCAATCCCTACACGCGCCTTGACCAGACGGTGAAGAGGGTCCCCGCCGGAAGCAACAGCCTTATTTTCGCGCCCTGGCTCAACGGCGAGAGAACTCCCGTCGACAGCACGACCCTCCGGGGCGTGCTTTACAACCTCTCCATGACGACCAACACCGATGACATCATCCGCTCCGTGCTGGAAGGCGTTGCGTACAACACGCGGTGGAGCATGGGCTACACGGAGCGCTTCATTGGCAGGGCTTTCGGCACGATCAACATCATCGGCGGCGGCGCCCAATCCGGCGAATGGTGCCGCATCTTTGCCGATGTGCTCGGACGCGGCATCCGCAGGGTGCGCGACCCTATCCAGGCCAACGCCCGGGGGGCCGCCCTTATCGCGTCCGTGGGCCTGGGCCATATCCGCTTTGACGATATTCCGGAACTCATGGAATACGACTCCACCTTCGCGCCTGACAGAAATAACGCCGGGTTATATGACTCCCTCTTCGCCGAATTCGTGAACATTTACAGAAAGAACAGGGGCATCTTCAACAGGCTCAACGGACGGGGCTGACCGGTCAGGCGAAGCGGTCCGAAAATATGAAGGATTTCGACTTGAGCTCCATGTGATAATAGTTTTCCATGAAAAGCGATACGGTAAAGAGCAGGTCAAGGATGTCCTTTTCGTCATAAGCGGAGCAATCGATGTTCCCGAACTTTTCCGACATGCATTTCTGTATGTAGTCCTTCATGGCTTCGGGGAGAAGCGTGGTTCTCTGCCAGGGACCGGTGGGGTTTTCCCCCAGGCATGACCCGCAGACCGGCCTCAGGTCTATGACATCAATGGTGAAGCTTGAAAAACGCCGCCTGCCGCAGATCTTGCAGATGTCGGGGTCCGACAGGACGCCGTGCTTCCCGAGAAGGTGCAGTATCAAAAACGTGGTAAGATGGGCCGGATGGTCGGTCCTCGAAAGGACCTCGATGCCGGCGAGGATGAGGTTGAATATTGAGCTGTCCGAGATATCGTATCCGCACGTCTTGTCGACCGATTCCAGGATGAAGTACAGGTTCGTTATCTTTTTGAGATCTCCCGTGATTGAAGAATAATACTTTTCCACGGTCACGTCGCTTACGATAAAGGAGTCCCGCTCGTCCCGGTGATAGTAGAGCAGGGTGGAAACGGCCCCGGCTTCGGTGGCCGCCATGGAGCGTTTCCTGCTTTTCTTCAGGCCCTTGAAAATGAATTTTCGTTTTCCGAAGTCCCTTGTGTATATATTGCATACGACGTCACCCTCGCCCGATACCCGGGAAGAAAGGGCGATGCCTGTTGTCTTGAGGATTTCCATCTGGTGTTATTTTGACTTGTTCACGGTGACTATGATGCGGTTGATTATGGTGCCGTTGATTTCCTTTATCGTGAAAAGAATGTTCCCGTCCCGTATGGACTCTCCCTGTTCCGGAATTTTCCCGAAAAGGTCGAAGACGTAACCGCCCACGGTGTCAAAGCCGTCCTGCGTTATTGAAAGACCCAGTTTTTCATTGAAATCGGCCACCGGCATCCGCGAATCGATCTCGTAGGTGTTTCTGCCCGTTTTCTCGATTTCGGGCAGCTCGACACTGTCGAACTCGTCATTGATGTCGCCGACGATCTCCTCCAGGATGTCCTCCAGCGTCACGATACCGCTGAAACCGCCGTACTCGTCGACGACTACCGCTATGTGAAGCTTTCTCATCTTGAATTCGACAAGCAATTCGTCCAGTGTCATGGTCTCCGGCACGAAAAAAGGCTCGTGAATTATTTTCTTAAGCTGGAATTTCTTCCGTGACGTCTCGATGAGAAGCCGGAGGAGGTCCTTCACGTAGAGTATGCCGACGATGTTGTCGATCGTTTCCTTGAAAATCGGAACCCTGGAATGACCGGCCTTGCACACGGTCTTGACCAGGGGCTTCAGTTCGGTTTCGGAATCAACGGCAATAACGTCCACGCGGGGTATCATGATGTCCCGGGCGTTAAGATCGGGAAGCTTGATGATCCCGCGGATCATTTCTTTTCGCTGGACATCAAGACTTTCGTAGTCGCATGACTCCAGGACATCATTGTTGTTCTTTTTAAATGATTTTTTAAGACGATTGAGGAATTTGGTCTTTTTTACGGGTATATGTTCAGAGCCAGAACTGTCGGATATCATTCTGAGTTGTATACAACCCTCCTGTAAATTTTTATTTTAACAAACAGATGAAATCAATTTTTGTCAACAGTATTTTTCAAGAATATTCATGACATTTATCTGTACTGTAATATTAAAATTTTTGTTTACATATCAGGGAACTATCATTATCGGGTTATATGACGGATCGTTTGAATTATTCTGACTCGAGACAGCTGACGTCATTTTCATTAATGCCATAAACGGTACAGTCAATAGATTATGAAAAAGTTTTTTTCACCCGAACCGGTGATAATCACAACCGGCGGCGGCGGCCCCGGCCTTTTCCATGATACCATACGGAACATGAAAAACGCCCGTTCCCTCGGCTCCGATGTGATCCGCACCAATGTCTCCGCCACGAAAGACAATAAACTTGTCCTTTATTCCAACGCTGTTTTTCAGAACAGGGACCTGGCAGGAAGGGGCATCGGCTCATATTCCCTTGAAGAGCTTAAAGTATTATTCGGCGAAGGTCCCGGCAGCGATCCCGCCGACGAGTTCAGGGGCCTGTTCCCAGCCATGGAGGAAGCCCTGACCGGGCTGAACGATTGCCGGTTCAATCTCAATCTTTCGGAGAAGGACCCGCGGCTTGTCCGGCGCTACTGCGCCATCATCCGCGACCTGGACGCGTCGGACAGGGTCCTGACATCATCCCTCAATGGCTCCAACCTGAAAAAAATCCGGGAGGTCTTTCCCGAAATGGCAACGGCCTTTTCCTTCGGCGGCGTCGTCGCCTTCTATGCCCTGTACCGCTCGGGATTTTTGTACTTCAAAAGAAAGTTCTCCGATGACGCATTGATCATCCATGAGATGATCGGCGCCTCCTTCCTGGCCAATGCGGGGCTGATAGAAGAGGCGAGGTCCCGGGGAATACGCGTGTATATACTAAATATCATGAAGGAAGACCAGGTGAAACGGCTCTTCGAAGCCGGCGCCGACGGCTTTGTCACCAATTACGCTGCTCTGGTCAAACGATCGCTTCCAGCCCGGGGGAACAGAAATGATAGTTAAACAGCTCGACCACGTATCCCTCATCATCATCGCGCTGGCTCTTTTCGCGGCCCATGTCCGCCTTGTCGGCAAAGAACTGGGACATGCCGGCCCCGTCCAGTATCTCCTCCACATGCTGTACGGCGTTGCCGAGCCGACGATCCTGAGGATCACCGATTTTATCATAACGAAAAAGATAATCACCGGGACGGCCCCGGGAAGGGCGTTGTATAAACTTATCGCGACGCTCAGCCACTACCTTCCCCACGGGATAATCCTCACGGCCCGGGCCGCCGGAAAATTGCTCGACTATATCGAGAGTACGGATGGGCCCGCCGGGGCCAGGATCGCCGTGGGCCCCTGCGTGTGCCAGCGCTCCCTCAACAAGTGGAAAGAGCCCTCCTGCAAGGATATCGTCATATTGTACGGAGCTGACATATACCGTTACCTTGAGCTGGGGTATCGCATCATAACCGCGGCGGAGGCGAAAAAAATAGTCCGGGACTGCAGGAACGCGGGCCTGGTGCACACCGTCGACTTCTGCATGCAGTCCGGCAAATGGGCCTTTGTCATTTGCAACTGCGACAGCGAGATCTGCGTGCCGGTCAGGACCTACCTGCTGACGGGGAAATTCATCTATCCGGGGCCCGAAATAATGGCCCTGGACCCGGCGAAATGCCTGGGTGAAAAGGAATGCGGCCGATGCATCACGGCATGCCTCTTCGGGGTCAACACCTCAACCGGCGGCACGCCGGCGGTGGACTATGCCGGGTGCCGCGGATGCGGCCAGTGCGTCCGGACATGTAAAGGGAAAGCGAGGAATATGACGCGGCGCGAACCCTATGAACACGAGCATATCGTTCCCTCAGAACTACTCCTCTGAAGGCCGGGATCCGGATTCATTGTCTCCTTCAAAGGCAGGTTTGTCCCAGTTTTTGGACATTCAGAGCATGTTACGCCGAACTATTTTCTTGACATAAATAGGCGTGTGCCGATTATTTACTTTAATCAGTATTTCTAGCTTCCAGGAGTCCGATCGATGAAAAAGAAGGTATTGCTGGTGAATCCTCCCTATCCGCTGGAGGAATCGCCGTCTCCTCCCTTTGGACTGATGTCCCTCGGTGCGTACCTTCTCGATCAGGACATCGATGTCATCATAGCAGATTATATCGTCAACCCCTATTCCCGGGAGGATGCGCGGGAAATCGTTCATCGTTTCAAGCCCGACGTCATCGGCGCGACCGGCGTCACCATGAACATCAACACGGCCCTGAAAATACTCAGGGACTTCAGCGAGGAATCGCCCGGTTCCGCCATCGTCATGGGCGGCCCCCATGCCACCTTTGACGCGGAGAACATGCTGGCCGGTAATCCCCACCTGGATTTTATCGTCCGGGGGGAGGGCGAGCTCACCACCACCGAACTCGTGCGCAGCCTCGGCAGCCCGGATGCCTATAAATCCATCAGGGGCCTTTCATACCGGGAAAACGGATCGATCCGCCATAACGAGACCCGCGAGTTCATATCCGACATCAATATCCTTCCGTACCCGGCGCGCCACCTGATTCAGCTGAGCAAGTACAGGGCCCTGGGCCTCCCGGTCAACATGATAACGTCCCGGGGCTGCCCCTTCGAGTGCATCTTCTGCGTCGGCTCGAAGATGGTGGGGCGCCGCGTCAGGTATTTCGACACGAAACGGGTCGTGGACGAGTTCCAGATGCTCTCGACCATGGGCTTCAAGCAGATAAACATCGTTGACGACCTGTTCACGTCCCACAAGATACGCTGCGTCGAAATCTGCGAGGAGATCCTCCGGCGCGGTATCAGGCACGAATGGACGGCCTTCGCCAGGGTCGACACCGTGAACCGGGAGCTCCTTGAGGTCATGAAGCAGGCCGGCTGCACCATGCTCTGTTTCGGCATCGAGAGCGGCGTGCAGGAGATACTGGACCGCGTCAAGAAGAAGACCACCCTGGAGAAGATCGAAAAGGCCCTCGCCCTGTGCCGCGAAGTCGGCATCCTCCCCATGGCCTCGTACATCATGGGCCTTCCCGGGGAGACCCCGGAAACGGTGAAGCAGACCATGGACTTCGCCAGAAGCACCTGCAACAGCTACGGCTTCCATATCCTGGCGCCGTTCCCCGGCACCGAGGTCCGGGAAAAGGCCGACGAGTACGGCATGCGCATCCTGACCAGCGACTGGGACAAATACGACGCGAACCAGTCCGTGTGCGAATCGATATATCTCCCGCACCAGGAAGTTGACCGCATCGTGAACGAATTCAACGGCGGCATAAACCGCCTCATCATCGGCATGCTGAACAAATATGACCGCGGCGAAACCCTGTCCGCGGAGGACCTCGCGATGGTCAACGGCATCAAGTCCCTTGACTTCAGCTACAAGCTGATAAGCGGGAAGATGGTGGAAGCGTTCACCGGGCAGAAAAGGGATGGCGGCATCAACGGCTTCATCGACTATGTCACCGAGCGGTCAGGACTTGAAAAGGAACTCGTCACCCGCGAAGTTGACCGCCTTTTTACGACAGGGTGCCTTACCAGCAAAGACTCGGGGGGCGCGACCTCCATAACCTGGTCCTGAGTCACGGTCTTGCGTCATCCCGGCAGGGAACAATAATTGACAAATTTCTTAAATTGTGTTATTATAATGATAGTGCTTCCCGTTTTCCGTATCCCGTGTAGATCTCTTCATTTTAAAGGAGAATGCCAATGATCAAGGACAAGGGCCGCATTAGAACGATTGTATCGATCATAATATTCTCCCTGTCCCTGTCATCGATCGTGTTCCTTGCTTCATGTTCCGATTCTGAAAGAAACCAGCCCTACCTGAGCCCTGTATCCACGGTCCTTATCAACCTCGGGAACAAGTCCGGTAAAAGCGCCGGCCGCATGGAAGCCTCAATGCCGGCTGATATAACATCGATCACTATTACGGTTACCGGAGCGGGCATGGCGCCGATAACCAGGCAATTTAACGAACCCGCTGATACGGTAAAAGAGCTTACCGTGCCCAGCGGCGCGGTGCGCAATTTTACCGCCATTGCCCAGTCGCCGTCAGTCACCTATGTGGGGAACACCGTCGCCACCCTCCCGGCCAATCAGACCGTATCCGTACCCATCGTCATGGTGCCGGTTCCGGCGCTCTTTGCAAACGAAGGGTCCCCGACTGAACCGATATACATTGAAGCCAATACTCTTCCCTACATCGGCCAGGTGGGCACCGGCAGGAGCTATTATTACACCAATCCGTCATCATATCAATATCTCAATATAAACATGCTTCAATTGACCGATGACGCGGACCTTATATCCTTTACCGATAGCAGTGATTATTCAAGCCCATTAGATCCGTTGCTGGGACAGAATTATTGCGGCCGGACGAAGGATGAAATGTTGTTTGCCATGGGATACTCGGGCAATTACTATTTCGTCGTTGACGGCAATCATACCAAGCGCGGAGCTGCCTTCGTCATTGATTGTACCGCCAATGACGGCACAAAGATTTCCCTTCCCCCGGGCACTATGGCTGTGCCCCTGAAGGCCCCCGTGGGATTGACCTATTATATTGACCTGCTCGCCGGCGTCCCCAATTATTTCACCGCTTTTGTTGAAGAAGGCAAACAGCACTGGATAAACCTGTATGAGTATTTCGGGACTGCCGTGACAACCGTATCTGATTCATTGTTTTATGACACCCCGAACGTAAGCAATACCTTTATCCCGGATAATAATGTAATATTCTTCAATATCCAGGGTGATATACTGGGCTCACCCTATATTGAGATAGTGGCAAGCGAAGGCACACAGGGTGAACCCGTAGAGCTGTTCCCGTCTGCCAGTTCAGATTACGGCCGGGCCAACTTCTGCATGGCGGGGGCATTGACCCCCAGTTATTACCGGTTTCCCGTTAATCCGTCAGCAGAGTATTTGATAAGTCTATCCTCCGCAACCAATAATATAAACTGGACCATATATAATAATCCTGACTTTACAAATAATATCGTAGCATCTTTTACTGATACTACCGGCAACGAGCAGTCAGGCGGTAATTTTACATCGGGTTATATCTACATCAGGGTGGAAGACGCCGAAGATGTGGGTTCAGATTACGGCGGCGCCACCTTTATTCTGTATATAACTCCTATTTAAAAATTGTTAAAACTGTTCTCATGCAACAGGGATGAATTCATTGCTGTCACCTCCAACCCCCTCATAATGTCTCAAAAGTGTTTTATTTGTAAACTACCCGTAGAGCATTATCCTATTTTTAATAATCACTTGTTGACAAAATCTGCATTTCATACTATTATTGATCTGTCAGAAAAATTATGTATTATTTCTTTAAATTCTTTATATTGCCGCAGGATGGGAGTACTATGATACCTGATACAAATTCCAATAAAACAAATAAAACAGCCCTGTCACCATTTCTAATTTTATCAATCCTCATGTCATCAACAGTGCTCCTTGTCTCCTGTTCCGATTCCGAAAGAAAACAGCCCTACCTGAGCCCCGTATCCACGGTCCTCATTAATCTCGGGAACAAGTCCGGTACAAGCGCCGGCCGCATGGAAGCCGCCATGCCGGCTGATATTACTTCGATCACCATCACTGTTACCGGAGCGGGCATGGCGCCGATAACCAGGCAATTTGAGCCCCTGGATACCGTAAAAGAGCTGACCGTTCCCAGCGGCGCGGTGCGCAACTTTACCGCCGTGGCCCAGTCATCGACCGTGACCTATGTTGGGAACACCGTTGCCACTTTGCCGGCCGGGCAGACCGTGTCGGTGCCCATTGTCATGGTCGCTTCCACGATACCCCCTGTTTTTCAATCTGAAGGAACTCCATCTGGACCGGTTGAGATTACCGTGAACGACACGACACCCCACGTGGGGCAGGTCAATACGGGGCGGAGTTACTACCGGGCAACTATCTCCGACACATTTGATAGTTATATAATTAAAGTATCATATATGACAGGCGATGTTGATCTTTTCGGCTTCGGCAACGACAACACGTACACAACACAAGAATCACCAATATTCCTGGCAAACTACTGCGGCCGCACAAAGGACGAGACGCTTGACGCAACGACCTTTATCGGTGATTACTATTTCGTCATAGACGGCAGTTATACCCAATTCGGTGCTGCTTATACAGTGGAATGTCTTGGAGTCAACAACTCAATATCCATATGGCCAACGGGAACAATATCTGATCCCCTTATATTTCCCGTCGGCTTAATGGGAAGCGCCAACAGGGCTCGGATGGATTCATCGTTTATCAATTATTGCATGGCACTGGTCGATCCCGGCAGACAGTACTGGATCAATATTTACGAGTATAGTGATAGCATCTTTACCAGTATATACAGCACTATTCTTTTCAATGATCCTCTTCCTATTATAGACACAACTTTTATATCGCCGACCGGTTTTGTTTATTTCACTGAAACCGGCACATCAAGCGACGGCGATTACCTGACAGTCATTACCGCCAACGAGGGTACGGTTGCAATGCCCGTTGATCTATATCCCTCAACCAGCTTTGATTACCAGCGTGCCAATTACTGTATGGTGGGTGCTACTCAGTCAAGTTATTACCGGTTCCCTGTCGACCCTTCTCGCGAATATTATCTTTCAATAACAAGTGAGGATACTTCTATCGCCAACAATATAAACCTTTATGTTTATGATGACGTATTCTTTTTAAATGAACTATACTCTTTTCCGGACACAATTAGCAATGAATTTATTAACATTGGACAATTCCCATCGGGTTATATATATGTCCGGGCAGATGATTATCCCGATGTCGGCGGAAGCTTTTATGGAGCGACCTTCATCATTGATATAAGGCCCATAATGCCATGATAATCCCGATGGAATCAGCTGCAGGCAATTCCATCATTAAGTCCATCAATCATTGTTTGCATCAAGGCATCAACGCCGGCAAAGACGTCATCTCTTTCGCCGAATCGACCCTTGGCATAGCCACCATCGATGATCTTGCCCGGATAATATCCGGGCCGGACTCCAGCGACACCGGACTTTTAGACCTCATCTTTTCCCCGGGCAACGATCTCAGGAAGGCCATCGAGCCCCATGTCCCGCTCCAGGGACTCACACCCGATGAGGCGGACGCCATAGCCGGTACGATTTCCGGTGACGTTCATACGGCAGATGTTATTTTTGCGGGCACAGGCGTTATCGTTGCGGTAAATATTACCCCGGCACTGGTTGCGGGTTTCATCAACAAACTCAATCTATGCAAAGTCCTGCCGTTCCGTACGCCCGCCGATTTTCCCGATTATCTGTCCGATGAAACCGTCATCGCCCTCCGGGTCCTTGTCCGCACCAGCCGGTACCGGTCCGGGACCGACCATGACGCAGTTATTGTTACTCTCATAAAGGGGTTGGGGCGCCTGACAGGTGGAGACGACACGCCCCTCATCGCGGAATGTCTTTCACTCCTTTTAGAGCTATTCAACGAAAACCAGGCTGCGCGTGATAGCTCCGCGATGCTTTCCGCTGAAAAAAGGCGTTACGAGGACATTCTCCGGAAGGCGTCACAATTCGGCGAGTATATCGCCAGGTACAGCATGGAATTTCTCATGGCTAATAAGGTCCAGCCGCCGGCAGCCGATATCGGCGAAATCAGGAGACGATTGTATCTGCTTGACCTTATATCAATGGCGGTCTTTGAGAGGCCCGCCGGAGGGTATCCCGGTGAATTAACACTGCAGTGAGACAGGAGCGGGGATTGTGTCCCGGAATGATCAATAGAACACGGTCTGTTTTCTATCAGATACGGAAACCCAGCATTACATAATAGTGCAGGGACTGGAAGAACTGATTGTTATAAAACAGTATGTAATAATCGGTTCCGATATTCAGGCTCATGGCATAGAGGAAATTCACCTCTATGGAAACGCCCGCCTTGGCATAGGGGTCAATGGATTTGACGCTGCCATTGATAAGGGGTACCCCAAGGGCGTTGCCCCGCGTGTAGGTCTGCATTGAATAGGACGCGCCGCAGCCGATGCGAACATAGAAGTTGATGGGAACATCAAGCCTCGATTTAATGAAAAGGTTCAGGCCGCCGGCGATGTTCGTCAGCCTGGATTTGAATTGCGGCGAGTTCTTGCCGGCGTACAGGCAGTACCTGCCGTCAAGCTCCAGCCCCATGAAACGGGCAAAATTCTTGCTTTTTATGTATTTGGATTCGCCGAAATGAA
>ERZ795030.6261-NODE-6261-length-10499-cov-3.576216_pt1 | contig 10499 bp, 6 predicted proteins | sample MGYA00375122_ERZ795030 | MGnify/ENA primary metagenome ERZ795030 (study PRJEB30165, sample SAMN05720146) | activated sludge metagenome | isolation source: anaerobic digester from wastewater treatment plant | place: Japan | collected 2015-04-20 ...
ACTCCTGTATCGTGGCTATGACACCGCAACCGCCAATGCCGATCTTTTTAAATGATCCCAGATACGCGGTACCGCCGGCATCTTCATATCTCATCTGGCCATTGTCCAGGGGACTTTTCATCATGAGCCTGACAATGGGCAGCTTGAGATAATTGCCGCCGGATATGACCACCGCGCCGTCCGGATGCGCGATGACATCTCCCCGGTCGTTCACCATGATTACATGCACCAGCCCCGCGGACCTGAAGGCCTTCAGTATCCTGTCAAGGCGTATGACGCTAACCAGTATCCTGTCCGTGGCGCCTCTCGCGTCCCTGTAGAGCGGAAGACTGAAACCGGTGACAGGCGTCCTGAAGCTGCGCGATAGATTATTAATGGCGATCTCACCCTTGAATGACTGTTCGAAGGAGGGCCCGAACGTATCCAGGGCGCCCCGGATGTCCGACAGGGGGATACCGCTTTTCTCTATCAGGTTTGTGTTGTATATTGACTTGATAAAAGTGAGCCTGCCGCGCGTCGCTCCCCTCGCGGCGATACCGATAAAAAGAAAATCCTCGTCGTTGTCCCATATTGAGGCTTTTTCATCCGGGTTGAGTTTTGCAATGATCCCGGGGATAAGGCGCGAGCGTTCGATAATGGAAATAAAATCCGATTTTACCTTGAGCGCGGTAACCTCGGAGAATTTCTGGTTGCTTTCCCACGCCCTGAGCTCATTGTCCCTCTTGAAAAAATATGTCGCCAGGAAAATCATGCCCGTGAGCGCCGCGATTATGACAGCTGATATAATCGATACCAGTTTAAAACGGATGGAGTATATTCCGAGATTGCGTCCCTCCCGCAGGGCGGCGGGTTTTTTTACGGGTTTCTCCTTCTTTGCAGGCTCCTCCGGAGCCGCCTGCCCTTTCGCATGACCGACGCCTTCTTCTTTCTTTAATGTATCAGCTGGTTTATCAGGAACCTGCGCCGGGGTTTCTCCGGTGATGACGGGCCTTTCCGGTTCAATAAAATAATTCACTGACGGTTCTTCACCCACGGTTTCAGATTCACCGGCAAAGGCAGTTTCGCCGGAAGGCTCACAAGAACTGACAGGTTCAAAGGCCGTATCAGCCTTTCCTGTTCCGGTTGAAGACGTGCCATCCGGGTATTCGTCATCAGGCAAGGGGATATCGAGGGCACGGGCGGCACCCGATCCGTGCCGGAGTCCAGGTTCCTCCAGGGTCTCAATGTTCGGGATATCGTCGAGATTTACGCCGAGATCAGCTTCGGACGTTTTAGCGGCCTCGACCGGGGGAATTTCAGCGACCACCTCGGGCTCAACCAGGGGCTTGAATATATAGGCGTCATCGGCAATGCCCTGGATGGCGCTGAGGTAATGCTTGAACTTGTAGACAAGGGCGACCTCTTCGATGCCCGCAAGGAAGGAATCATCCATCTGCCTCACCCTGGTGATCGCCCTTGACGGAGTTGTGCCGGAATAGACGTAGTAGCAGGCAATAATCATCGGAGCGAGGCTGCGGCCGTATGATACGACCATGCAGCTTTCCCGGCGGAATGTGCTTTTAATCTCTTCAACAATATTCTTGACGTACGGAATGGTCGCGTCATTGAGACTCTCGATATGAATATTCCGGACCCTGAATCCTTCATTCTCATACCGGGTAACCAGCCCGGCATAGCCCTCTTTCTTGTTATTTCCGGAGGATATGATGAATATGGTCGCCACATTTTCCTTTTTCAGGTTATCGATTTTACTTGCTGAAAGAAAGGAAGCGGTGCTTTCCGGGTCATCCGCACTGAATCGGTCAAGGATCAGCTGATGTTTGATGGGCATTCTGATACTGTTCATGATAAGAAATTGAAAATCCAGATAACTAATATATATAATAAAACATCCGGCGACGAAAGAAAAGTCTTCCCGCTATTTTATTATCGGTAACTTGGGAAAAATATCGAATTCTAATATGATATTTAACGCTCAAAGATGACATTATTATTATATTACATGGCCTTAACATTCGGTCATGTTTATAACTTGACAATATTTACGCGCTGCCGAAGCGTGAGTCAAATTTTATCCCTGGTCTGGAGGAATAACGGGCATGTGCGGAATTGTCGGTTATGTTGGCAATAAAAACGCCGTTGATATCATATTGAACGGGCTTAAACGGCTGGAATACCGCGGGTATGATTCCGCCGGTATAGCTCTCGTGGACGAGGACCTCTTCATCCACAAGAAAAACGGTAAAATATCCGTCCTTGAGGAGTCGCTGAATAACGACGTGCAGGGGGACATCAGCCACTACCATACCGGCATAGGCCACACCCGCTGGGCCACCCACGGCGTCCCCTCGGACCTGAATGCCCATCCCCACACCGACTGCCACAAGGAAATTGCGATTGTGCATAACGGGATCATCGAAAACTTTGCCGTCATTAAGAAAATGCTGACGGAAAAAGGGCACATCATCCGCAGCGATACCGACACCGAGGTCATCGCGCATTTGATCGAATATTATTACCAGCAGAACGGCGACCTCCTCGACGCCGTCATGAAGGCGGTTTCAAAGCTCGAGGGCACCTACGGCCTTTGCATAGTGTCAAAGCGCGAACCGGGACGGATCATAGCCGCCAGGAACGGCAGCCCCCTTATCCTGGGGGCCGGCGACGGCGAGATGATCGTGGCGTCCGATGCCAGCGCCATCATCGAGCATACCAGCAGGGTCATCTACCTCGAAGACGGCGAGATCCTCGATCTCAACAGGGACAGCTTTAAAACCTACGATCTTAACCTGAAAAAGATCGATAAAAAAATCGAGGATATTGACTGGGACATCAAATCCATAGAAAAAATGGGCTTCGATCACTTCATGCTGAAGGAGATTTTCGAGCAGCCGGAAACGATCCGGAACGCCTTCAGGGGCCGGGCGGTCGCGGACCAGGGTGCCGTAAGGCTCGATGGCCTCCGGCTTTCCGAGGCCGAGCTGAACGGCATCCAGCGGGTTATCTTCATCGCCTGCGGGACATCATGGCATGCCGGCCTTATCGGCGAATACCTCATCGAGGAATACGCCCGGATCCCCGTCGAGGTCGAATACGCCTCAGAATTCCGCTACCGCAAGCCCATCCTGAAACAGGGTGACCTTATCATCGTCATAAGCCAGTCCGGCGAAACGGCCGATACCCTCGCGGCCCTCCGTGAGGCCCGGTCAAAGGGAATCAAGGTACTGGGGATCACCAATGTCGTCGGCAGCACCATCGCGCGCGAAAGCGACGGCGGCATATACATCCATGCGGGTCCCGAGATCGGCGTTGCGTCTACCAAGGCCTTCACGTCGCAGGTGACGGTGCTCATCATGCTGACCCTGATGCTCGCCCGCAGGAAAGACCTCACGGCGGACGAAATGCGCGTATGCATCGAGCAGCTGCACGAGATCCCCGACATGGTCAGGGAGGTCCTGGGCTCCAGCGACTACATACGCCAGATCGCGGAGATCCACAAGGACAATAAGAATTTCCTGTACCTCGGGCGCGGCGTCAATTTCCCCGTGGCCCTGGAAGGGGCGCTCAAGCTGAAGGAGATCTCCTACATCCATGCCGAGGGATACCCCGCCGCGGAAATGAAGCACGGTCCCATCGCCCTCATAGATGAAAAAATGCCGGTCGTGTTCATCGCGCCCCGCGACATCATCTACGATAAGATCGTCAGCAACATGGAGGAGGTCAAGGCCCGCGGCGGCAGGATCATCGCCATCGCCAGCCGGGGCGACGAGAATATCAGGCGCTACAGCGACCATATAATATACGTGCCCGAAGTGCAAAAGATCTTCTCGCCCCTGCTGACGGTCATCCCGCTGCAGCTCCTGGCCTATCATATTGCCGTGTTGCGCGGGTGCGACGTTGACCAGCCGCGCAACCTGGCCAAGAGCGTAACGGTGGAATGACGGGTCCGGCGGAATGCCCTCCGGCACCGACATCCTTTCGATCCGGCCCTTCGAAATATGTTCGATCAGGCCTCCAACTGAAAACTTCAGCCTGACCTTCAGGCTTACCAGGAACTGCTACTGGAACCGGTGCGCCTTCTGCCCGGTATACAAGCTCGGCGCCGGGTATTCAAAGCGCGACAGCGGCGAAGTGCTGGAAGACATCTTCCGGGCGAAAAGAATTGACGATTATCTTTTCGAGCAGGGCATCGGGTACCCCGTTTATTCCACCGCTTCTTACGGAAGGATCCCGGAAATCGCCGACAGGGTGCTGGCTTCACAGTGGGAAGCGGGGATTTTCCCGGAGGAATCCCCGAAGGATATGCGGTTCGATTCGGACATCGACCCGCGCATGGCTTGGTTCCTCACGTGGTTCAACAGCAAGCCGGGCCTGACGGAGTGCATGAACCATATCCTGAACTGGCGCATTCACGGCGGAACAACCTGTTTCCTGGGCGACGCCGATTCGCTCAATCTCAAACCCGGCTTTGTCTCACGGATAATCGGATCGGTTCGGCTCAATTTCCCGAGCATCAGCAGGTTTACCGTATATGGCCGGACATCCTCCGCGGCGCGCATGCGCACGGTGAAAGAACTGAGGGAGCTGTCCAGGGCGGGGCTGCACAGGGTGCACTTCGGCCTGGAAAGCGGCTGCGACAGGGTTCTTTCCAGAGTGCATAAAGGCGTAACCGCTGAAGAGCATGTAACGGGCTGCCTTAAGACAAAAGACGCCGGCCTTTCATGCTCCGTGTACGTGATGCCCGGCCTGGGCGGAGCGGATTGTTCCATGGAACACGCCCATGATACCGCTCGGGTTTTAACAAGGATCGCCCCGGATTTTATCCGTCTCCGGTCCCTTGAGGTGTTTCCCATGACGGGCCTCGCCGATGCCGTTCAAAACGGCTCTTTCACGGAGGCGGGCGAAGAACAGGTCGTCCGTGAAATAAGAACACTTGTGGAGGAGATCGATGCCGAGACCGAGCTTCTGAGCGACAGCGCATCAAACTTGTTGAGTATTTACGGAAAGCTCCCCGGGGACCGCGAGCGCATGCTTGCCGAGATCGATGACTATCTTTCCCTCGACCCGAGGGAAAAACTGGAATACAGCGTCCGCGCGCGGCTGGATTCTTTCATGGGTCAATACGGCGAACCGAGCGAGGATGTCATAAGCGTTTTAATGCCTTATATACACGAGAACAAACTTGAACTGAAAAACGCGGATAATCAGGTACTGAAGGAAATAATCAGTCTGATCAGAATGAAATTAATGCCGTAACCGGTCTTTTAATTCCCAAAAAAGAGTTGCTACCAACGAGACATTTATTATACTTAAGCAATAAAATACATTGTGTAGTTTACAACTGTTATTGCCGTCACCGTATAAGATTGCATTGCCCGTTCAACAAAAACGGGATGGAGAACAATGCCATCAAAATCATGAAAAAAATATATATAGACTTGCAATAATGCCCAATTATAATTATATTATTCTCAAATCGGCCAGAGGTTATTTTGAAAGAACGCATAATGCTTGTTGAGGATGAATTGATAACCGCACTGGACATCCAGCGCATGCTGGAGCGCGTCGGTTACCAGGTGTCCGCGACACTTTCTTCAGGCGAGGAGGCGGTGGAAAAAGTCAAATCAATCATGCCCGACCTTATCATCATGGATATATTCTTATCGGATGACATGGACGGCATCGAGGCCACGGACCTGATTATCAAGCAGGTTGACGTCCCGGTCATTTTTCTGACAGCCAATGCGGATTCAAACACGATCAAACGCGCTGACACAATACGCCATTACGGCTATCTGATAAAACCGATCAAGCAGAGCGACCTGGACTCCATCATATCAACCGCCCTGCAGCGCCACGAGATAGAATCAAAAAAAAGAAAATCAACGCGGCATTGATACTGACATGATAATGAAAAATGCCCTGGCAACGGCGGTACAGATTCTCGGGTTTTTCATGCTCTTCTGCGGGTCCGCAACATTCATACTCGGCATCGCCATGCACATTGACAGCTCCTCTCCCCATGCACAAAGCGGTGTACCGATCGCAGTCTTTTCATTGTCTTTCCTCCTCCCGGGAGCCGCGATGTACCTGCTTGCCAAAAAATCCAAGAAGAACCTGGAACTCGTCCAGGCATTAGCGGCTTTCGTAACATCCTACAGGCGCATACGTATCGCCGATGCGGCGGCACACCTCATGATCACCGAACAGCAGGCCGCGAGATTGCTGGCTGCCGCGGTCGGAAAAGGCCTCGTGCGGGGAAACTTTGACAGGACCACGGGAGAATTTTTTACTGAAGAAGCTGAAAAAGAGACCGCCAGCATCCGTTTTTGCCCGTCCTGCGGGGCTCCTCTGGACCGGGTCTATCTGAAAGGTGAAACCATACAGTGCAAATCATGCGGGGGTCTGGTCCGTTAACGTCCGCGTGGAGCGGGCGGTAGCCCCCCCTTCCCGCCGCTCACGGCCGTGGGCGGTAATTCATGATAGCGTCATTTGTCAGCCGCATCATTCAGATATTCGATAAGGGCCTTCAGGCCAAGCAGATAGGAATTAATGCCGAAGCCTGAAATCTGCCCGACGCAGACCGGGGCGATGTGGGACACGCGCCTGAATTCCTCCCTGGCGTGTACGTTCGAAAGGTGAACTTCCACGGCGGGTATCCGCACCGCCGATATGGCGTCGCGGATCGCTATGGATGTATGGGTGAACGCGGCCGGGTTGATTATCATGCCGTCCGCATCACGGTGTTCATGTATATAGTTAATGATCTCACCCTCGACATTGGACTGGAAAAAGTCGAGTTCACAACCGGCGGTTTTTGAATGATCCAGCATCTGCGTCTTCATGTCCTCAAGCGTGCGGGAACCGTACACGTCGGGCTCACGCGTCCCCAGGAGGTTGAGATTGGGGCCGCTGATGACCAGTATCTTCGTCTTCTTTCCCATGGCGCTCCTCTTTATACATACATCGGCAGGGATCACTCGGCGTTATAATTAAATTCATTGAAAAGGTTTATCGCCTGTATATGGGTAAGGCCCCTGTGCTGAACCGCCATCACCCTGTTCAGGCATTCACGCGCCTTTTCGTCATTGTTCATCTCCCGGTGGATTATGGCGCATTCTATCAAGGCCTTGCGTTTTGTCGTTTCGCTGGCCTCGGACATCTCGATTAGTTTTGTAAAAAAAGCCAGGGCCGCACCCGGATTTCTCGCCACCAGGAGGCTGTATATCCCTAGAAAGTAGAAGGCTTCATCCTGGTGAGGGGATTTCATCCTGGAGAGCGCGAGATAATGATTGTAGGCGGTATGGTAATTCCCCGCCTGGAAATAGATTTTCGCCGACAGGTAGCTTGTTTCCGCCTCATTGCCGCGATATCTCGAAAGAAGTCTTGAATATCGTTCGAATTGCTGCAGGTCGCCTTTTTTATAGTTATGGCGCATCATGCCCAGGAATACCAGCTCTCCGTATTCGCTTTCAGCGAGGTTCTGGAGATTCTTTTCAGTCAGCGATACAGCATCATCGATCTTGCCCGTTTCAATAAAGCACCGTATGAGCAGTGAATTCTTTCTGTTCATGATGCCTTTATCCGTGGCGGACTCGACCGCGGAAAGATAACCGATCGCTTCAGAAAACTTTTTTTCCGCCAGATTCATTTCACCAAGGGAGAGCCGCGCATGGTCCGCGTGCGGGGTGCCGGGACAGTCTCGGATTGTTTTCATGAAATACAGCTCGGCTTCATCACGGTGATCGATCCGCAGGAGGTGTTCGCCGATGACATGGAGCGATTCGGCAAAGATATTCTTATTGCTCTCGAGGAATTCATTCGCCTCAATGGCGGACCGGTAATCCCCGGCCTTCAGCGCGCAGCGGACGTACATGAGGACGTCCTCCTTCGGATAATCACGCATGTTTTTGACTTCAAGGCTCATGTAGACATCCTCGAATTTTTCAAGCGCGTAATACGAACGGGCCTGTATCAGGGGTATCTCTTTCCATTGCGATTCCGACATTGACGGGAAATTACCTTTTTTTATACTGGCGATGACGTCGTCGAACCGCTTCAAATTGTACAGGGAAATAAGCATTTTGTGAAAGGCGTTGCCGCGGCTCTTCGTGTAGGGCGAATTGAGATAATTGTTGAAGCATTCCAGCGCCGCATTATAGCGGTTCCGGTTGAAGTTTTCATTGCCGAGCGCCATGTAGATCTCGGCCGCGGACTCGGTTCCGGGGAACCTGTTCAGGATGAGGTTCACGTACCTCCGGGCATCGCGGTCCTTGCTCATGAGGGCCGTGGCGTAGTCGTAGAGCACCGTTTCCACGTCCTTCCTGTTCATGAAGTCCCTGGTGAGTGCGTCGACGGCCTTCCCCGCGCTGTCTATGTCGTCCTTATCAAGATAGATCCTTACAAGAAGAACGTAGGCCTCGTATACCTGCTCGACGTTTTTCTGCCCCAGGTATTCCCTCAGCAGGGCTATTGCCTTTGCAGCGTCGCCTTGCTTGTAGCGCACAAGGGCCATGTAGTAATTTGATTCAGTGATATATTTCGAGAAAGGATTCTCTTTCCTGTTTGTCTCAAAAATAGTAATGGCCTTTTCAACCTGCCCCATTTCAAGGTAAGACCGGGCCCTGAGGAAATGTATCCCGTCCAGGGACTTGTCAAAGGGATTTTCCTTGATATAATGATTGAAATACTCGATGGCCCGGTCGTATTTCCCCGCCCTCATGCAGGTTTTTCCGGTAAATTCCAGCAGGTCCTTTCTCTTTTCCTGGCGTGATGCTTTCAGCGCCTCGTCAAGGTAGGGAATCGACTTTTCAGGGCTCCGGTCCGCGTAATAGCGGCCCAGGCGCAATGCGGCCCGGGAGCTGAGCGCCGGCCGTGACGAGCCGGATCGGACCTCTTCCAGGAGCTTCAATCCTTCTTCCTGTTCGGGCCCTTCGACAAGGATGCTGCCCAGCTCATACTGGGCGTTGCTGCGCCACCGTGAATCCTTGCTGCCGGCGATAAAGGTTTCCAGCAGGGCCCGGGCCTGTATCCTCTGGCCGACCCTGATGCTGGACCTTGCCTTGAAGTACTGTACGTCTGCGAAGGGAGCTTCCTTAATAATAGCTGCGGGGATTGCGTTGAACATCAGGAGCGCCTTCTGGTGATCCCCTTTTTTCTGGTAAATCCTGCCAAGCACCATGTTCACCATGGCATTGATCTTCGGATCAATGATTACTGTCGCAACGGGCGCCAGCTTCTGGAGCGCCTCATCGTATTTACCTTTCCGGTACAGGGCGTCGCCGATCCAGTATTGACGGAGGTTGTTCCTGTTAAGGTCCTGGCTTTTCGTGCTGGCAGCCTCCCATTCGATAATGGCTTCATCGTAGCGTTTCTGGTCAAGGTATATGACGCCGATGCGGTCATGGGCGTTCTGCGCGAGTTCGGTTTCTCCCGCGACAGAGATATAACGGCGGAATTCTTCAATGGCATTGGGATAATCTGGCATGTGGTAATAGCTTTCGCCCATCCAGTACCGTGATTCAGCGGCGAGGCTGTTGGTCTTGCACCTGTTCAGGAAATTCTTGAACTCAAAGAGCGCCAGATCGTATTTTCCCTTGCTGAAAATCGATCTCGCCAGATGGAACCATGCCCGGTCGAGGTATTCCTCGTCACCGGAATCGACGATTTTCCTGAAGAGCAGCTCCGCCGAACCGTAATTCCCTGTTCTGAACGCTTCCATCCCCTGGTCGTATAACGAACGGGCATCCATCGCGGCAAAGGCCGCGGCGGAACACCCCAGGAATACGATGGCTGTGATCCCCGCGACGAAAAAAGAAATACTTCCTCTGTGTTTTATAGGTTCTTTTGTCATATAGTTACTATGTGTCGTTAACCGCCCGTTTGTTTCAGGTATGACCTCAGTTTCTCAATGGCTATGAGGGAAGCCCATGTCCGTATACGGTCCCTGTCGCCGCTGATAAAGTGCGTAAAGGAAGAAACTCCCTGTTTATCCGCGAATCCTAACCACACGGTCCCCACCGGCTTTGTTCCAGAACCGCCTCCGGGACCCGCGATGCCCGTTGTCGATATGGCGATATCCGCCCCGAGGCCGGAGCGCGCACCCGAGGCCATTGCCGACGCAACTTCAGAAGATACCGCGCCGTGCCTGTCAATATCATCTCCGGAAACGCCCAGATGGCCCATTTTCACGCTGTTGTCATAGGCGATAACGGACCCGATGAACACGTCGGAGGATCCCGGGATATCGGTGATCCTCTTGGAGATGAGTCCTCCGGTGCATGATTCGGCGACGGCCATGGTCATACTCCTTTTCCTGAGGATGGCGATTACCTCCTCCTCGGGCCGCTCCCATGCCGGGTCAAGGTACCTCTCGCGGAAAATATTTTCCGCCTTCATGGTTATAGCATCAGCGTCAATGGTGCCCCCGTCCATTGCCACGAAGGTCACCGTTGCCATGCCTCCGGACGCCGTCATACCCCATTCCAGGCCGTCAAAGG
>ERZ795030.6264-NODE-6264-length-10498-cov-7.592933_pt1 | contig 10498 bp, 10 predicted proteins | sample MGYA00375122_ERZ795030 | MGnify/ENA primary metagenome ERZ795030 (study PRJEB30165, sample SAMN05720146) | activated sludge metagenome | isolation source: anaerobic digester from wastewater treatment plant | place: Japan | collected 2015-04-20 ...
ATAGTAGATGACGAACAAATCAATGTCGAGTTCTTCGACCTGATGCTTTCAAAGCTCGGGTTCGTAGTGGAAAAGGCGGCAAACGGCCGCGAGGCTCTCGACAAGATCAAGGAATTCTCTCCGGATCTCATCATGCTCGACAATATCATGCCGAAAATGTCCGGGTGGGAAGTAACCAGGATTCTCAAGAATGACGCCGAGTATTCCCAGTGGCGTGAAGTTCCCATCGTCATGTTTTCGGCAATGGATGACGTCAAGGACAAGATCGAGGGTTTCGAGCTCGGTATTGATGACTACATCACCAAGCCGTTCAATTTCTCCGAGGTCCTCGCGCGTATCCGCGCGGTGTTGCGTCATCATGAGTTGATCGATCAGCTCAAGAAACGGGAGTCCCGCATTGAGCTTCAGGAAGAACTGAATCAGAAGCTGCTTGCCTATGTCGAGATGGTGACGGAGAAGTTTTCGTCGCTTTGCGACACTTCGGCCAGGGAAGAGGGCGTATTGATCAGCGATGATGTTCAGTCCTGTCAGCTTGAATATGAAAAACTCAGAAAGCGTATTGACGAACTGCAGGAAGAGGCGATCCGGCTTAAAAGCAGGGAGATCGCGGTTACTTCCCTGGAGAACGAGTTGCGCAAGGCATACAGCGAGTAAGGAATGATTACCCCGGAAAAGAGCGCGGTATTGGAATTGTTCGCGGAAGGAAGACGGTTCTACAAGCTTATGGAATTCGTCAAGGCCCGCGATGCTTTCGCGCGTGCAGTGGCTCTGGACCCGCAAGACGGGCCGGCAAAGCTGTATCTCGACCGGTGCACCTACTATATTGATAATCCGCCGCCCGAAGATTGGGACGGTGTGTTCACCATGACGACAAAATAAGGATTCTAGATGGCCCGATTTCTGGAAAAAGACAAGGAACGGAATGTTACCGTTTTTGGAAAAAATACCACGTTCCGCGGGGTACTGAAATTCGCGGAAGAGCTCCAGATTGCCGGCACATTCGAGGGTTCCATAGAATCCGGCGGGACTCTGGTTATCCGCAAGGGGTCTGCCTGTACGGTTGATCACATTCATGCCGGGTCAATTACGGTTGAAGGAGCGGTAACCGGTGATCTTGCTGCCGCGGATCGTATCGAAATGAAAACCGGCAGTACGGTTAAAGGGAATGTCTCGGCGTTGCGTCTCAGGATTGCGGACGGGGTTTCCTTTGAGGGTTCCGTGGAAATGGTTACTACTGACGATCCGGTGGACATTTTTACGATGCGTACCGATCTTCTAAAAACCCGCCTTCAGAATTCGGACGGGGAGTAAGTGTCGCTCCGTTCTACGGCAGCTAAACTTTTTTCCCGCCTGCGGGACGGGAATCTTCTTCTGGTAACGGCCGAGTCCCTGACCGGTGGTTTGATAGGTTCGGCAATAACGGCGATTCCGGGTTCTTCCGCCGTATTCTGGGGCGGCGTCGTAGTGTACAGCAACCGCGCGAAGCACGCGCTGCTCGGGGTGCCGGAAGATCTTATCGACTCGGCAGGTCCGGTTAGTGCGGAAGTTGCCAGTGCCATGGCTGTCGGAGCGCTTTCCTGCTGCGAAAACGCCGTTTCCCTTGCGGTAACCGGTCTTGCCGGTCCCGGCGGCGGAACGCATGATCTGCCGGTGGGATCTGTTTGGATCGCGGCCGCGCGTTCATCCATGACGGGAGAGCCTGAGGTTCTTGTCCGTCTGTTTCATTTTTCGGGTTCCCGAAGCCGGATTCGCCGCAAAACGGCCGGTAAAGCGTTCGCTCTGACACTTGAACTGCTTGACAGGTAACACCCGGTTTACTATAATTTGGATTATCCAACCCGCATTTAACGGAAAATCCGAACAGAAACATGTCTTTACATACTGCTAATTTGTACGCATTTTATGGAGAATTCCCATGGTAGCAATCAGAAAACGCCGAACCAGCGATGAAAACGATGGGGGAGCGGAACAGGCACCGGATCAGGCACAACTTGATCTTTCCGGTGAAATGAATGAAAACCCGGCAGATACGGGTCTTGCTTCCCCGCAGGCAGACGTTGCGCCTGCCGAGAACACGGAAGCGCTTGATAATCCGGATGATTCGCACGGAGCGAAAGAACGACCGGAGAACCGGGGATCTTCCCCGTCCGATAAACGGGTGGTTGTACGGTCCCGCGGAAAACGGCGGAATAACGAGGGTAACGGTCCCGCTTCCTACCGTGACAATGGAAACCGCAATTCAAAAAAACAACGAGATCTTCCAAACGATAACGGCTACACCAACAACCAGACTTCCCAGGATAACGAGAACAAGCCGAAACTGACCATAAACGAACTTACCCGCATGGGCATGCACGCGCTTCGGGATCTTGCAACCCAGTACGGTGTTCCCCACGAAGATATGGTCGCCATGAAGAAACAGGAAATCATTTTCCAGATTCTCAAGGCGCATACCGAGCACGGCGGCATCATCTTTGCTTCCGGTTCCCTGGAAATTCTTCCTGACGGGTACGGATTCCTCCGTTCCCCGCAGAACAGTTATCTTCCCGGCCCTGATGATATTTACATTTCACCGAGCCAGATCCGGCTTTTTAACCTGAAAACCGGCGATACTGTCTACGGACAGATCCGTTCTCCCAAAGAGGGTGAACGCTTTTTCGCTCTTTTGCGCGTTGAAACCGTCAATTTTGACGATGTGGTTGAAGCGCAGAGCCGCATTCCCTTTGACAACCTGACCCCGCTGTATCCGGATGAAAAGCTCAACCTGGAAACTACCAGTACGGAAATTTCAACCCGCATCATAAACCTGTTTTGTCCCATCGGAAAGGGACAGCGCGCACTTATCGTCGCACCGCCGAGAACCGGTAAGACGATCATCATGCAGCGGATCGCGAATGCCATTACCACCAATCATCCCGAGGTGTACCTCATCGTTCTTCTGATTGACGAACGACCCGAGGAAGTGACCGACATGGAACGCACGGTAAAGGCGGAGGTTATTTCGTCAACCTTCGACGAGCAGGCTACCCGCCACGTACAGGTTGCCGAGATGGTTCTCGAGAAAGCCCGCCGGCTTGTTGAACACAAGCGCGACGTCGTCATTCTTCTGGACTCGATTACCCGTCTTGCCCGCGCCTATAACCAGACGGTACCCACGTCGGGCAAGGTGCTTTCCGGTGGTGTCGATTCCAATGCCCTGCACCGGCCCAAACGCTTTTTCGGCGCGGCGCGTAACGTGGAAGAGGGCGGAAGTCTTACCATCATCGCGACCGCACTCGTTGAAACCGGAAGCCGCATGGACGAAGTTATTTTTGAAGAGTTCAAGGGTACCGGAAACATGGAAATCAACCTGGACCGCAAGTTGTCGGACCGCCGTTTGTATCCGGCCATGAGCATCAAAAAGTCCGGCACCCGGAAAGAGGAGCTGTTGCTTACCGAGGAAGAACTCCAGAAGATCTGGGTTCTCCGCAAGGTTATCAATCCCATGGACGATACGGAAATCATGGAACTCCTTCTTGACAGGATGAAGAAAAGTAAGAATAATGAGGCATTCCTCAGATCCATGAATACCGGCTCCGCCGCAATGGATTAAGGAAAGAAAACAATACATATCACTGGAAGACAGTGTTGGAGGATAGAATGAAAGAAGGTATACACCCCGCGTACAACGATACCAAGATCACTTGCGCGTGCGGAAATGTTATTGAAACCCGCTCAACGGTTAAGGACATCAACATTGAAATTTGCTCGGCTTGCCATCCCTTTTACACCGGCAAGCAGAAGCTCGTTGACTCTGCCGGACGTATTGACCGCTTCAAGAAGCGCTACAATATCAAGGATAACTGATTCGGCGAACAGGGCTGCCCACACGGGCAGCTTTTTTTTTCTTGGTATACCTCGCCGGAGCGGTGTACACTGGTTTTCATGATGACAAACACTTCGGATCCGGTTGTATTTTGCCATGGTCTTTTCGGATGGGGTGCCGACAAGTTCGGCGGATTTCCCTACTTCCTTTCAGTTCAGCATCTTCTCCGAAAGCACGCGGACCGGCTTCCGCCGTGCATCTTCCCTTCAACCGGGCCAATCTCGTCTATCCATGACCAGGCTTGCGAACTGTTTTATCAGCTCATCGGGGGACGGGTAAATTACGGATACGATCATGCCCGAAAATTCGGTCATGCGCAGTACGGGCGGGATTACACCGGCAAGGCGCTCTATCCGCAGTGGGACGCCGAACATCCCCTGGATTTCGTATGTCATTCAATGGGCGCTCCGGTCGTCCGCATGCTGCAGCATCTTCTGGAATCGGGATTCTTTACCCGGGAAGACGCTACCGGGTATGCGACGGATCATCGCTTCATACGCTCAATAACGACCATATCCGGTGTCCACAACGGATCCACGCTCACCTGGATTCTCGGTGTCGATCCGGTTACCGGGAGAATAAACAAGGAATCGCCGGGCTTACGGATCCTCGTCGGTATTCTGGAACGGTATGCCCGTCTGCAGGCAAAACTGCCGGGTGTATCGCGCTTTTACGATCTTATGCTTGACCAGTGGGACATCGCGCCCGGGAAGGTTGAACGTGAGCAAATGAATCGGCTGCTCGAGGATACCGCCTACATCGATTCACTCGACAATGCCCTGTACGACCTTACCCCGAACGCCATGGAAAACCTCAACCGGCGTCTGATTGAATATCCGGACACCTGGTACTTCAGTTATGTAACCCGTTCCACCATGCCCTTTGGCCGCAAGTCGCTGCCGGTACCGTACTGGACCCATTTTTTTCTCATTCCCACGGCGTTTGCCATGGGTACCCGCGTCTTTCCCGAAGAAGCGATGCCCCTGCGTGTTCAGCGCCTCTGGCGGGCAAATGACGGCATGTGCAACGCCTGGTCCCAGGACTATCCGAAACTCGGACGGGATGCCCCTTCCCGGGCTGGCCGACGGAGCCGTCGGGAGCGCAAGGCGCACCACTGGGAAACCGGTCTCTGGTATGTACAGCATCGGTCAAGGAAATTTGATCACGGTGAAGTTGCGATGTTTCCCCATTTTTTACGCCGTCGAACGGTCCGGCGCTACTTCATGGGCATTTTTAGAATCATCGACATGATACGATCGCGGGAAGATTAGCACCCCGCCGGGGTGCTCAACTGGCATAACGCGCGACCAGCACCCTGCCGGGGGTGCTCAACTGTCGCGGGGAGAATAGCACCCCGCCGGGGTGTACAACAGCTCGCGGGGAGAACAGCACTTCGCCGGGGTGCCCGGTTGCCGCGGGGTGCTCAACTGTCACAATGCGCGACCAGCACTTCGCGAATGTTGTATTTCAGGGTAGTTCGAATTTCCACAGGCGGTGAATTTTGCGGTTGCGGAAGTCTTCCGGGATGGACCACTCGCTCAGGTCGGTGATGCGGGTAGCGGGGTTTGCCGCGGCGCCGCCGATGAGGTCGGAGTCGAATTTGAGTTTGCGTGAATTCGTGGAAAAGAGCAGGGTGCCGCCGGGTGCGAGCACGGCAAGGCAGAGTCGGCAGAGTTCAGTCCAGTCGCGGTTTATGTCAAATACGTCGTCAAGTTTTTTCGAATTGGAGAATGTGGGCGGATCGCATATGATGAGGTCCCAGCGGTCCTTGGCGCGTACGGCATTTTTCAGGTAGCTCATGGCATCGTATCGGTAAAATATAAAGGGTGCGCCGGAGGCCGGAGGATTTTTTTCGTCGCCGGTCGAGGTTCTGTTGCCGAAGCCGTTGAGGGTCATGTTGTCCGCGGCCCAGCCGAGGTAGGTGCGGGAAAGGTCTATCGAGGTTACGGAGGCGGCGCCGCCGAGGGCCGCATGGACGGAAAACGCGCCGGTGTAGCAGAAAAGATTGAGTACCCGCTTTCGGGCGGCTGTTTCGCGTACAAGAAGCCGGGCGGGGCGGTGGTCGAGAAATAGTCCGGTATCCAGATAATCAGAAAGGTTTATCCGGAATTTGGCGCCGCCTTCGTCAACAATGATGCAGGTGCCCCGTTCTGAGACTTTGTCGTATTGTGCTTCGGTGCCCCGCTGGCGGCGGCGTATCTTGGTGTGAACGTGATTTTCCGGCACGGACAGTGTTTTTGACGCGGCGTCTTTCATCACCGCCATCCAGGCGTCTTCTTCGTCGTCAGGTTTGTCGTAGGGACGTTCGTAGAGCGAAATATGGAGGTGTCGGTCGCCGGTTTCGGCGTCAGTGTAGAGGTCGACCGCGAGGGGGACTTCGGGGATATCTTTGTCGTAGAGGCGGAACGAGGACACTGTTGTCCGCTTTGCCCATTTTTTCAGATGGGCGTACCGCTTGGAAAGGCGGTTGGCGAACATGAAGGCCTGGTTTTCGATAGACTGATTATTCATCCCGGTCAAATCGCATCATGACGGATAGCAGGGCAAATCCGGAAGTAAGGTCTTCTTTTTGGACGACGACATGGTCGGGAACCGACAGTTTCCGGTTGGTAAAATTCCAGATCGCGGTTATGCCGGCGGCAACGATGCGGTCCGCGGCTTCCTGCGCGTGTTCCGAGGGTACGGTGAGGATGGCGATCTTGGCTCCGGTCCGCTTGATCTGTTTTTCGAGGGTATCAAGGGGATGGACGAGGACGCCGTGGATGGTTGTGCCAATTTTGCCGGTGTCGTTGTCAAAGGCCGCGGCAATATCTATGCCGTGGAGACGGAATTCCTGGTAGCCGGCAAGCGCGGTTCCGAGGTTACCGGCTCCTACGAGCACGGTTTTATGGGTGGTATCCCATCCGAGAAAACGGTTTATGGCGTTCATGAGCTCGCCGGTAGGATATCCCTTTTTTGGGCGTCCCACTATGCCGGTTATGGCGAGATCCTTGCGGACCTGGATGGGTTCAAGTTTGAGTTCCTGGGCAATAACGGTTCCCGAAATGTATTCCTGATTATTCTTGTACGCCTGTTGAACAATGTAGAGGTATGAAGGCAGACGACGGACCGACGGCGCCGCGGTAATCTTGTGTTTTGCCATTAACACATCCTTGTATTTCGGTGATTTTTTAACGATATACGCGAAACTGGTGAAAGTCAAGCGCATGTATGGAAACAAATACCGAAATTCGCTATACTCGTCTCCATTCATACCTACAAACAGGAGTAGTATACCATGTATGACCCCGTTGATCCCAAAGTGAATTTTCCCGAACAGGAAGAAAAAATCCTCGCCTTCTGGCAAGATAACCATATTTTCAAGAAATCCATCAGCAACCGGGCCGACGCTCCCGAATATACGTTTTACGACGGCCCCCCGTTCGCAACCGGTCTCCCGCACTTCGGGCACTTTGTACCGAGTACCATCAAGGACATCATCCCGCGCTACCAGACCATGAAGGGTAAACGTGTAGAGCGCCGCTTCGGCTGGGACTGTCACGGTCTTCCGGTTGAGAATCTCATCGAAAAGGAACTCGGTCTCAATTCAAAGACCGACATTGAAAAATTCGGCGTGGCGAACTTCAACGAGGCGTGCCGGTCCAGCGTGCTCCGCTATGTAAAGGAGTGGCGCGAAACCATCACCCGGCTCGGCCGGTGGGTTGATTTTGACAATGACTACAAGACGATGGAACCCGACTACATGGAATCCATCTGGCATGTCATGAAGAGTCTCTGGGAAAAAGGGCTTCTGTACGAAGGTCATTACATCCTGCCGTACTGCCCGCGCTGTTCCACCGTGCTTTCGAACCATGAGCTTAATCTGGGCGGATACCAGGACGTGCATGATCCCGCAATCACCATCCGCTTCAAGGTAACCGGGACGCTCTCCGGAAGCGCCGCTGAAAAGAACGCGGCAAAAGAGCTCGCCGGAAAAAACGCCTACCTTCTCGCCTGGACCACTACGCCCTGGACGCTTCCGAGCAACCTCGGCCTTACCATGGGTCCGGATGTTGACTATGTGCTCGTGGCGGACGGCGACGATGCCTACCTCATGGCGGAAGCCCGTCTTCCGGCGTACTACCGCGAAGCGGACGAGTACACCATCCTCTGGAAAAAGAAGGGAAGTGAGCTCGAAGGCATCACGTACGAACCGCTTTTTCCCTATTTCGCCGGCCTTGCGACCAATGAAGACGGCTCTCCCGGCGCCTTCCGCACCCTGCTCGGCGATTTCGTTACCACGGAAGACGGTACCGGCATCGTGCATACCGCGCCGGGATTCGGCGAAGACGATAACCGCGTGTTCAAGGGAACCGGCGTGCCCACCATCTGCCCGGTGGACGCGGAATGCCGTTTTACCGCCGAGGTACCGGACTATCAGGGTCAGTTCGTCAAGGACGCCGACAAGGCGATCATCGACCGGCTCAAGGCCGAAGGCAAGCTCGTGAAGCGCGAACAGATCCTTCACGCGTATCCCCACTGCTGGCGCTGTTCAAGCCCGCTCATCTACCGTGCGGTGGGAAGCTGGTTCGTCAATGTGGAAAAAATCAAGGACCGCATGATCGCGGCCAATCAGAAAATAAACTGGCAGCCCGACCATATCAAGGACGGACGGTTCGGCAAGTGGCTCGACGGCGCGCGCGACTGGGCGATCAGCCGGAACCGCTACTGGGGAAATCCGCTTCCCGTATGGAAGTGCGATTCCTGCGGCGACTCAATCTGCGTGGGAAGCCGCAAGGAGCTGGAGGAACTGTCCGGCGTGTACCCGGAAGACCTCCACAAGCATTTCGTGGACGAGATAACCTTCCCCTGTTCCTGCGGCGGCACCAAGCGCCGTATCAGCGAAGTGCTCGACTGCTGGTTTGAATCCGGCGCCATGCCCTACGCCCAGAGTCATTATCCCTTTGAAAACAAGGAATTGTTTGAACAACGTTTCCCGGCGAACTTCATCTCGGAAGGACTCGACCAGACCCGCGGATGGTTTTACACCCTGACTGTACTCGCCGCCGCGCTCTTTGACAGTCCCGCCTTCGAGAACTGTATCGTCAACGGACTCGTGCTCGCGGCGGACGGCAAGAAGATGTCCAAGAGCCTCAGAAACTATACCGACCCCAACAAGGTCGTAAACGAGTTCGGTGCCGACGCGCTCCGCCTGTTCCTCATGCACTCCGCGGTTGTCCGCGCCGACGACCTCAAATACAGCGACGAGGGAGTTCGCGACGTGCTCAAGGGCATCCTGATACCGCTGTGGAACAGTTACAGCTTCTATGTTACCTACGCGAATATTGACGGTGTTACCCCGCCGACGGCTGAAAGCCTGCCGTCCTGCGACAATCCCCTGGACAAGTGGATCCTGTCCGTCACCGAAAAAATGGTGCTCGATGTGGGCGGTGCGCTCGATAGTTATGATCTTTCCAAAGCGATCGACCCCATCGTGGACTTTGTGGATCAGCTGAACAACTGGTACATTCGCCGTTCCCGCCGCCGCTTCTGGAAAAGCGAAAATGACGGCGACAAGGCTTGTGCCTACGATACCCTCTACCGCGCTCTCAAGAAGTTCGCTCTGGTCGCGGCGCCGGTTATCCCCTTTGTCACCGAATCGATCTGGCGAAACCTCCGCGTGGAAGGCGACGCTGAATCGGTCCATCTTGCCGACTATCCCGTGTACGACGAAAAACTCCGGGACGAAGCGCTCGAGTTCAAGATGGCTACCGTACAGAAAGCGGTATCCATGGGCCGGAGCCTCCGCTACCAGTTCAATCTCAAAACACGCCAGCCCCTCCGGGCAGTGGAACTGGTGACACGGAATCCCGAAGAAAAGAAAGTGCTTCTGGAAATGGAAGAGAGCATCAGGGAAGAACTGAACGTAAAAGAAGTACTCTTCCACGACAAGGAAGAGGAACTGGTTGAATACAGCGCAAAGGCGAATTTTCGCGTACTCGGCAAGGAGCTCGGCGCGTCCATGAAACAGGCCGCCGGAGTAATTGAAAAACTTTCTTCCGGAGAAATTCAGTCGATCCTTGAAGGCGCAACGCTCAGTATTGAAGTGGACGGTAATCATCTTGAACTCACGACCGACAAGATCGTGGTGAATCGCGAAGAGAAAGCAAACCTCCGTGTTGTAAACGAAGGGACGCTGACCGTCGCGCTCGATACCGAAGTAACACCGGAACTGCTCCAGGAAGGCGCGGTACGCGATCTCGTCCGCGGAGTGCAAAACTTGCGCAAGGAACGGGGACTCGAAGTTACCGACCGCATAGAGCTGACCGTATCGGCCGCCGGCGGGAACACGACCCTGGCGGAAGCCTTTAACCGTTTCCGTGAATACGTGATGAACGAAACGCTTGCCGTAAGCGCCCGCTGGCTGGACACTGCTGCCGAAGGCGCGGTGACCATCGATAGCGGGGAAACCTCCTGGGAGGCGGATATTGTCCGTGTCGCGGAGTAACGCACGGCGGAACCTCGTGACGCGCCGGAGCACCGCAGGGGGGCATCCCTTCGCGCCTCTGGCGGTCTGCGCCGCGTTCTGCCTCGCCGCGATATCGCTGTTTTCCTGCGCGACCGGTCCCCATACCTTTACGGCTGATCCGCTTG
>ERZ795030.6265-NODE-6265-length-10497-cov-4.172860_pt1 | contig 10497 bp, 7 predicted proteins | sample MGYA00375122_ERZ795030 | MGnify/ENA primary metagenome ERZ795030 (study PRJEB30165, sample SAMN05720146) | activated sludge metagenome | isolation source: anaerobic digester from wastewater treatment plant | place: Japan | collected 2015-04-20 ...
GATGATCTTCTCGTCGCTGCTCCAGATCAGGCCCATGAATTTCGCGTAAAGGCCCAGTATCTTCGCGTCGCGGAGAATAACGTAGGTGGGCCACGCGGTGTTGTTGATGATAACGTAATCCGGCTTCTTTTCCTTGAGTCTCAGGATCTGTTCGCGCGCCTCCCGGGCGTCCAGGAAAACGATCTCCTCGGCCACCAGGTCGATGCCCTTCTTTTTCGCGTATGCCCTTCCGTCGGGAATGGGGGACCTTCCGTACTCCCTGTCGTTATAGAGGAAGGCGACGCGGGGATTCCGCGCCGGGTCCTTCCAGTTGTCCCTGATGTATTTCAGCGAGACCTTCATCTGGTCGGTGTAGGTGGGGCCGGTAAGAAAATTATAGGGGGCCCGTTCCACATCGGCCAGCTTCCTCGAGTAGGAAACGCTCGTGAAGGGGACCCTGTCCTTCGCAACCCGGGGAACGAGCTTTTCCGTGGACCCCGTGCTCCATCCGATGATCAGGTGGACCTTCTCATTGTTGACCAGGCGGTCATAGGCCTCGAGGTCCCGGGCCAGGATGTAGGCGGTGTCGATCGATATAAGCCTGACCCGCTTCCCGTTGATGCCGCCCTTTTCGTTGATGTAATCAATATAGTCCTTCACGCCATTGGCGTACATGCTCCCGGTTTCGGAGGTGGGCCCGGTGAGGTCGAAGATGCCGCCCACCCGGATTTCATCGCTTTTTTCCCCCTTGCACGAAAAAGAGAAAAAAAAGGCAATGGAAACAGCGAGTATGATAATCTTATTCATCACGCCCCCCGCGGCACTATGATATAGTTATTATGGCGATAGTAAACATGAACGCGATCGGCACAGGTAACTGATGCCTTGTGCCGGTCATTGTAGGGCAGGGAAATCTAAAAATCAAGTGGAATTATGCAAGATAAAAAAGGATTACAATAGACTTGCCGGATAACTGTCATTTCGACGAATCCCGGCATTTCGGGATGAAAAGAAATCTTGATCAGGATGCGAGTTTTACAGGATTTCTCACCCCTGCTGACGGGGTTCGAAATGACAAGTGTTGAAAAGCAACCGGTCTGATATATACCGGCGGTTTACACCGGATGTTTCACGGGCGGTTACCGGGGGAGCTCGATTGAAACGCAGTTCCCCTCGGCATTCCACGTGACGGTGCCGATGTTCGTCATCAGGAGAAGGCCCCGTCCGCCCGGCGCGAACCGGTTATCGCCCCCGAGTGGGTCCGGAAGCCTGTCCGGGCGGAAACCGTTCCCCTGGTCCTGGACGGTAACGCTTACCTTTTTTTTATTGCCCATCATCCGGAAAAGAATGCTTTTTTCTCTATTGTTATTATTGCCGTGGCGGATCGCGTTTTCCAGGGCCTCGTCTATGACCAGGCGCATGGTGAACTCGGAGACATTGGCGGCGTATCCCTTTCTTTTAAGAAGGGCGAAAAATTCCAGGGCCTCGCGAATCAGCGATCTCGACGCCTCTCTGGTGCTCGAGATGGACTTCTCAAATACTAGCATATGGAAGGACAACGTTTAACAGTTGATTTTTTTATATATTTTTATGTTACCCGGGGAAACGCTCAATTCCCTATCCTAGGCATAAACCCACATATAAATTTGTCAACAAATTATGGCCTTATCCCGTTTCATTGACGCCGCGCGCACCCGGATCGGATTGCCTGGAAAAAAACGCATGCATGATAGAGGAACCGGACACCTGTTTTGCAAAATCCCATTTTTTTTCATTGAAATTAATAGGATGTGAAACACTCATGGTAGATGCCAATTAACAATCGAGGTGCGCTATGAATATTAAAAAAGTCGTACTTGCCTATTCCGGAGGGCTCGATACCTCTATAATCGTCAAATGGCTTATTGAAACCTACGGCTGCGAGGTCGTCTGCGTCGCCGGCGACGTTGGCCAGGAGGAGGAGCTGGACGGGCTGGAGGAAAAAGCCAAAAAGACCGGCGCGAGCAAATGCTACATTGAAGACCTGAAAGAGGAATTCGTGTCCGGATACGTCTTCAAGGCCATCAAGGCCAACGCCATATACGAAAACCGGTACCTGATGGGGACCTCCCTGGCGCGGCCCATCATCGCCCAGCGCCAGGTCGAAATCGCCCTGAAGGAGAAGGCCGACGCGGTATGCCACGGCTCCACCGGGAAGGGGAACGACCAGGTGCGCTTCGAGATGACCTACATGGCCCTGGCGCCGGAGCTGAAGATCATCGCCCCCTGGCGGGTATGGGACCTCGATTCGCGGTCGAAGCTCTTTGACTATGCCGCGAAGCACAACATCCCGGTCCCGGTGACGAAGGACAAGCCCTATAGCATGGACCGCAACATCCTCCACATTTCCTATGAAGGGGGGATACTGGAAGACCCCTACAACGAGCCGGATGAAAGCATGTTCATCCTCACGAAATCGCCGGAAAAGGCGCCGGACAAGGCGACCTATGTCGAGATCGGCTTCGAGAAGGGCACCCCCGTTTCGCTGGATGGAAAAAAGCTCGGTCCCGTTGAGCTGATGAAGACCCTCAACAGGCTGGCCGGCGAGAACGGCGTGGGACGGGTCGACATCGTCGAGAACCGCCTGGTGGGCATCAAGTCCCGCGGGGTGTACGAGACCCCGGCCGGCACCGTGCTCCACGCGGCGCACCGCGACCTGGAAGCCATCACCCTCGACCGCGAAACCCAGCATTTGAAAGACAGGCTGGCCCACGAATACGCCGGGCTGGTCTACAACGGTCTCTGGTTCACCAAAAAGCGCGAGGCCCTGGACGCCTTCATCGATGAAACGCAGAAGAACGTCACCGGCACCGTGCGGGTCAAGCTCTACAAGGGAAGCTGCGCCGTGGTGGGAAGAAAATCGCCCGTTACCCTCTACGAACCGGACATAGCGACGTTCGACGCCAGCTCTCTCTACGACCAGAAGGACGCCACCGGCTTCCTCAGGATCTTCGGCCTGCCGCTCCGGGTCGAAGCGCTGCTGGGCAAAAAAAGAAAATAGCTCCCCGCGCATAAAATGTTCACCGCACAGAGGCGATGTCCCGGGACATCGCCTCTGTTTTGTGCGCCGGCGCAGCGGCACCCATCCTTCCCCATTACCAGGACCCAAGCACCGATCCTGAGCCGAAAAACCGGAGAGCATTGCCGCCGGTTTTTTTTGCAACTTTATCTTTCCCGACCCGGTCTATCGTAGTAACTGTTTTTCAGGCAGGATTTGAACACCCGTGAATGGATCCCCATTCTTCCGGAAAAAAATATATGTTCAAAACTCATGGAGGGTTTATCATGGCAGGGAAACGGCTGCTGCTCACCGGTGTATTCGGCCCCTTCGGAATTAAAAACAAGTACGCCGAAGGAACCGGAATGCAGATGGAGCTCCTCAACAACCAGATCACCAGGGGACAGGGCGCGCATTCCCCCCGCCAGTCCTACTGGACCTTCCCTCTTTACCTGCTCGCGGAAAACATATCCCTTCCGTCGACAGTGCTCGACTTCCCGTCATGGAACAACTTCACCCGCGAGTTAAAGAACGGATACACCCATGTGGGCATCAATTTCATCGTGGCCAACGTGTATAAAGCGAAACGAATGGCCGAATACATCAGGAAACATTATCCCGGGACGGTGATAATCCTCGGCGGATACGGCACCATCATCCCGGACCTGAAACAGATCGTTCCCTGTGACGAGATCTGCCGGGGAGAGGGGGTGCGCTGGCTCCGGAGTTACTTCGGCGAAGATCCCGACAGGCCGATAAAGCACCCGGCGATCTTCGGGCCGGCCTATGAATACATCTATGGAATAAAATCAAAGCCCCGGGGAGGAATACTGCTGCCCGGGGTCGGCTGCGAAAACGGCTGCCCCTTCTGCATTACCAGCCACCAGTTCAACAAAAAGTACCTGCCGCTCCTGAAAACCGGGCGGGAGATATTCGACGCCTGCGTAAAATCAAAATTGAAAATCGGCGCCGGCGGATTCAGCATCATGGACGAGAATTTCCTGAAAAGCCCCGACAGGGCGCGGGAGCTCCTGGAGGAAATGACGCGGCACGCCGTCCCCTTCGTCTTCGATATTTTCTCATCAGCCGAGGTGATACGGCAGGTGGGGGTGGACTTCCTGGTGAGGCTCGGCGTCCGCATGGTGTGGGTGGGAGTGGAATCAAAGGCCAATTCCCATGTCAAGACCAAGGGGATCGACCTGAAGGAGCTCTTCGACGAACTCCAGGCCAAGGGCATTGTTGTAAACGCTTCAGCCATGCTCTTCATGGAGCATCATACCGAAGAATCATTGCGTGAGGACATCGACTGGGTGATCGGACTGGGCTCCGACCTGATCCAGTTCATGAATTACACGCCCCTTCCCCGGACGGCCCTCTACGAAAGAATGAAATCCGAAGGCATCCTGAAAAATATGGATTACCGGTCTTTCCACGGACAGGGGGAGCTCGCCTACGAACATCCGGTTTTCAGGGACCCCCGGGAGCATTACACGCTGCTGAAAAACGCTTTCAGGAAAAAATACCGGACCGGCGGCCCCGGCATAGTGAACATGGCAAAAACCGCGGTACAGGGATACCGGAAAGCCATCGATGATTTCATCTCGCGCCGGGACCGGGGCCTGTGCTGGGATCCCGCCACGCTGCGCTATGAGCCTTCACAGCATCCGCAGCCTGATGAATTCATGCTTCTCCGGATAAAAAAAATGCGGAAGATAGCGAAAGCCCTGAGGCCGGTCCTTCCCGCCGCATTCATCCTTTCGCCCAACAACAGTTCAAGAAAAAACGTGATGGAGGTCATGAAGCTTTACCGGAAAACCCTCGGCCCCCTGTCAATACCCGGGACCATCGCGTCGGTCGTTGTCGCGATGTCGGGCCTCGTCGAATTCGCACGGCTGCAGTTTGCGCGGCTCCTCGGCCATGAGACACTGGTCAAGCAGCCCCCGGTAAAAAGAACGGTCTACCCGGACAATCTCATGGTGCTCAGCAGGCTTACCGGGGAACCGGCGCCGCTCATGCCGCGCCATGCATCCAAAGATACATGTTCCGCATGAGACCGCATGCGTCGAGCTGACGCCTGCCGGCGCGGCATCCTTCCCCCGGAATATTGTTCTTGCAAATCTTCAGGAACTTGATTCACCTATACCATGGTGCGGCGGCACAGGGCATAGCCCGCGCCGCGCCTGTTCCCGGCAGCCCCCAGCAGAACGATGGAGCGTATGATCATGGACATGGAAATCAAGGAACGATTCCTGGAACGGTGGCACAGGTACTTCGGTACCGCGGAACTGCCCATCATCTGCTTTTACAGCGACGACGGCGGCGGAGCGGAACCGGCGGCGCCCTCCAGGGACTGGAGCTGTCTCATCTGCGAGCTCGCCCGGGTCCGCAAAGGGGCGTCCCTCTGCTATGACGGGGAAGCCCTGGGGTGCAGCGGCGCGAAGCGGTACCTGGGATTTACCGCGAAGGTCCGTCCCGACTTCGAGTACTTCCTCTCCTGCGGTATCCCGGGCAAACTGGAAGGAGAGCGCTACATCAGGACGCCGGAGATGGTCCTCGAACTGCAGAAAAATCAGAAACATCTGCCCATAACCGGGAAATACATCGTTTTCAAACGGTGGGACAGGCTCACGGAAACGGACAACCCGGAAATCGTGATTTTTTTTGCGGCCCCCGACGTCCTTTCCGGCCTCTTTACCCTGGCCAATTTCGATCAAACCGAGCCGGACAGCACCATAGCGCCCTTCGGCGCAGGCTGCGGTTCCATCATTTATTATCCCTACCTGGAAAAAGACGCCCCCCGCCCCCGCGCGGTGCTGGGGATGTTTGATCCTTCAGCCAGGCCCTGCGTGCCGGCGAATACCCTGTCCTTTGCCGTGCCCATGGTGAAATTCATCAAAATGATCGACTATATGGATGAATCTTTCCTGATCACCGGCACTTGGGACAGGGTCCGGAAAAGGATCGGGAAGGGACAGGAATAACCGATAGTTATCGGCACCTCTACCGATAACTATCGGTAGTAAAGGGCTTTTCCTGGTAATTTGCTCTGACCCCGGGTCCCGGAAAGAGAGTGTCAGGGCATTTCCTGACCGATAACTATTGGCGCCAAGGCGATAACAATCGCCTTCCCATTCAGAATCCGTCCGGCAAGACCCTGGAAAAATGCCCTGCATCCAATAAATTCCTTGCCAATATAGGCTCACACCGCAACAATATCCCCATGTTTGACAGCGTAAAAAGCACAATAGAAGGGCTGGCGGCCCAGAAATATATCGCCTCGGAGGAAATTGCCACCACGGTTTACCTGGCGCTGAAGATGGAAAAGCCGATCCTGGTGGAAGGACCGGCCGGCGTCGGCAAGACCGAGCTCGGCAAATGCATAGCCTCGGCCCTGAACATGGACCTGATACGCCTCCAGTGCTACGAGGGCCTCGACGAGTCCAAGGCCCTGTACGAGTGGGAATACGCCAAGCAGCTCCTCTACACGCAGATATTGAAAGACAAGTTATCGGCCATCATGCAGCATGAAGCCACCATGGCGAAAGCGGTGGAACGGCTTTCAAAGGAAGACGACGTGTTCTTTTCCAACAAGTTCCTGCTCCCCCGGCCGATCCTCAAAGCCATCACCAGCACGAACAGGAGCCTTCTCCTGCTCGACGAGATTGACAAATCCGATTCTGAGTTCGAGGCCTTTCTGCTGGAAGTCCTTTCCGATTTCCAGGTCAGCATACCGGAGATCGGCACCATACGGGCGGAAACCAAGCCGGTGGTGTTCCTCACCTCCAACAACGCCCGGGAGATGTCCGACGCACTCAAGCGCCGCTGCCTGCACCTGTACATCGACTACCCGTCGCGCGAGCTGGAAGAGCGGATCGTGTCGCTGAAAGTGCCGCAGTGCGGTGAAAAGCTGAGGACAGACGTGGTGCGCGCCGTTCACAAGATCAGGGAGCTGCAGCTCAAGAAAGAGCCCAGCATCAGCGAGACCCTTGACTGGGCCCAGGCCCTCGTCATCCTCGGCATCAACGACCTGACCCACGACGTGGCGGTGGAAACGCTCAACTGCATATTAAAATACGAAAAAGACATCGACCACGCCAAGAAAAATTCCAGGAACATCTTCGTCCACTGACGGGACGTCATGCCATGGCAGCAGCTCAGGACGCATCGGCAATCCAGACCAAGATTTACGAGTTCATGGATGTGCTCAGGGACGCCACCATCAACATCTCCTCCGACGAGGTACTGTCGCTCTTCCATGCGCTGCCCCACATCTCCCTGCTGGACAAATCCATTTTCAGGCAGACGCTGAAAACCACTCTCATAAAGGATTATACCGACATCCCGATCTTCGACCGGTGCTTTGACGAATTCTTTTCCGGCGGCGGAGACCCGCAGATCGATGTGGTGAACGCCTTCCGCGAAATGCACGCCCGGGACACGGTGCGGGAACGCGGCGGCATGACGCCCGGGGAGATGGCCGAAATCGAGGAGGCCCTTGCCGACTTCATCGACCGCCTGCCGGATGAGGTCCTGTTCGAACGGAGCCCCGAGGAGATCCTTAATCTCATGATCGACGAGCTTGCCCAGGCGGAATCATCCGGCGGCCTGGGGCAGATGCTCTTCAATGTCCGCAACCGCAACCGCGCCGCCACGGGAGGCGGCCAGCGTGCCGGGGATGGGCCGGACGACATGGCCGATATCACCAACGCCCTGTCGGCACTGATCAACCGGCGGCAATCATCAAAAAAAATCGGGTCCCGGATCCGCGACCGCGAGGACTACCTCCTCAACAAGCCGATCTACCAGATCAAGCCGGATGAAATCAGGGAGATGCGGGAGCTCATCAGACGGTTCGGGCAGAAGCTCAAGAACCGCATCAGCCTCAGGAAAAAGCGCGTCAAGCACGGCGGCATCGACATCAAGCGGACCCTGCGGACCAGCCTGCAATACGGCGGCGTGCCCTTCAAGATATTCCGCAAGGACCGGAGGATAGACCGGCCGCAGCTGGTGGTCATGTGCGACATATCGGGCTCGGTAAACCAGTACTCGCGCTTCATGCTCCTCCTGACCTATACGCTCCAGAGCCTTTTTTCCAAGGTCCGCTCCTTCGCCTTCATCAGCAACATAGTCGAGATCACCCCCCTCTTCATGGAGATGGACCCCGAGCGCGCCCTCAATTCGATATTCGAGGACACCAATTTCACCTACGGCTGGGGAAGCAATTACGGCCGCTGTTTTGACAACTTCATGAAGGACTACAGCGACTCCCTTACCAGGAAAACCACGGTCCTCGTCCTGGGAGACGGCAGGAACAACCACCAGGACCCGGGCCTTGATTCTTTCATCAGGATCCGAGAGCGCTCAAGAAATCTTCTCTGGCTAAACCCTGACCGCAAACACCTCTGGAACTGGGCCGACAGCATAGCCTATTTATACCGCGAATATTGCGATGAAATGAAGGAAGTTAACAATTTTCTTGATCTTTCCGAATTTATTGACAAATTATTTCTTGATTTATAAACAGCCCTGTGTAATATATCTAATTAAGGTGTACAATACATCAAATAAAAGTATACATGCCTTGTGAGAGCCCCTTCGGGGGGGCTTTTTTTTAGGAATTTTGCCGAAAAACGAGTTAAACAGGCGAACTGTTGGTACGATTTTATTAATTGGCGCCGGTAAAGACGACAGGCAGGAGTGAAGGCTGGACATAGCCCCGATTTTTTTCTTTACAAAGAAGATGTTTTTTTTACATTATGCAAAATTCCGGAATAGTGACGCCGCCGTACGCGTCACGTATATATCCAGGAGGAATTGATGGATATCGAATTCAGAGACATCGGTGAACACAAAGTCATCCAGGTCAGCGGAGAGGTCGACCTGTATAACGTCAGCGAGCTTAAAAAAGCGCTGTTCAGCATCACCGATGGGAAGCACCATAGCGTTATCGTTGACATGAAGAACGTGAATTACATGGATTCTTCCGGCATCGGCGCCCTGGTGGCGGGGCAGAAAAAAATGAGGGCCCACACCGGCAAATTCGCCCTGATGAACATTCACGAAGATGTTCTCAATATCCTCAAGCTCGCCACCCTGGACAAGTTCTTCAAGATCTACGATTCAGAAGATGAGATACTCTGACACCCTGTCGATACCGATGAAAACGCAAAAACCGGCCCTGGGCCGGTTTTTTTATTGCATGGATTACCGGCAATGCCGGCCCTAGGACGTCCTTTTGAGGACCAGTATGGTGGTATCGTCATGGGGAGGCTCCTGGCCGCGGAACTTCTCCAGGTCATCGACCAGGAGGCTCACAATCTCCTCGGCATTGAGGTAGCTGTTCTCGACGATAAGCCGGTTGACCCGCTGGAGACCGTATTCCTCCTGCTGTTCGTTGCGCATCTCGGTCACGCCGTCGGTATAGAGTATCACTATGTCGCCGTGATTGAGCTTCACCTTGGCCTGCTTGTATACCGAATCCTCATCGATGCCGATGGGGACGCCGTCCAGCTTGGTAAGGGTGCAGGACCTCTTCGCCGACCGGTAGCAGAAGAGGGGCCCGTGGCCGGCATTGGAGAACGTGAGCTCCTCCGTGGTCCGGTCATAGATCATGAAAAAGAGGGTGGCGAACTTGTCCATGGCGAAATCGGCGCTGAGCGATTCGTTGATGGCCTGGACCACGCCCGCGCAATCGATCTCACCCCGGGAAATATACGACGTAAAAACGGTCCTGATCATGACCATGACCAGGGACGCCGGCACGCCCTTGCCGGAAACGTCGCTGATGAGGGCGCCCACCTTATCCTCGTTGATATCGATATAATCGAAATAGTCGCCGCCGACGCCCCGGGCCGCCCTGGTATGGCCCTTCAGCTGTATACCCCCCTTATCGTAGAACCCGGTCGGGTTGAGGCCCTCCTGGATCTCCCTGGCCATCTCTATCTGCTCTTCCATGATGGCGGACTCTTTCTCCTTTTCCGTGGCCTCCTTGATCTTCGAGGTCATCTGGTTGAACTCGCGGGCAAGCTGCCCCAGTTCGTCCCCGGACGTGATCTCCAGGCGGTAATCCAGGTTGCCGGCGCCGATGATCTCGGTCCCCCTTGCCAGGGCCTTGATAGGCCGGATGGTGTAGGTCGCCAGGACGACAGACCCGACGATCGATATGCCGAGGAAGACCAGCGCGATGGGGATGATGATGGTCAAAAGGGTTGATATCTCGTCGCGGATGACGATATCGGACAGGCCGATTATGACCGTGCCGATCTTCCTCCGGTCGAGCCTGTTCAGGACGGTCTTCGAAAAATCGTAGATCCTGCCGCGCGCGTCCCCGGGATCGTCCACCGTGAGGACCCGGATATCGTCGACGGCCGCGCGCTCCCCGAGCCTTCTGTCGACACTGTCGCGCAGGGGCTCCAGCATCTCCCGCTCCTTGCGGCGGTCAAAGTACTGGATGACGGCGTCATTCTTGTCCAGGATAAAGG
>ERZ795030.6269-NODE-6269-length-10491-cov-3.703335_pt1 | contig 10491 bp, 7 predicted proteins | sample MGYA00375122_ERZ795030 | MGnify/ENA primary metagenome ERZ795030 (study PRJEB30165, sample SAMN05720146) | activated sludge metagenome | isolation source: anaerobic digester from wastewater treatment plant | place: Japan | collected 2015-04-20 ...
TCGACGACGTCGCCGTCAGTGACGACGACGTCGAGGAGCGCCTGACCGACCTGCTGAGCCGGGAGGCGGCCGGGGATGAGCACCTGCGGCGGCAGTTTTCGCTGTTGGGGCGGGCCGACATCAGCACCCTGCACAGCTTTTGCCAGCGGCTGCTCAGGCGGCATTTCCAGGCGGTGGGCGCGGACCCGCTGGCCCGCCTGGCCGATGAATCCCTGGCCAGGGAGCTGTTCGACCGGGCGCTGGATGAGGCCATGGACGCCTTCTTTGAGGCGCCCAGCGCGGACAGGCTCGCGCTGGGCGAGCGCTTCACCCAGGATGAGATCCAGGACATGGCCCGGTCGCTGTACAATTTCCTGATGGCGCAGGCCGCGCCCTTTGAATGGCTGGACCAGGCGCTGGAAGCAAGCGTGCCCGCGGATTTGTACGGGCATCCCTGGTATGGGGTGATGGCGCGCGAGGCGCTGCTGATGCTGGAGGGGGCCGCCGGCTTTTTGCGTATGGCGGAGGACTGCTGCCTGCGCCCGGACGGCCCGGCGCGCTACCTGAACGCGATCCGCGATGACCTGGCAATGGTGGCGGACCTGAGCGAGCGGCTGTCCGCGCCCGGGCGCTTTGCCTGGAACAAGCCGGTGTTTACCCGTCTGCCCAGCACCAAGCCCCCGCCCGAGGAGGACCCCGCGCTGAAGGAATGGGTGCATAAAACGCTGCGGGAAACGTCCAAGAAGCTGATCGTGGACGCGCTGGAGCTGCTGCCCCGCGACGGGCAGGAGGCGGACGCCTGGGCCGGGCAGGTGCGCGCGACCCGGCCGCAGCTGCAGGCGCTGGCCGGTCTGGTCAGGGACACCGCCGAGCGCTACCGGACGCTCAAGGCGCAAAAATCGCTCTGGGACTTCAACGACCTGGAGCACCTGGCCTTCCAGGCTCTGAGGGACCTGCAGGTGCACCGGGAGGTTTCCGGCGCCTATGACGCCCTGTTTGTGGACGAGTACCAGGACATCTCCCGCATCCAGGAGGCCATCATCCAGCGCCTGCACGGGCCGGACAACACGCTGTTCATGGTGGGCGATGTCAAGCAGAGCATCTACCGCTTCCGCCAGGCGGACCCCACGCTGTTTTTAAGCAAGTACCGAAGCTTTGAAACCGATGAGAAGGCCCCGCGGCGCCTGATCACCCTGAAGGAGAACTTCCGCTCCGCCGGCAACATCCTGCGCGCGGTCAACCTGGTGTTTGAGCACGCCATGCAAAAGGACGCGACCGAGATCGACTATGACGACGAAGCCCGCCTGAGCACCCTGGGCGATGAGGATGCCGGCGCGCCGGTCGAATTGTGGATTCTTGAAAAAGACGCTGAACCCGCGGAAGCGGCGGAAGAATCGGAAGCCGATGAATTGCTCAGGGGGGACTGGGCGGAGGAGGAAGCGGAGGAGCAGGAGGAAGGCGGTTCCAGCCGCGGCGCGGGCGGGGAGATGGAGCGCGCCTTTGTCTATGAGGCGCGGCTGATCGCCCGGCGCATCCGCAGCCTTGTGGGCACCCGGATCGCCGATGTGGACGGCGAGCGCGAGCTGCAATACCGCGATATCGCCATCCTACTGCGCTCCGCCTCCGGGCGGGCCGCCGTGATGGCGGAGATCCTCAACGCCCGGGACATCCCCACCTATTCGGACGCTGACGGCGAGTTTTATACCCAAAGCGATGTGCGGGATGTGCTGTCCATCTTAGAGGTGCTGGACAACCCCTGCCAGGACATCCCGTTGCTTTCCGCCCTGTCCTGCCCGGCCTTCGGCTTCACGCCCGATGAGCTGGCGCAGCTGCGCCTGCGCGCGCCTGGCCGGGACAGGCCGCTGCACACGGCCTTTTTTGAGTTGGCCCAGAGCGATTCCCGCTTTGGCGGGGCCGCGCGGCAACTGGAGCGCTGGCGGATGATGGCGCAGTCCATGCCGCTGGAGAAATTCCTGGCGCGCCTGCTGCGCGAATCCGGCCTGTACGCCGTGGCCGGCGCCAAGGAGGACGGCCTGCTGCGCCGCGCCAACCTGCGCATCCTGGTCTCCCGCGCGGCGCCCGCGCCCGAGCCGCAGAACCTGGCCGACTTTGTCGAGCGCGCCCGCCGCGCCGCGCGGCAGCCCGGGCGCGACCGCAGCGCCTCCCTGGGCATGCAGGAAAACGTGGTGCGCATCATGACCATGCACAAGTCCAAGGGCCTGCAGTTTCCCGTGGTCTTCCTGCCTGACCTGGCTGCCGCCTTCTCCGGGAAGCGCAGGCCCCTGCCGTTGGTCCTGGACGCGCAGGCCGGCCTGGCCCTCATCCAGGTGGACCCGGCGCTGCGCGCCAAGCAGGAGGGCTTTGCCGTGCGCGCGATGAAGGTCAAAAAGAACCGCGAGGAGCTCAGCGAGGAGGCGCGGCTCTTGTATGTGGGCATGACGCGGGCCAGGCAGCGCCTGATCCTGATCGCCGCGCCGCGGCAGCCCGTCATCGGGCGCGCGCGCGACAGCCTGACCGAGGGCAGCTACGCGGCCGGCAGCGCCAAATGCATGCTGGACTGGGTGAGCGCCCCGCTGCGGGACGCCCTGGCGCAGCGCCCGGATGGGCTGTACACCGCGCCGGGCGGCAGCCGCTGGCAGCTGCGCATGCTGGGCATTAGCGCCCTGGCGGAGCAGGCGCGCCCGGCCCCCGAAGCCAGGCCTGCCGTCCTGGAAATGGCGGGCTGCGAGGCACCGGAAGACCTGTTCGCGCCGCTGGCGACCGGGGCGCGCCTGCCGCAAAAATCCTCGGTCACCGCGCTGGTGACCGGGGGCTTCCGGGACCCTGCCCTGCTGGAGCAAACCGAGGAAACGCCCGAGCTCAAGCGCCACGCCCTGGCGCCCTCGCGCACGCTGCGTCCCCTGCGGGATTCCTCCGGCGGCAGCGCGCTCAGCGCCGCCCAGCGCGGCGCGGCGGCGCACAAGGCCCTGTGCGCGCTGGACCCGGCCCTGTTTACCGGGCTGGAGGAGCAGCGCCTGATGCCGGCCCTCCGCCTGGCGATGGATGAGCTGGCGGAGCGGGGCCTGCTGCTGTCCGCGGAACGCCAGGCCTTGGATGAGGCCGCGGTCGCGCGCTTTTACCGCAGCGACCTGGCCCGGCGCATGGCCCGCAGCCCGCAGCGCTACGCCGAGTGGCCCTTTACCCTGCTCGCGGATGAGCAGGTCATCCTCCAGGGTGTGCTGGACGCCTGCTTCCTGGAGGAGGGCGCCTGGGTGCTGGTGGACTACAAGACTGACCGGGGCGAGGCAAAGGACATCCTGGCGCACTACCGCGACCAGATGCGCTGGTACATGCGCGCGCTGCGGGACATCACGGGGCTTGCGGTCAGGGAAGCCTGGCTCTACCTGCTGCGCACCGGCGAAGCGGTGCGGGTGGAGGAGGAAGCGCCCATCCGGCTTGCTTGAGGGGGATAGGATCATATCACCTCCTATAAAGAGTATCCTTTGTCAAAATAGATTGTTTTTGATGGGTGATGCCTCATTACAGCGTGCCTTATTTCTGTAGAATTCTGATGATCACCAAACATAAAGCCATAATACTTTACAATTTTTTCTACAAACTTCCCTTTGTTAATTCTTTTAACAAAACGCCCGGTACCAACACCTAAATAGGGTTTTAATGATTGTGGACAATTATCAATATTATTAAGATAAATACGCAATTGACTGCCTTGTTTCATCATATTACCACCAGAAGTAAGTCCCTGTTGGAGGAGTAATACTGACGTAAAGAATGAGAATAAGAATCAGTATCAGTCGGGTTTTCCGTGGCAAAACTCCCTGACTTCGTCGCTGCATTCGCCTTTTTTGGGGCAGTCCTTCTTTTCGTCAGCGGGGCAGTCATCCCGGCTTTCCGGCTGGCAGGCTTCCTGCTCAATATCAGCCAGGGCTTCAATTTCCTTCGCCAGTTCGCGCAACACCGTTCTATCCACAAGATAGTGCATGAAATACCCGCGTTTTTCCCCTGTAAGCAGGCCTGCCTCCCGCATCACTTTGAGATGCTGGGATATGGTCGCTTCGGTCAGGTTCAGCTCGTTCGCCAATGCCCGGACGCAATAATTGCGCCGCAGGAGCAATTTCAAAATGCTCATCCGTGTTTCATCAGCGATCGCCTTCAATACTTTTTTCTTGTCCATGATGATCCTCCTATAGTTTAATCAGCTTTGCGCCTAATCAAACTATAGCGCGCGAAATCAATTAAGTCAACACCTAAATAAAACATCCTGGCCGGAACAGCCCCGCGACACAAATTATGAATTGGCTCTCAGTGACACCAAAGCCCCGGCGCGGCGGCGCAATATAGATAAAATCAGAATGAACGCGGTCAGCGGGGTCCGCTCCTGATCGCATGATTCATCTTCACATAGAGCGCGATCGCCGTGATCTCCGCCGCGGCGGTAAATACGATGATCAATTTTGTGAATTTCAGGTCGTACAGCAGCCCCATCAGCGCTGACCCGGCGAGCAGCGCCAGGCCGTAAGCCGAATTGAAGATGCCGTAGCCTGTCCCGCGCTTGCGGTACGGCGTGATGTCCGCGATGGCGGAACGCATGATCGTCTCATGCGTTCCCATGACGACGCCGAAAAGCGCCATTCCCGCCGCGATGAGCGCCGTCGAATGGCTTAGTGTAAGCAAAGGCAGCAGCATCGTCATCAGCGGGATCGCCGCCAGCGCGAGGATGCCGCCCGTTTTCTTTCCGGTTTTCTCTTTCAAGCGGTCATACGCCTTCCCTACGATCATCGCCGCGACGGCGTCGACGAGCATCGCCAGGGAATACAGCAAGGTGATCTCACCGTCGGACATCAGTTGATTCGCCTTCAAATGGTAGCCGATCGTGCTGAAATTGACGAAACCGGCCGTGCAGAAGAAAGTGAACACGGTATAGTTCCAGAACACCGGCTCTAATTTTTCGTTTTGAAACTCCCTGTTTTGAGCCGAAGGCAGCAAATTTGAGCCCCTCATCTTCTTGAACGCGAAATATAAAAACAGCATCAGCAATACAAAGGGCGCGGCCAGCAGCCTATACCCCGCCTGGTATTCGCTGATCCCGCTTTGGTCCGCGAAATAAAACACAGCGGTAAAGACGAGCGGCCCCAGGAACGCGCCCAGCTGATCCAAAGCCTCCTGCAGGCCGAAGGCGAACCCGATGCCCACCTGACGCTCCGCGACGCCGGACAAGACCGTGTCCTTGGCGGGGTTGCGCAGCGCCTTCCCGATGCGCTCCATCAGCATCAGAATGACGAGAGCATCCCACTTCATTGTCAGCCCCATCAGGGGAACGCTCAGGAGCATGCCGTAGCCAAGAAACATGAACCACCAGTGCCTGCCGCTCTTATCGGACAGGATGCCGGCCAGGAGCCTGAGCGCGTAGCCCAGGAACTCGCCTATCCCGAAGACCAGCCCGACCCTGGCCGCGCTGATGCCCAGCAGATTCAGATACTGGCTGTTCGCGCTCCTTGCCGATTCATACACGATATCGCCCAGCATGCTGATGACGCCAAACATGATCACCACGCTTACCGCCGGCGAAAGCCGCTTGCCTGAACTCATACCTCTCTTTTCTGACATGCTGTTGCCTCATATTAATGATTGTTTTGATCCGCTGCCTGACGCCGTGTGTCATGGATGGCCCGGCTGACCCCGTCAAAAGAAAACAGGGAGGCGGATCGGAGTCTACCGGTTGGCCTCATAGGACCGGATCCCCGCTTCCGTGTCCGGTTTCAGGATCAAACGCTTGAACAACCAGTTCCCCGGCAGAAGGTCATCTCCATGGAAACGGATGTCTTTGACCCGCCGTCCGGGGCAAAGCCTGATCTCCGAAGCGACGGCTTCCGGAAGGTCCACAGGGATCGGGACCGCGTCAGGGGCATAGATTTTGCTCATGCCGTTCATCCTGAACCCCCGCCTCTTCATCATCGCGCCCATTCTCCCCGGCATGTATTCGAGGCTGCCTTTGCTGTTCACGTACACGACCGGCACGCGGAAAGCGTTGGCGTACATCAGGCAGCGGGCATCGTTTTCCCGGCGCTCCCGTTCGGGTTTCTCCGGGTCCGCGGGCGACCCGTGCGGGAACAGGATCAGCGACAGCTCCTCGTCCTTCACGTTCTCATAAAAATGCCTGCGCCGCGAATCATAGCAGATGCCCACGCCGACTTTCCCGAAGGGCGCGGCGATCACGCTGCCGAAATCGCCGCGCCTGAATACCGCGGATTCCCCTTCCGATTTTGACACGAAGCCGCAGACCCCCTCCGCGCCGGCAATCATATAGCGGTTGAAGTAGTCTCCGCCTTCCTTGTCCACATAGCCGGCGCCGATATAGGTCCTGTATTTCCGCGCCGTCCGAACGGCCCAGTCCGCCGTTCCCCGCCCGCGGTCGTCCGCGTATCGCCATATCTCCTGACTGGCCATATAGCTGCAAAGCGCCAGTTCGGGGAGAACGACCAGCTCCGGAGACGGCAGCCGGCCGATCAGCGCTTCGATATACTCTTTCCTCCGGGGAACGCCCTTGATGTCGTTGTCCAGCTCCAAAGCGAAAATGCGCATGCTGCCGTCCTCTCCGAAATGATCATTTCCCGGTGCGGTTATTCTTCAAAAAGCTGGCGGATCGCGCCCCGTCCCCCTGTATATTTTAAGCTTCCGCCGCGCCGCTTTCAAGAAGCGAACAAAGAATCTGTCTTTTTCACGAGCGAAGGATCAAGCGGGTCAACTCATTTATGCATAACAATAAAATGCAAGAAAAGTCCTGTCGGGCGCGTTAGATTGTACGGGAATCGGAAAGGGGATTGAATGTCATTGAAAGCGAGGTATCTGTTGTGAAGCGATCGATTTTTATCATCTTGCTAACTTGCCTGATGCCTGCCGCCTGCTTTGCGGCGCCTGCCGGCGCCTGCATCAGCAGCGCGCCGCCTTTGCAGCTTCCCTTTGAGCTGGTGGACAGTCCCTACGCAAAAGGGGAAGAATTCGGGCCGGTCATCATGCGCATCACAGCGCCCAACGGGCAGTCGCTGCACTTTGTTACCTGCCTGCCATCGGACGCGATCGTCCATAGCGCGGACGTCAATTTTGACGGCGCGGATGACCTGGCGGTGATGGTATCCTCCGGCGCCACAAATTCGGTTTACCGGCTGTTCATCAGGCAGGGAGATCGCTATATTGCCGTGAACGACGGGCAGGAGGATGGTTTGTTCAACCTGACGCTCTACCCGGAACTTGGTCTGGTGGAGTCCCAGGGCACCAGCGGCCTGGCCGGCGCCCTGCATGAACACATCCTGCTGAAGTGGGAAGGGACCAGGCTTGCGCCTGTGCGCCGGGCGGTCTGCGATCATGAGGAAACCACAAGCTTTCAAAGCGATTCCTTCACCATCACCTGCCGGTACAATCTTCTGCGCAGCCGGGTATGGGACTATGAGCGGGGGCAGCCCGGGGAACCCGCCGTTTTGTTTGATGAAACCTACGACATGGATGCCCTTGGCATGGAGGAGGCCTATCTGGATTTTTACCAGCGGGAGCAGGACGCGCTATGGCAGGGGATCACAGCGCCCTGACCCCGGCGGCGGCATCCTGTCACGGCCGGCGGAAACAACCGGGCCTGAACAGGGGATGTTTGCGTGCCGGCAGCGACGGATCAAAGGGAGCGGGAGCGGATGATGCTGTATGATAAGGAGGCGCCGGTCATGAGAGGATTACACCGGAACAGAAAAGGCAAAAGGTGGGTCTTGCTTTGCACGGCCATTTGGCTGATGAACTGCGCGCTGCCGGTTGCCGCCGGCCAGGCGCCTGACCCCAAAACGCTGCGGGATCTCGCCGGCGCAAGCTTTCTCTGGGCGCCGCCGGAGGGCATGGCCGACCCACGTTTTGGCGACGGTTTTCAGGTTGAGATCACAGACCGGGAGCGGCTGAGCGCCCTGGAAACGCTGCTTGGCCAGGCGTATCCGACCCGGACCCGCGCCGGCTGCCCCTTTTACGGCGCGGCGCTGCTGAAACTGAAGACGTCGCGCGGCCAGGAGATAACCCTTGAGCTGGCCTGGGATTCCTGCACCATTTTCAGGTGGGGAGAGCATGAGTATAACTACAAGCCGCCGGCCTTCCGGAAGCGTTACGATGTTTATCCGCACAATGACGTGCTTTTTGATCTGTTCACCTGGCAGGAAAAAGCGCGGAGCCTGGACGGGAACGACCTGCTGGCCATCGAGGGGCTTTATCAGGATTGGCTGAGCGTTCATGGCCAGCCCTGGCTGTGGCCTTTTGAGACCTGGGTGCGCTTCAGCCAGACCTTTGAGCCGCCGGCGAAGGCGTACGCGCGGCTGCATCCGGATCAGCCCCAGCCTGCCTGGCTGCGCCTGATGCGGCGGCATTACACCTGGTATGAAGAGGGTGATCTGCCCCTTGACGACGCGGTGGGCCTTGCTGTGAAGGAAGTGCAAAAGCGGTTCGGCTTCTCTCAGGAGGAGATGCGGCGGCGCAGCGCCTATGCCCGGTTTGCCAGGGTCAGCCCGGAGCGGTCTGAATGGCTCATCCACCTGCTGGAAGGCGAGAACCCGCAGGGCGCGCCCTATGTGCGGATCGACGCCAACACCGGCCAAGTGCTTGAGATGGGGCGCTGGCCGGAGGTCATTGACCGGGACGTTTCGTTTCTGGAGTGAGCGGGGCGGGGGAGCTGCTGGTTTTGTGCTGACGTACAGCCTGAGATGGCAATCATTTTTACAAAATCCAATTCCGGTTGATCTTTTGCCGGCAAATCAGAAACAGCCCTGCCGCAAAAGCCAGCAGTATTCCAAAGCACAACACCGGTGAAAGGGTGTTCATGCCCTTCATCGCGCCACGAAGGAGATCGGTCCCATAGGTGAGCGGCAGGCAGTAGGAAACAGGGCGCAAGAAGCCGGGCAGACTTGAAAGAGGCACAAACAATCCGCAGAGAAACAGCATCGGGAAGCGGAAGAAATTTGAAAAAGTCTGCGCTTCAAATACCTGTTCAGCCGACACCGCAATCAGAAGTCCTGTCAACGCTGAGGTGATGGCGATCAGAAGAACAGCCAGCAGCACGATTCCCCAGTTGATAGCGCTGAGATTAATAAGAAAACCTGCGAAAATTACCGGGACAAAGGCATTGAACATACCGAACAGGATGGTTCCCGCAATTTTCGCCAGCACCATTGTGTTCAGGCTGATGGGCGCCAGCAGCAGCCGTTCAAACGATCTGCCGCTGCGTTCGAAGGTGATGGTAACCGCGAGCATGGAAGTTGTGCCAAACAGGACGCTCATGGAAATCAGGCCGGGCAGCAGCTCTATTATGCTTCCCCCAGGAGAGCGGATCAGCTGCATCAAGGTCCATGAAAGAGGAAAGATGATGCCCCAGCTGATGTTTGGCGGCTTCAGATAATAGTTCCGCACATCCTTTTTAAGGATATTCCAGAAGGCGATCCAGCTTTTCATCGACTCCCCCCTTTTTCCTTCTCTTTTTTCAGCACAGAGGACTCAATGCCGGTTAACCTGACGAACACATCCTCCAAAGAAGGGCGGAGTTCTCTTGCTTCATACACATCAATGCCCTTGCTATGAAAAAACTCCATGATCGGAAGCAAGGGAACGCGATTCTCTGAGGCCATCACCAAAGAATGATCAGGGCGGATTGTCACCTCGCTTCCTTCAAAGCGGGCTTTGAGTCCGCCAATCAGGCTTTCAGGGTTTTTATCTGTAACAAAATGGATCGCATGGCCCTGGGAAATCATGGCCATCAATTCCGGGACAGCGCCTGACGCAACAATTCTTCCCTCCGCGATAAAAGCAACGCGGTCACAGATGCGCTCAGCTTCTTCAATATAATGGGTGGTGAGAAAGATGGTTGTGCCTTGCCGTTTCAAGCCTGTGATCATTTCCCGGATTTGCCGGGAGCTCTCTACATCAATGCCCGTTGTTGGTTCATCCAGAAATAAAATTTTAGGAGAGTGGATCAGCGCTGCCGCAATGGTCAGCTTGCGGCGCATTCCTTTGGAATATGCCTTGAAAGGCCGCTGGCCTGCGTCTTTTAATTTGAATTGCTCCAAGAGCTGCCGGGCTTTTGTTTCACGTTCATCCTTGCGCATGCCATACAGGGAAGCGCAGAAACAGAGGTTGTCAAACCCGTCCATCTCGTTGTAAAGATTGCTTTCATCCGGAACAATCCCCATAGCAGCCTGCGCCTTCTTGGGCTGCTTCCTTACATCAATGCCATCAATCGTAATCTGCCCAGAAGTAGGGCGTGACAAGCCGGTCAGCATGTTGATGGTGGATGTTTTCCCCGCCCCGTTCGGTCCCAAAAAACCGAAGATCTCGCCCTTTTGAATTTCAAAAGAAATGCCGTCCACAGCGGTAAAGCTGCCGTACTTCTTTTGAAGATTGACAACGCTGATCATTTGCTTGATCTCCATATTCCTTAGTCAGGTTTTCCGTGGCAAAACTCCCTGACTTCGTCGCTGCATTCGCCTTTTTTGGGGC
>ERZ795030.6277-NODE-6277-length-10478-cov-7.222777_pt1 | contig 10478 bp, 9 predicted proteins | sample MGYA00375122_ERZ795030 | MGnify/ENA primary metagenome ERZ795030 (study PRJEB30165, sample SAMN05720146) | activated sludge metagenome | isolation source: anaerobic digester from wastewater treatment plant | place: Japan | collected 2015-04-20 ...
CAGACGAGAGCCGCCCGCAAGGGGAAGGAGCCGGTCTCGGTGTCGCGATTTCAGTGATTGCCGGCGTGCTGATGGGGGCGGGGTTCTTCGGGTTGGTTTCAAAGGGTATGGTCAAAAATTTCGCGTGTCCCGAAACGGGTCTGATGACGCCGTACACGGCGCTGGTGGTGTTTGCCGTCGGTCTGTTTGTCTCGAATTTCCTTTGGAATACAATCGCTTCGCTCAAGCCGGTACGGGGGGAGCCGGTGCCGCCCTCGTCCTATTTCACGTTGGGCAGTCCGCGGCTGCATGCGGTCGGCATCCTCGGCGGCACGATCTGGAATATCGGCATGGCGCTGAGCCTGATCGCGTCGGGCAAAGCCGGCACCGCCATTTCGTACGGTCTCGGTCAGGGCGCCACGCTGGTGGCTGCCTTGTGGGGCATCCTGATCTGGAAAGAGTTTAAGGGTGCGCCGAAAGTTGCGCACCAATTGAATGCCGCCATGTTTATCCTGTTTGTGGCGGGGTTGGCGCTGATTATCCGGGCCGGCGCATGATCCTCCACGCACGGGGGATGAACGGTTCTGTTTGAGAAGTCCGCTCCCCCTGTGAAAGGGATTCCATCAGTTGTCGAGTTGCTTGAAGAACAGGACACGGTGCTCGTGGAAATTCGCGGGGTCACTCACCATGTTATCGGGATATCCCACGGGATAGGGATCACGCCAGACCAGCGCCACCGCGCGGCCGCCTGCCACGGACTTAACCCCGCCCATATCGCTGCCACCGAACGAGGGCACCGTGGCCTCGGCCCGTAGCACGTAGAGGAAAAGCTGCTGCCGGTCCGAGAAGTTGGCGATCGACCAAGAAAACAGCATCTTGCGGTCCACCTCGTGCAGCGGATCCGAGAGCGTCTGGCCGAAAATCACCCTAGGGTTCTGGCCCGCGTACCAGTCGAAATACTGTTGATCCCCGTAGTGGATGGAGAGGTGCTGATCCCGCGCCGTGGTGATCGTCGTATTATTCCGGACCTTTTCGACACATTGCAACCACCCGTTCGTGAACGCCCGCCAAGTAGAAGCGGACATCAAGTCCGTGTCGTTGAACACCGGAAAATCCCGGCCTTCCCGCTTTTCGTTGGCACAGAACCAATCCACCGGCGTGTTTTGAAGCGCGGCCACCAGCACCTGCGGCAGATCCGAGAGCGGATTCACCCGCACTTCCGATGATACGGCATGCGGATCCCCTTCAGTGAAATATTCGAAAATCCGGTCGCGCCTCTGATTTTCCCCTGTTCCGCCATGGTCATACAGCCGGATCGTGCGGTAAAAATGCGCGTGGTCCGGCGTATCCGTAAGTGTGTGCGTATCGAAATCGACTCCCGCGTCCTGATTCCCGCTTCTATGCGGGAAAGGCCTGACAATAAAACCCAGTTCACCCGGAGAACACATTCTGCCCAAATCCGAAACCGAGAGATAGATATCCCCGTCACGACCATCCTGGCCCAGCAGCGCCGTAGTCGAAGCATTGACCGCCCCCATGGACCCGCCACTCTTGACCCAGTTGGCAACACGATAGTTGAAACGGGGGTCGGGAACTTCCAGCCCGTTCCAAACAAAAGGCAAGGGCCTGCCCAAAGTTCCGTTCGACAAATCAACACCCTGCGCCACGACCACATGCGACCCCGCCGTGCGGAAAAAGAGCTTGTTCACGGACTCCAAATACGGCTCCCGGAGATTTGGATTCGACATTCCATGAGGCACGATATCGACATACTGATCGCCCTGTTTCACAGAGACAAACAAAACCAGTGCCACACAAAAGGGCTGATTCACAACAAATTGCGGATCCAGCAACTGGAAGTTTTTTGTGGAGGATCGGCAGATGTTTTTCCGCAAATTCTGTTGCGTTATGTCCAAATGCACAATGCATTTTTTATAACACGCGTTGGGGTCACCCCCATCGGTATTCCATGCGTTAGGAATGGGCACATCCTGCGCTTGACTCAAGGGTATGTATTGAGGCCCGGCCACACCTCCCGCAAAACTGGCCGAGTTCAACGACGTCCCGTCATTCGGTATGATTTTCATAAAAGCCTTCACCTCAAGCGAATAATTCGGTATTGCGCTACGCTCCTGATGATGCTTGAACGGCCAGGTCACCTCGACCTCAATGATACGCGCTCGAGGGTCCGTTGCCGTTGTCATTTGCAGATAGTAGATCGTCTCCGGCGGATTTGTGTCCGGAACAAGTTCTTGCTTGATTATCGGAGTTAATCCTTGCAGCAACCGGATCTCGCTGACCATCGGGGTCATCTCAACCGTCGGGATGTCAAACCGTTTGGGAATGTGGTCGTTGTCAAGGTAATCGGCGATCATCGGCGCCATAATGACTTGTTGGTTGCGCAGTCCTCCCACCAGAGCATTCCCCAAGGCGGTTTGGAACACCGGATCCATGCTCGGAATCGCTGACCCTAAATTTTTTATCGGCTGTTTGTTTTCCGTGATGGCGAACGCGTTCGCGTTGCCGGGTTCAGGTTTGACGATCCCGTCGGTGATCAGCACATGGTGGCTTACGAAGCCGAAGTCCAGATCGTCACCGGTATCCAGCCATTTGTGATAGGGGCTTCCGAAAGTCGGATCGTTGCGTTCGAACATGCAGGCGTAGAAATCTTGCAGGGTTTCGTAGCGCCGGTCGAGATTTTGTTTGTTGTTGTCGAACGTGTTAGCCGCACCGTCATTTCGGAACAGGTGGCCGATATTGATGCGGTTGGTGCCGGACTGTGCGGCACTGACCGCATTCACGTTCAGCATGTCGGAGAGGTTGACGCACACAAAAGCGAAGCGCCCGACTTCCGCGCCTCCGAAAGCGTTCTCGCCGCTGTTGAAGTTGATGGGCATGCTGAGTTGGCGCCAGATCGGACGCGTATCCCCGGTCAACGCTTGATACCGCACGTCATTCACGAAGATGCCGGGAAGAAAGCTGAGGGACTCCAGGGAAAGTACGCGGGTATCCTGAACCGTGGCGGAGAGGGTGTTGGTTCCGCCCGGATAGACGCGGCCCGGCCAGGGCGGGAATTTCACGTCCCGCAGGTGGCGGTCGACCTCATCGATCGCACGAACGAGTCCCGCGTTGAGCATGTGGCGCGCGGTGATCGCGTGACGGTAGTTGGAGGAGGCCTGGCGTTCGATCCGCATGAAGATGGCGAACGAGACCGCGCTGATCATCATGAAACTCAAAAAACCGAGCACGATCAGCAACGCGGAGCCGCCCTGCCCCACCCCGTTTCGTCCGTATCGAAAAAGTCTGTTCATGGTATTGTCCGTAATGTGGCTATTTTATCACACAAAGTCCTTTAACCTTCCCTCCCCTATCGCCTATGCCGGTTGGGGAACGTCACGGATGCGGGGAATTCATCGGTTTTCGGATTCTGCCGCGTTTCATACAGCAACCGCAACCGGTACGGGTTGCCCCACGGGTCCAGAAATATCCCGCCGGTCAGGCTGGCGTTGAGGTATACCGCCTGTTCCTCATTTTCGCCCAGCAGTTCACCCAGTGCGCCTTGGTCCGCAATGATCTCGTCTCCCGAAATCTCCACCGGCCAGTCGTCATGCGCGGCCTCGTAGGCGAGCCAGGCGTTAATCAACTCGCGCGTTTCAGAGTTCGCTTTGGCGATTTTCGCCTGTTTTCGAGCCTGCCCCACACCGGAGAAGGAGACCGCCATGAGCACCCCCAGCATGCCGACCACCACCAGCATTTCGACCAATGTGAACCCAAGAGACGGGAGGCGCGAGGCGCGAAGCGTCTCCGCCGGTTTTCGCATGTTGTTCCGATCGTGCATAAAACCCCCTCTCACTCCTCCACCCACGTCTTGATATCATCCGTCGTGTTGGGCCGGCCGTCCGGCCCGAAGGACCAGGCGCCGATGTCCAGCGTGTTGCCGGTGCTACGCGCCTGCGCACCGAAGGTGACGTGGAGCGGCAGGCCCTGGGAGTCCAGCCCGTCGCCGCTCTGACCGAAATGGGGGGTGAACTGCAGCGGCTTCACACCCGGCCGGTTTTTGCTGCTCTGGCGCTCGGCGAAGGTCAGCACGTTGGCCTTTTTCACGGCACCCCAGGAACCGTCCGGCTTCAGCGACTGCTCCGTGCGGTTGCCCGCGGTGTCATAGGTGATCTTTTTGAGACTGCGGTTGAAAAGCAGGTTGTCGTTCTGATCCAGCTCCACGCCGCCGGTCAGGGTGTAAAAGACCAGACGGCCACCCGAAAAGTTCTGCTCCTCCGTCACATACTGCTGCGGCAGGAGCCGCGCGTCCACCGCGGCCGAGACGTCGCGCTGGATCGCGCCGATGTAGGAACGCACCTGCATATACGCCTCGGCCCGGAACGATCCCGAGCGCCAAGCAAGGCTGGTCTGCTGGAAGAGCATCCCGAGCATCATCACGATCACCACCAGAATGCTGGCCGCGACCAGAACCTCGATCATCGAGAAACCGGCATGGGAACGGTTGATTGTCGGCAGGGACGGTTCCCCGAACCGTCCGCGGACGCCCCGTAGAGGCGTCCCTGCCCGCAACGGCCACACATTTTCCGAAACCGTTCCAGCGCGGCACCCGCGGGATTTGAGATTGGGGATCTGCAAGTTGACCATCGTGCCCATTACCTGTTACCTGTTCCTTATAACCTCTAACTTCTCCCCTATTTCGTCACGTCACCTTGGAAATAGGCCTCGGCATAATAGACCGGGTTGTTGGTGTAATTCCGGACGTCTTCGCCTTCGATCTCGGTGGAGCGGACCATGATTCCCATGATCCGGTCCGAGCCGCCCGCGCCACGGCAGCAGATGATCCGGAAGCGGTCGGAAGGCCAGTAAGGCCAGTCATCGGCCTGCCGCATGCGCTCTCTCATAAAGGCTGGTCTGTTATCCGTCTGCGAAGCCGTGATGCCGCTCTGGTCGAGAGACGCGATGCTGGGGACACTCTTCCACTGCGACCACGGAAAATTCGTCATGGACGCCACAGCCACCGCCTGGTTCAGCAGGTAATCCGCGAACATCGACTGCGTCAGGTCCTGTTGGCCCTGAACGCTTTCGCGCAAACCCAAGGGATAAAGCGCGACCATGCTCAGGATGCCGACCGCCATGACGAAAATCGCCATGTTGACCTCCATGAGCGAGAATCCGGCCCGTACGCTGAAAGGCCTGATCGAGCCGGGATCGCGGGCGTCCCCGCCCGCAACGGCGTAACGCTCAACGCGGTTCCACCCGCATCTCTCTGTCATTCTTCCGCGCATCGTCATCTCCTTGTCCGCCCAATCCGGGTTTCCTTCTCCTGCTACTTGTACTGGATCGAACCGTCCCGCTGCACCCGGATCTCGCTCCGCAGTTTCGGCGGCAACAGTTCGCGGATCGTCACCGTCATGGCCTTCTGCGCTGTGCCGTCCGGCAGGATGGCCTTCTGCGCTGTGCCGTCCGGCAGGAACGTGATGAGCTCGACTTTGTTCAGATTTTCGGGCAAGGTATCCGAATTACCGTCCAGATTGGTGAACTTGAACCCTTTGGGCAGCGAACCGGGCGGCGCGGCCTCGATACCGTAGACATCCCCGACCTCCCACATCGCATCGTTCGCGTTGCGGACATTGGCGTTTTTCTTGAATCCGAAGGCCGGAATCGTATAGCTGCGGTTTGCGACATACGACGACCTCCGCCCGGAAAAGCTGTGGGATACCGCCGTGGGCGTGACCTGCCACCACTTGCCCGCCGTGAGGTTGTACAGCCGCATGCTTCCGAGATAAGAGGAACCGACCGTGTCATCCTCCGTTGCGGTGCCGAACATCTTATCGAGCGGCGTGAACTCATCAACCAGCGTGGTCCCGCTGAGAGCGGTCACACGGCCCGCCTCCTTGCACACCACGTAAGAGGGCACGCACTCCGGATCACCCTTATTGTTGTATCCGGCGACTTCGTTGTACACCATCACGCTGACGCGAACCCCTTCGAGGCAGGCGCGCTGACGCGCGAGGATCAGACTGTTGGCCAGATGCTTGACCGCGCTGCGCCGCGTCATACCGCGGATCGCGTTGAAGTAACTGGTGACCGCCAGAGTGGAGAGCAGGGCTACAATCGCCATGACCGAGAGCAGCTCAAGCAACGAGAACCCCGCAGCGGACCGGAAACCACGGGATTTGAGATTTGAGATTTGAGATTTAGCCATCGCGTCCCTCACTTGTCTTTGCAGGGGGAGTGGTCGGAGTGCGGATGCACCGCGACGGTGTCAGTCTCGACCCGGTACTCCACACAGTAATAGCGAAGGATGGAGGTCTCATTGGGATCGGCGTAGATCAACGGCACATCCCGTCTGCCCGCGCTAAGCGCGGCGCGAAGCTGCACCCGCTGACCATCAAGCAGCGCCATCACCGCCGACGCATCAAGATAGACCGTCTTCTGACCCGCGCCCTGATACAGATCTTTGAAGACCTTCGCATTGTCCGCGCCGTGCGCCCAGTATTTCTTGTCGTTGCGGCTCTGGCCTTCCGTACCCTGCCGCTTCAGATCGCTCAGTTTAAACGGCCACTTGCCCTCCTGCGCACGATAATTGGTCAGGGCCATCTCAAGCGCACGGCAGGTGGCCTCGACCCGCTTCTTGCGCCCCTGTTTGACAGCCTTGACCACCGCACCGGTCGCCAGCGTGGCGATGACCGCCATGATCGAAACCACGACCAACAGTTCGAGAATGGTGAATCCGGTCGACCGCGGTTTGAGATTTGAGATTTGAGATTTCACCATCGTATCCTCTTCTGGAACTTCAGCGTTCATTGTTCGTCGTTCGATGTCCGGCGTTCCTGTTCCCTACTTGCCCGCTTCCGCCCTGGCCTTGCCGTGGTTCCAACTCAAGCGGTCATCGTCCGGATAGCGTCTGCCGCCTTTTTCGGCGTCGTCCTTGCCATCGGGGCCGCGCGACCAGACCAGCACCGAAGCGCGCACCTTCGTGCCGTCGGGGGCCTCCACATACCCGTCGTAATCGTCATCCAGACGGATCTGGAGGCGGTGCTTGATCACCTCCCCCGCATTGATACCGGGGTCGCGCCGCAACAGGGCGCGGCCATAGGGATCAAGCAGTCCGTACCGGTCGAGGCTGTCGTTATTGATCTCCGCGCCCCCGCTTTTGTAGGTCGTCACATCGAAGAGCTTCTTCTCCTGCAGTACCCAGCAAGCCTCCTCATCCATTTCCGATTTGTTCGGCAACACATCCCCCCAACTCCGTTCCTGCTGAAGGTAGATGTTGAGCGCCGTCGCCAACTCGGAAGCCAGACTCTGGGCCTGCGATTGGCGCGCGGCCTTCTGCACATAGGAGAACGAGCCGACCAGCGCGGTGGCAAGGATCCCGAGGATCCCGATCACCAGCAACATCTCGACCAAGGTGAAACCCGAACGGAGTCGGCCGGAAACAGGGGGTGCCGTGTGAAGCGCGTGTTTGATTCGGATTCCAGTCGGGAGCGCGGGCGTCCCTCCGGCCCCGCCTCCATAACCTAAGCGGTGGCCGTCCGCCACCGGATGTCGAATGTTGTTCCAATACCACATAAACGTCTCACTCATCTTACATGCGGACGAAGCCCGCGACCCAAGAAGTCCTCGCACACCCGTTGTCTGTGAGCTTGCGGGGTGGCGCAGGCCGGTTGGGCTACACCACACCCCCATGCTCACACACTCCTCCTACTTCGACCGGTCAAACCGGGCGATGTCATCCTTCAGCCACTCCGAAACGATTCTCCGATCATCTGCCGAGAGCGATTCCAACGAGATCCAGGGAGGGAAGGTCTTCTTGTCGGGACCGGCAGACCAGAGGCGGTAGCTTTGATACGGAGCCGCAGAATAGTAATACAGGTCTTCCCCCCAACCGTCCCGGACGGAGACACGCATGAGCATATACGTGACCGCGCTACTTTTGGGGTCGGTTGTGGGCTCCATGCTCAGACCGGTATCGGGCTCTGTGGTGTTGATCCCCAAAAGGTCTCCGGGACCACCGCAAACGCTCTTTTCCAGATTGGGTAGCCAGCGCGCCACCGCATGGTTCTCCCGGTCCCGCTGCGCGGCCAGACTCTCCCGGAGTTTATTCCACCACCCGCCGCTGGGACCCGAGATCTTCGATCCCGCGTTGTAGTGCGTCCATTGCCTCGTGTCGAAGAAGTAAGCGTTGGGGATGTTCTCGTTGTTCTCGCTGAGGTTATCCAGCTCCGAACCGTTGAGCATCAGCTCGACACGCGGCATCAGATAGGACATCAGACCGAACCGGAAGATCCTGATCTGATCCCACTCATAATCGTTCCGGTTGCGAACATCCGGACCAAAGGCATCGTTCACGCTCACGGCGCCCTCGCTCTGATAGCGTTCGTTGATGTAAAAATCAAGGGAACGGGCATTCGGATAACAGAAGGCGACCGGCTGGCAGCGCGCGGCGCGGTTGGCGTTCGTCGGGTTGAGCTCAGCACTTCCCGTGTAGGTGCCATCCTTGTCCGCCTCCATATAGGGGTCGGGTGAACCGTGGGACGGCACGGGCGGATAGGTGCCGAACTCCGCATAGAATCCGGAAATGGCGTTCTGCATCCGCTCCAGACGGGCGATGGTCTTCGCGCGCTGCGAACTGGTGCCCGCAGTGCTGAGCAGCTTGAACACCCCGCCGATCAGAATGCCGATCACCGCGATCACCACCATCATCTCGATGAGCGTGAATCCGCGGGACACGCCGATCTTTCGCACACTGTTTCTCGCATTCCGCATAAAAACTCTTTCTCCCGCGGACGGTTCAGGGAACCATCCCTGTCGGCCGGTTAGCCATTAACCCGTAACCTATTATAACCTGCCCCTTACGCCTGTGCGCCGAGGCTGCCGATGATCTGGATCATGGGCATGAACATGGCGATCACAATCGTACCGACGACTACCGCCAAAATAATGATCATGATCGGTTCAATCACCGAGGTCAGCCCCGCGACCGCATTGTCCACCTCATCGTCATAGGTTTCCGCGATCCGCGTCAGCATGTCCGGCAGGGCACCGGTCTCCTCGCCGACCTCCACCATCGAGATCACCATGGGGGGGAAGACCTTGCAGGCCGCGAGCGGGTTGGTCATGCTCTCGCCCTCCTTGACCGCGTCATGCACGTTCTGCATGGCGCGGGAGATCACCTCGTTGCCTGTGGTATCGCGCACGATGTTGAGCGCCTGCAGCACCGGCACACCGGAGGCCAGCAGGGTGCCGAGCGTGCGGGTCATGCGGGCGATGGCCGTGCGGCGCACCAGCGAGCCGAACATCGGGGCATTGATCTTGGACACATCGAGCAGATACCGCCCGAAGCGCGTCTTGGCGAAAATCTTAAACAACACGAACAGGGCCGCGAAAGCCGCGACCACCGCCAAGCCGTTGTTCATCACCAGATTACTGGCGTCCATCACAAACTGCGTGATGGCCGGCAACGGCTTCCCTTCGAGCAGATCATTAAAGATATCCTTAAACTTCGGGATCACCGCGACCAGCAGGAACCCGGTGATGCCGACAGCAGCCACAAGGACCACGACGGGGTAAACCATCGCGCTTTTGACTTTGTTCTTGATTTTGGCCGCCTTTTCAGCGAATTCGGCCAAGCGGTTGAGCACCACTTCCAGAACGCCGCCGGCCTCGCCGGCCTTGACCATGTTGACATACAGATTGTCGAAGATCTTGGGATAGTTGGTGAGCGACTCCGAGAAGGTACTGCCGCTCTCGACCGATTCACACATCCCGGCCAGGGCATCCTTGAGCGCCGCGTTGGGCGTCTGACGCTGGAGCACATGCAACCCGCGCAGCAGCGGCAACCCCGCGTCCACCAGCGTGGCGAGCTGACGCGTGAACGTCGTCAGGTCCTTCTGCTTCACCTTGCCGCGCAGGAACTTGGGGAGTTTGATCTCGATTCGGGTCTGAGCCAAGGATTTCTTCGCCGCAGGACTTTTTTTAGCCGCTGCCGCGGGCCGGGCCGTTGCGGCATCCGATCCTCCCGCAACACCGATGGCAGTGGGAAACAACCCCTGGCTACGCACCTTAGCCACGGCCTGAGCCTGATTCGGGGCTTCAATCGTGCCGCGGCTCTCCTTGCCTGCGGCATCCACAGCGATATACGCAAATTTGGGCATACGGCAACTCCGGATAGTTTGGACCCCTCGCACACATGCATTCCGAATCCGTAGAGAAAGATATCATAGTCTGCACTTGGGCGGCAAACGTAAAAGAGAAGCGCATTGTAATCGGTTCGTGACAGGGGTGCGATCGAAGGTCATGCGTTTCAGGGTTCCATTGCGGCGCCATCGCCATCGGGATCGGGATCGGAATCGGGATCGCCACCATCATTACACTTGTCGCTACGGGCCACTGCGCGGGCGCAACAGTCGATTTCGAACCCGATAGCGATACCGATACCGATAGCGATACCGATACCGATTTGGAGAACGTGAATGTTGGCTATACCCCCGTACCCG
>ERZ795030.6281-NODE-6281-length-10470-cov-4.431493_pt1 | contig 10470 bp, 8 predicted proteins | sample MGYA00375122_ERZ795030 | MGnify/ENA primary metagenome ERZ795030 (study PRJEB30165, sample SAMN05720146) | activated sludge metagenome | isolation source: anaerobic digester from wastewater treatment plant | place: Japan | collected 2015-04-20 ...
ATGCGCGTCGCGCCGGTTGGTTTTGCCTTTAAAGATGCTGAGAGCGTTCTGATGGAAGCTAAACGCAGTGTGGAAGTGACCCACAACCATCCGGAAGGCATCAAAGGCGCTCAGGCGGTGGCGCTGGCGATCTGGATGGCGCGCCAGGGAGAAGAAAAATCGGCGATCCGCCGGGAGCTTGAACAGCGCTTCGATTACGACCTCAGCCGCAACTGCGACCGCATCCGTGAGGTGAACCGATTTGACGAAACCTGCCCGGGCTCCGTGCCCGAAGCCCTCACCTGCTTTTTGGAATCGGAGGATTTTGAGGACTGCATTCGCCTGAGCATCTCAATCGGCGGCGACAGCGATACCATTGCCTGCATCGCCGGCGGCATCGCTCAGGCTTATTATGCCGACATACCCAGTTGGATAGTGGCAGAAACCCGAGCGCGGTTACCACGCGAATTTCTGAAAATTCTGGATCAATTCGAAGAATGCTTTTCCTGCTGACGCCACGCGTGAGCCTGCCGCAACTTCGGCACGACTGAAAAATCACTATAAGGCATAGGCGCTTTATCAGACTGAGGGGCTTGAATAAGTTGATCACCGGTTACACCAAATGTACTATTCCCATCTTTATCCCCCGCCAAGAACAAACCTTTGAAACCATCCTTTACAAATCTTTAAAGATAATCCTTTACACATTACCAAATAATGGAGTAAAATCATGCTTAATTCGCCGTTGGTCACGATGCGCTCGAGTTCGTTTGAAGACGCGTTCATCGGCGATCATCTTTTAATACTAACGAGGTTCCAATGCATTTAAAAACACAGACAGTTAAAATAATCAGTTCCATGATGATCCTGGTTTTCCTCCTTTCAGGAATGACCATCTACCCAGACCGCGCAACCGCGCAGGAAGATGCTCCCAATTATGTTATCCAGGGGAGGGAAGAAGTAAATCCTTATTACACCATTGAACACCTGGTGTTCCACGATGGTTCAGCCATGGATCGAAATATCATCAATGGTCCTTCCAAACGTCCGGGAAATTCTGAATCAAGCCTCTCCGGCGAACAAGGTGTCGACGCAATCTTATCTAATTTCCCGTCTTTCAGTTGGGTTTTCGGATGCTCCGCGGTTTCCGGCGCGATGATCACGACATATTACGATCGCAACGGATTTCCGAATATGTATTCGGGACCAACCAATGGCGGCGTCTTTCCTCTGACAGACACCGGCTTCGGCACCTGGCGGGACAGTACAAATGAAGCGTACCCTAATAATCCTCTTGTTGCGAGCAAAAGCGGACTTGATGGACATTCCGGAAGGGGTTCGATTGAAGACTATTGGGTCTCTGTGGACAGCAGCGCTCCAGACCCCTATATCACAGGAGGTTGGACGCAGCATTTATGGGGCAATTCGATCGGAGATTACATGAAAACGAGCCAATCCGCGTTCGGTAACGTGGATGGCTCCACCGCGTTTTATACCTGGACAAACTCTCCCGAAAAGCTCACCTGCGCGAAGATGTCTGTGGAGAACCTGCCGGATGGGACCCTGGGCATCCGCGACTTTTTCCAGGCGCGCGGGTATCTGGTTTCTGAATGCTACAATCAAAAGACCGATAACAATAACGGCGGTTTTAGCCTGGTAGATTTTAAACGCTATATCGATTCCGGGCATCCCGTTCTGATCAATCTTGAAGGGCATTCCATTGTCGGTTATGGCTACAGCGGGAGCACCATTTATATCCGGGATACATGGTCTTCAAATGTAAACGAAACCTTTACGATGCCTTGGGGCGGAAGTTATGAGGGGATGCAGATGCAGTCTGTATCTGTAGTTGTGCCCGTTGACCACTCGCAACTACACCAGAAAGTCTATCTGCCGATTATTTTCACGCCGCCCATCATAAAAAATGGCAATTTTGAACAGGGAAATACCGCCTGGAGTGAATCTTCAACACACGGATGGTATCTCATCTATCAGGATTCGGAACTCGCGAGAGATGGCGAGTGGTTGGCGTGGCTTGGTGGAGGCGACAATGAGCGCTCAGTCCTTTCTCAGGTAGTTACCCTCCCAAGCGGAACAAACTATTTGGAGTTCTACTATGCTATTGGCTCAATGGAACAAGGATGCCAGTATGATTCCTACGAGGTCCAATTTGGAAATAATACCCTTCTTTCTGGCTGGTTATGTGCTCCTAATAATACGAACGGCTACGTCTACAAACGGATTAATCTCAGCGCCTATTCCGGAACGACTCAGGCGCTCAAGTTTATCGTAGAAAACGACGCGTCGGACAACAGTAATTTATTCCTCGATGATGTCAATATCACCAGGCAGGCGTCAAAGGCGATCGATGAAACTAAAACAGCTTCCTTTGACTCCATATTTTTATTGGAGAAGTAGCTTGTCTTATCCAGAAAAGCCGCCTTCCAAGGGCGGCTTTTTTGGCGTTTTTCGCTGATTATCATAGACAGTCCCCAACCCTCCACCCCCAACGCCTTCAGGAAAGGAAGGATGAGAGAAGCTTACTTGGTCGCGCAGGCAATACAGGGGTCGAACGCCCGCACGACCCGACCGACTGCCCGTTCCAGCTCGGCATCGATGCCTTCGTGGCTGACATATCGTTTCGCGACAACGGTCAGCGCGCGGCGGATAGCCAGCATATTATGCACGGTGGGGATGACGAAATCCGCGCTTTTAATCAAGCCATTTTCCACTTCATAGCGATGGATCAAGGGTCCTCGCGGAGCTTCCACCAAGCCAAAACCGGTGCTGTCGCGGGGAGTGTACCCGATCTCGGTTTCCCCATGCTCGAGGTCGCCGCTGAGCATCTGACGGGCTTTTTCGAGCGCGTAGACCAGTTCAATCCCGCGGCAGAGATCAAAGAACATAATAGCGTGGGCGGGCTTGCCGAAGGTCTCCACGAAACGCTCCCGATAGGCATCTGCCAGGGGAGTGCCGAAAGATTCCGCCAGGTTGACGCGCGCCAGGCTATTGGCGCGCATGATGTGCCCCAGGTAGCTGCTGATCCCCGCGTAGGAATACTCGCTTTCTGTGATCTGCAAATAGGCTTCAAATTCGTGCGGGTCAAAACTCGGCGCCTCGCTGCCGTCGGGCTTCATCACACGCAAGCGCCGGCTGTTCAGCCGGTAATTGTTCGCTTCGGTCGAGGCAAGGTAGTGGGTCGGTTCATCATCGCCCCAGGACCCGATCCGGTCCACCATCTGCATGGACAAATCCCAATAGATGTCCAGCAGATCTGTCGCCACCGGCAGAAGCTCTTCGATCGTGAGGATCAACTGATCCGCTTTTACGCGCGGGATGCCGCTGGTGACCCCGCCGATGACGGTTTTGATCGGGTGAATGAACTGTCCTCCAGCGAGGCTGATCAGGTCTGTGCCGATTTTGCGGATGCGAAGCGCCATCTGCGCCAGCGAAAAAGCGCGGGCTTTGCCTGCTTCGCTGCGCGAAAGCTCAAACAGAGAGCTGGCATTCACGCGGTCGGGCATCGTGAAAATGAACAGAGAAGTCGCCTGGTTTTGGATGAGCTGCCCCAATAACAGCACTTCGCGGATATCCTCCGCCAGGGGCGGCGGGACAACGCCGAAAACGTCCTCGAGCGCCTTGACCGAGGCAACCTGGTGCGCGGTGGAGCAAACGCCGCAGATGCGCGGCACGATGACGGTGATCTGCTCGGCAGGCACGCCGCGGACATAGTGGCTGAAGCCGCGCATTTCCATCGCCTGGAAATCCGCTCTGAACACTTCGTTGTCGTGGATGTCGATCACGACCCGGGCATGGCCTTCGATCCGGCTGAGGGGGTAGGTGAGGGTAGTCATCAGAGCATCTTCTCCTTTGTGCGCGGCGGAAGGTCTGTTTCCTGGGTATAGTCGGTGAACTGCCCGAGGAAAAGCGAGAGCCAGGGAGAGGCAAGCGCGGCATCGATTTCTTCCGCGGGGATGTCTGTCATGCGGGAGAAAACCCGCCGCAGGTTGTCGAGCACGAACTTGGGTTCTTTGTTCAGGTAGGGGTTGGCGGGACCGCGACAGCCCACGCAGGCATGCCCCGGGCGGGTGCAAAGCGCGCCGCAACCCCCGCGCGTGGAAGTGCCGAGGCAGACATAGCCTTGATTGACCAGGCAGATATCCGGCAAAACGACCCCGCTGCGGCTGCCGGTGATGGATTTTGGGCGCATGTCGTTGAGCTTTTTGCGCCCGCATTCCTGGCAGACAATGGGCGCGATTTGCGCGTGTTCGGGATCCTTCAGAGCGGTCATAAAAAGCTGCGGTGTTGGCGGGCAGCCCGGCAGGTAGAGATCCACCTCCACAAATTTGTCGATCGGGTACGCGTTCGGGAGCATGTCCGGCATGCGCAGCCGGTGGGAGGCTTTCAGGAAAGACTCGCGCGCGATGTGATTTTTCTTGAACTGCGCGACCCCGCCCGAAAGCGCGCAGGTGCCCACGGCGATCAGCTTGCGCGCGCGCGAGCGCCCCTTGCGCAGGTTGTGAATGTCCTCGTCCGTCCGGACCCCACCCGTGACCAGCAGAACTTCCACGCCATTCGGGATTTTATTGGAGGTGACCACCAGGGGCATGTAGACCAGTTGAAAATTGTTGATCCATTCTTCCGAGTTCAGCAGCGAAACCTCGCAGCCCGAACACCCGGAAAGCTGGAGCACAGCGAATTTTGGAAGATCTGTTGAGGATTCCATCGTCTCGTTTCCACAGGATGTGATGTGTTTCCCACAATTATAGCGGGGATTTCCCCAGTGTTGACCGAAACAATCCACAAACAATCCACAACTCCCCAGACCCTGGGTAGCAAATCCTCAAGACTGAGGCGGGGTTGGAGTAGAATTGAGCCCTGAGGTGAACATGGAACCAAGGCTCGAACAGGTTATGGAATGGGTGAAAGAGGCGTCCGCGATGGCGCAGCATCTGCGCGGCGGCAATTTGCGCGTGCGGCATAAGAACAAGGCGGACCTTGTGACGGAAGCGGACACAGCGATTGAATCCTTTTTGATCGATAGAATCAGCAATAACTTCCCTGGTCATAGCGTCAATGCCGAAGAATCCGGGGAACATGGCGAGGACCAGGATCACCAGTGGTTCATCGACCCGATCGATGGCACGCTCAACTATGCCCACGGGCTGCCGCAATACGCGATTTCGGTAGCCTATGCCCAAAAAGGCGCGCTCAGGCTCGGTGTGATCGCCAATCCGCCGATGGCGGAGTTTTTCAGCGCCGAAGCCGGAAAAGGAGCCTGGCTCAACGGCGCGCCTATCCGCGTTTCGGATACCCGCGAGCTGATCGATTCAATGCTCATCACGGGCTTCCGCCACCATCTTATCGACACGCCGCGATCGAACATCAACAATTTTGTGCGGCTCTCACGCGAAGCGCAGGTGATCCGGCGCCTTGGCGCTGCCGCGCTGGACATAGCCTATGTGGCTTGCGGACGTGCGGAGGGTTTTTGGGAAATCGCACTCAACCCCTGGGATGTTGCGGCAGGCATCCTGATGGTCCGCGAAGCCGGCGGGGTGGTCAGCACGCTGTATGGAGAGGGGCATCTTTTGAGGGGAGAGGTGGATATTCTGGCTGCAAATCAGGAAATTTACCCGAAGATGCAAGCGATCCTGGCGGAAGAACGCAGTAAAACGCTCTGAACTGGCTACTCTGCTCGACTTCTTAAAGCCATCCTGGAGAGCTCAAAGAACCGCTAACATCATCAACTAATCTGCGCGGCTTTGTTATAATAAACAAAAACGCTCAGGAGGCTTATTGATGTCCGGTCCGAGAGAAGTCCATGCCCCTACAGGCACACAACTCACTTGTAAAAACTGGTTAATTGAGGCGGCTTACCGCATGATCCAAAACAATCTCGATCCAGCAGTAGCCGAAGCCCCGGATCGCCTTGTTGTCTATGGCGGTCGCGGGCAGGCAGCACGCTCCTGGGAGGCGTTTGACGCCATTTTGAACGCGCTGCGAAACCTGGAGGAGGATGAAACCCTGCTGGTGCAATCCGGCAAGCCGGTCGGCATCTTCCGCACGCACACAGACGCTCCGCGCGTGCTGATTGCCAACTCGAACCTGGTGCCCCACTGGGCAACCCAGGCTTACTTCGACGAGCTGGCTTCAAAGGGCTTGATCATGTACGGTCAGATGACCGCCGGGTCCTGGATCTACATCGGCGCGCAAGGCATCCTGCAGGGCACCTACGAGACCCTCGGATCGCTCGCCCGGCAGCAAGGCTGGCAGTCGCTGAAGGGCAAATTCGTGCTCACCGCGGGATTGGGCGGCATGGGCGGCGCCCAGCCAATGGCGATCACCATGAACGAAGGGGTTGGCTTGATCGTTGAGGTCGATCCGGACCGCGCTCAGAAGCGACTGGATATTGGCTATGTGAACGTAGTGACCGACAATCTCGAAGACGCCATGACCCAGGTGGAAGAGGCGCTTGAACAGCAGATTCCAAAATCCATCGGCTTGATTGGCAATGCCGCGGACGTTTACACCGAGCTGCTGCTGCGGGGCGTCATACCGGACGTGGTAACTGACCAAACTTCCGCGCATGACCCGCTTTCGTACGTTCCGGATGGGATGAGCCTGACGGCTGCCTGTCAACTGCGCCAGAGTGATCCTGAAAAGTACATCCAACTTTCGCTCAAGACGATGGCAAAGCACGTTGAGGCGATGCTGGGGATGCAGAAGCAGGGCGCGATCGTCTTTGACTACGGCAACAATATCCGCCAACGAGCTTTTGACCAGGGCGTTAAGAACGCGTTTGATTTTCCTGGTTTTGTGCCGGCATACATCCGCCCGCTCTTTTGCGAAGGCAAGGGTCCCTTCCGCTGGGTGGCGCTTTCAGGCGACCCGGAAGACATCTACAAAACCGACCAGAAACTGATCGAACTCTTCCCGGAAGACGCGCATCTCCACCGCTGGCTGAAAATGGCGCGGGAACAGGTACCCTTCCAAGGTCTGCCCTCGCGCATCTGCTGGTTGGGTTACGGCGAACGCGACAAAGCCGGTTTGGCTTTCAATGAGATGGTCGCCAGCGGCGAGCTCAAAGCCCCAATCGTGATCGGGCGCGACCATCTGGATGCCGGTTCGGTGGCTTCCCCCAACCGGGAAACAGAATCGATGCTCGACGGCACTGACGCGATCAGCGACTGGCCCATCCTCAACGCGCTGCTCAATACGGCTAACGGCGCAACCTGGGTCAGCTTCCATCACGGCGGCGGCGTGGGCATTGGCTTTAGCCAGCATGCCGGACAGGTGATCGTTGCCGATGGCACGCCGGAGGCAGCCAAACGCCTCAAACGCGTCCTGATGGGCGACCCCGGCATGGGCGTTATCCGCCATACAGACGCGGGCTACCCCGAAGCGATCAAGTTCGCGAAAGAGCATGGGGTGAAGATCCCGATGTGGCATAAAGAATAGCGCAAATTGATGAAGACACGGCGTTTTGTTTTCTTCTTTCTGGCGATCCTGGTTGGGGTTGGGGCGGGGTTGGCAATTGGCTGGCTGATGATGCCGCCTGCCGCACCGCGCAACGCGCCAATGAACAGCTTACGGGCGGACTTCAAAACCGATCTCGTTTTGATGGTGGCGGAGGACTTCCAAACCAGACCCGACTCAATGCGCGCGCTCGACCAATTGGACAAGCTGGATGAGAGCGACCCGATCACCCTGCTCGGCGACAGCATCCAGTACGCCCAGGAGATCGGTTACCCTGAAGAGGATCTGAACATAATGCGCAACTTGCTCAAAAATATTGATGCTGCGGTTTACCTGCAGTGGAACGAAAATCGGGTGCCTTAATGGAAACAAAGCCTGTCAACTCATCTTACTGGTTCTTGCTGACCGGGTTGGTGCTTGGTCTGGTTGTGGGGCTGGTTGTTTCGCTCTTCATTGCGCCGGCGGTGAACGCGGACGCGCTGCCGCATGAACTGGACGAGGCGGACAAAGCTGTTTACCGCGAGCAAATCGCCCTGGCGTATGCCAGCAATCACGCCCTGAACCGTGCCCTGAGCAGGCTGGATCTGCTGAAAGATGAGGATCCGGCTGCAGCGCTGATCGCCCAGGCGCAAGCAGTGGTCGCGCAGGGCGGAGAGGTGGAACTTTCGCGCGCCCTGGCGGAGCTCGGCACGGCTGTGCAGGAGCTTGCACTGCCTCTCTCCCCTTGAGGAATATCGTTTTCTAAAAAAACCGGTGATGAGCCGGTTTTTTGTTTGAACCCGGAAGTAATATACTTTCGTACCGGTTTTATGGCTTATCGGTGGTGGCATGTTTCCTCTCATTAAGAAGGCTATGAACTCAAGCGTTAACGGGTAAAATAAGGGGCATGCCTCATGTGATCCCACAGGACCTGGAAAAAGCCGCTGTTCGCGGAGAACCCTCGCACGTCTGGCGCGCCGGGCAGGAACGGCGCTTTGCCATGCTCCGGGATGCCGCGGGCGAACGCTTGCAGGGCAGCGTGCTTGTGGACGGCTGCGGTGTGGGCGCTTACCTCGCGCGCCTCGTCCCCATCTCGGGTTTTGTGACCGGCATTGACATTGAATATCCCCGCGTGCTCGAAAGCAGCGCCTATACGCCAAATGTGCTCTGCGCCGCGGGCGAATACCTGCCCTACCGATCCGAGAGCGTGGATTTGGTCTTCAGCCACGAAGTATTGGAACATGTGCAGGATGACGCCCTCGCGATCCGGGAGATGGTACGGGTGCTAAAAAAGGGAGGGCGGATCGTGCTGTTTTGCCCTAACCGCGGATACCCTTTCGAGACCCATGGTCACTATTGGAAGGGGAAATACCATTTCGGCAACACGCCGCTGATCAACTGGCTGCCCCGCCAACTGCGCGACAAACTCGCGCCGCACGTGGAGGTCTACACCCGCGCCGACCTGACCAGGCTCTTTGAAGGGCTTCCGGTTCGATTCATCCAACGCCGGACGATTTTTGGCGCTTATGACAACATCATCGAGCGCCACCCTGCCTTGGGCAAATTTCTGCGAGCCTTCCTGCAAGCGCTCGAGAAGACCCCCCTCCAGAGACTGGGGCTTTCCCATTTCTGGGTGGTGGAAAAGGTCTAGCGAGGGCTTTCCCACCAAGAAAGAAACTTTTTAACCTGACCGGCAGGTTTCAATCAGCCGTTTTTCAGCAGCCTGACTTGATTGGGTTTCATGGCAAGCTGCAAGGTCCCGTCTGAGCCGACGGTAAAGAATTCTTCTTGACTGAGGAGGTCCAAAAATCGCCAGTTTGCCTTACCTCGCAGAGACAGGCTCAGTTCTATCGGTTCCGCGGCGCTGTTGACGACAGCCACCAGGCAGTCATTGCCCGTTTCTCGGCTGAAAGCCAATTGTCTGGAGGCAACCAGCACCTGCTCGTAATTACCAAAGCGCAGCGCAGGTTCTGACTGGCGCAGCCAAGCCAGATGCCCGATCCACCCGCGAAGGTCAAAAGCGTGTGCTAGGTTCTGCAGTTCGTGCAGGGCAAAGATAGGTCTGAGGTTCCAGTCATCGGATTGCTTCACGCCTTCAAAACCAAACTCGCTGCCGTAATAAACCGAAGGGACACCCGGCATTGTGAACAGCAAAAAATAGAGCAAGGAGAGATGCTGTTTATCGCGAAGCTGCGAGGCAATGCGGTTGACGTCGTGATTGTCGGCGAAGTTGTAGAGCGTGGGAATCTCCTTATAAATCCCGCCCGAACCAAACTCGCGGTTGAGTGAGTATGCCAGCTCGAAAAAATTGCCGTCGTTGAACGAGGAATAGAGGCTTTTGTAGAGCTCATAATTGGTGGTGGCGTGCAGCATGGCTGGGTTTGTCCACCGGCGGTAGTCGCCGTGGATCACCTCGCCCATCAGCCAGAGATCAGGATCGAGCTGGTTTGTGAAGGTACGCAAGTCGCGCATAAAATCGAAACTCAGGGCGTCTGCGGCATCCAGGCGGATGCCGTCGATTTGGAATTCCTCTTTCCACATGCGGATAGCGTCGAAGAGGTGCTGCTTTACGGCAGGTTCGGCAAGGTTGAGCTTGATGAGGTCAAAGTGCCCGTTCCAGGCGGCATAGCTGAAGGGATCGCCGTAGGGGGAACGCTGGTCGAAGCGCAAGTCAGCGAACCAATTCCGGTAAGGAGAGTTCACACCGTTTTCCTGCAAATCGCGAAACGCCCAGAAATTGCGTCCCACGTGGTTAAAAACTCCGTCCAACACCAATCTCATACCGCGGGAGTGCAGGGCGTGGGCGAGCTCAGCCAGGTCAGCGCGGGCGCCGAGGCGCCGGTCCACATGGAAGTAATCGGCAGTGTCGTATCCGTGGCTGTTGGATTCGAAAACGGGTCCGAGGTAGAGAGCGTTGGCGCCGAGGCTCTGGATATGGTCCAGCCAGCCCAGGATCTGGCGCAGGCGCGGCTCGGGAGCAGATTGAAAATCGTTAAAATGGGGCGCGCCGCAAGCCCCCAGAGGGTAAATGTGATA
>ERZ795030.6285-NODE-6285-length-10468-cov-6.653894_pt1 | contig 10468 bp, 13 predicted proteins | sample MGYA00375122_ERZ795030 | MGnify/ENA primary metagenome ERZ795030 (study PRJEB30165, sample SAMN05720146) | activated sludge metagenome | isolation source: anaerobic digester from wastewater treatment plant | place: Japan | collected 2015-04-20 ...
TACGATTTTTTCGTACAGTTCATTTCCTTCACTTTTAAGTTTAATTTTTAAATCGTTGGGATCGTAGCCCTTGCCCAGGATACGTCCTTCGACGTCGATGAGCGGACAGCCTGAGATGCCCCCGATGGACGGTAGGTCGTGCCTCGCGTCGAGCGTCTCCATCAGCGCGCGGGCCGTGTCGCAGGGGCACACCGTCGGTTTGAGCAATAGGCTGTCGTTCGGCCCGGAGCGATAGACCACGACCTCGAAGTGCCGCTCGATGCGCGAACGGAAGGCGTCCGGACCGAGGATATTGAGCGTCATCTCGTGGTCGACCTCGGCAACCTCCACCATTTTGCCGCCGCGCTGAAAGAACACATGCTTGGGAGCCACGACCGGAAACAGCATCCGCGCCGTGTCGCTGAGCCGCTCGCCGTGCGCTTCGTTGGGCAGGATCAGCGGCGTGAGGTTGCTTTGCGGCCGCCGTCCCGAACCGTCGTCCCTGATGATGAACAGAGCGGCGTCACGGATAAGCGCTTCGAGCGCCTCGCGTGGATTGCTTTCGTGCTTGAGGCGCTTGTCGAGGTCTTCGTCGTCCGCCGGCGCGAACCGCACCGCGCAGCGGGAGTTGGCCAGCGCGCGTCCAACACGCTCCAGCCACCCACGCCCCGGCTCGTCCGGATCGGGGAAGAGCACGACCTCCCGTTTGGTGACGATCTTCTGCAGCGCGGATACCACCATCTTGGGCACGCTGGCTCCCGGCGTGGCGACCACCGCGGCGAAACCCGCCGAGAGGGCCGCACAGGCGTCCGCTTCGCCCTCGACCACCAGCACCGGCCCCTCTTCCGGCAAGGGCCAGGGACAGAGCAGACCGTTCTTCGCGCCCTTGCTCGACATGGCTTTCGAGCCATTGGAGAAGGGCTTGCCGTCGCTGCGCCGCCGCCGAAACCCGACGACGGCCCCCGCACCGTCCCGCATGGGGAAATGCACCTCGCGCGGGGCCTGGGCGTTGCGCGATTCCGCGCCCAGCGCCCGGATGGCCTCGGGCCGCCAACCGCGCACCCGAGCCAGTTCTTCGATGGCATCCGGCGGAGAACCTCCGCCTGGATCGGATGCCGCTTGCTTCCGCGGAGAACCTCCGCCCGAAGTCCTTTGACTGTTTGGCCGCGCCTGCATTTCGAGCAGATCCTCGAGCGGGCGTCCCAGGACGAAGGCCACGGCTTCCTTGAAACTGCAATCGCGCGCCTTGCGAACCAGCGCGATCGGATCGAGGCTTTCGCTCGTGGCGTGGTCAAAGAAGATGTTCTTCGCGCCGCCCAACTGGCACGACGGCTTCTTGTCCTCCCGAAAGGGAGAACGGAAGGCCGCGCTCGTACGCACGTCGGGCAGCCCAAGCCGCGACCATACATCGCGAATGGGTGTTTCCCGTGCTTGTCTGATGCATTCCTCTCTGATCCGTGACATCGCGCCGCCTTATCCTTCCGCCGCGAATGCGAAGTCTCCGCATGTGGCCGACGCCGGCGCGGTCCGCAGCAGCTGCGAGAGGAACGTCTTTCGATTGTCCACCTGCACCTTCTGGGCGCTTGGTTCACATTCTGCCTCCATCCTTTTGCCTTCTTTCTTCGCGAAGCGCGGCCCGCCTTCTGGTTACATACCGGAAGGATTCGCGGACTGTCGGTTTCGGGCCGTCTCCGGCTCGCTCGAAAAAAGTTTGAAAAAAGCGCTTTCGGAGCTTGACATCGGGTTCCTGTTTATGCTTCTATTCTCACGTTACTCGACGTTACTCGACGTTACTCGACGTTACTCGACGTTACTCGACGGTACTCGACGATTGAGAAAGCAAATTGGAAAGCGGAACAGATGGATACGAACTGGCTGACGGTGGAAGATGCGGCGCAGTATCTCAAGTTGGGCCGTTCGACCGTTTACCGATTGGCGCAGGAAGGCAAACTGCCCGCGCACAAGTTCGGGCGGCAATGGCGGTTCGACGCCGCCGAACTCGACGAGTGGATGAAGTCCGGCAAGTTCGCTTCACTGGAGGATGAGGAAGAATGACCCGAGCCTCGGAACGCTTGCGGAGCGACGGAGAAAGCATGAAACGCGGCAAAGCAGGCGTGACCGGCCCCGGAGCAAGCGTGACCCGCGACGAATCACGTTTCCTCCGTGGCGGAGAAGGCTTCCTCCATGACAAAGTAAGCGTGACATGAGGCGGAGGAAGCGTGACCTGTGACAGGTCAAGCGTTCCCCGTGACGGAGAAAGCGAACAAGCTGGCGTGTAAGCCAAGCAAATAGAAGGAGATACGAGAAATGGCGAGATTTCCCAAGAGCGAAGCCGAAATTCTGGCGCTGGCGAACGACATGCAGGCGGGCCTAGCAGCGAACGCGGCTGTTTTCCCCGCTCCGCCCGTGGCTCCGGCCGACCTGCAAACCGCGATGGCGACCTACATCACCGCCCGCGACGCCGCCGTGGCGGCGGCAGCGGCGGCCCAGCAAGCCACCGCTGCAAAGGACGAGGCGCTTCAGGCCCTCACCGACGACATGAAAGACGATCTGCGCTACGCCGAGAACACCGTCAACTACGACGACGACCAGTTGAAACTCATCGGCTGGGGTGGACGCGCCTCAAAGACCTCGCTTGAAGCCCCCGGCCAGGCGCGCAGCCTCGAAGCCCCGCGCGAAGGCGAAGGCTGGGTCTTCCTCGACTGGAAAGAACCCGTGGACGGCGGCGCGGTCGCGGCCTACAAAATCCAACGCCGCCTGCGCCCCGACGGCCCTTGGTCCGACGCCGGCATGGCCATCGAAAGCGAAATCACGCTCACGAATCAAGAGCGCGGCAAGGAATGGGAATACCGCGTCCTCGCCGTCAACAAAGCCGGCGAAGGCCAACCCAGCAACACCGTCATGGCGGTGCTGTGAGAAAGCAAGAGAACGATTGAATGAACAACGAGACTAACGACCAGTTGGAATCGGTGGATGTTGAGAGTCCCGAAGGGGGGCAAATAACGTCTACAGACAATAGCGAAGGCTCGGAAGTATACAGCGACAAGATTCTTGAATCACTGGGCGATATTCGTAGCATCCTTGAAGAGCGTCTTGTACGGGATGAAGCAAAAGACAAGGCTTTCGAGCGGCTTTACGAAGAACTGGATTCTCTAAAGAGGAACAAGGCCTTCGAGGAATATAGGCCGTTGCTAATGGACCTCGTCCTTTTCTACGACCGATTTCAGTCGGCAAGAGAAGCGGCGACGCCAGCGGTAAACGATGTTCTTGATTCCCTTCAGGAGGAACTCAAAGAAATCCTCACTCGGCGCGACATAGACGCGATAGTCCGAATGGATGATTCTTTTGACCCAGCATTTCAAAGGGCGGTCTGCGTTGAGAATGTTGAACCGCCGGAGCTTGACGGCAAAGTGATTCGAGTTCTTCGAGAAGGGTTCACTTGCCGGGGATTGGTGTTTCGTCCTCAAGAAGTCGTGGTCGGGCGATATCGGTCTTCACCCAAGATTGAAGCAACACCGAAAGCAAAGGAGACAGAATAGTGGCTGCATCAGTTATCGGTTCAGTGAAGTCGGGAAGCGGAAAGAGCTTTCAAGTCAAATGGGATGAATCCGGAAAAGAAGTCTACGTCTCCTATGCCGGATGGACCAAAGTAGGCACGGCCTCTTCGGCTGGAGACGCCATGCGAAAAGCCGAAGCGTGGTTGTATAACAAGTAATACGGAGAATAGACAATGGCAGGCAAACACACCGTTGGGATTGACTTGGGAACAACGTATTCCGCGATAGCCTACATCAATCAACATGGAAAGCCGGAGATTATCGCCAATCGGGAGGGTGAGCGCATCACGCCTTCCGTTGTTCTTTTTGATGGGGATACGCCTATTGTAGGCTCCATTGCCAAACGTTCCGCAGTTGCCAGCCCGCTTAATGTCTGTCAGTTCGTCAAACGCCAAATGGGCGAGAAGGATTGGCGATTCCTGGCGGAGAACGACAAGGAATACACCCCTGAAGAAATATCGGCTTTGATATTGCGGCGATTGAAGGAAGATGCCGAGACCGCGTTGGATTGTGAAATCAGCGACGCCGTTATCACGGTCCCCGCTTACTTCAACGACGCACAGAGAAAATCGACTCAGGATGCCGGACGGATTGCGGGACTGAATGTCTTGCGCATTGTCAATGAGCCGACTGCCGCCGCGCTGGCTTATGGACTGGACCAATCCGCCGAGCAAACAATCATGGTCTATGACTTGGGCGGCGGGACATTCGACGTGACCATCATGCGAATAGCGCAAGGCGAAATCGAGGTGATCGCGACAGGCGGCGACAAGAATCTTGGGGGATTCGATTGGGACAACAAGATAATGGCCTTCTTGAATGAGGAGTTTCAGAAAGAAGGTGGCGTTGACCTTTTCGAAGACCTCGCGCTCCAACAGGACTTGAGAGACAAGGCGGAAATCGCCAAGAAAACTCTCTCTTCAAGGGACAATACGAAAGTCTTTGTTTCGGCTTCCGGGAAGAATGTTTCGGTTGGCATCTCTCGGGAGGACTTCGAACGAATAGCAGAGGACCTGCTCAACCGAACTGAAACGCTGATGGAGATGACGCTCGAAGACGCTCAGCTCAAGTGGTCGGATATTGACAAAGTGCTTCTCGTGGGCGGCTCGACTCGAATGAAGGGCGTTCCCGCGCTTATTGAAAGAGTATCCGGCAAGAAGCCGTCCGCCGAACTCCACCCCGATGAGGTTGTTGCCATCGGAGCCGCATTGCTTGGCGGCATTCTTCAGAAAGAATCGGGGCAGGGGGGCGTGTCCCATCTTGACGGCTTGCCCGCCGTGAGAATTTCCGATGTCAACTCGCACAGTCTCGGTGTTGTGGCTGTGGATGGCAGAACAGGGAAACTCTATAACTCAACCATCTTGCCGAAAGATACCAAGATCCCGACACGCGCGAGTAACGTCTATGGGACCGTCGTCGATAACCAGACGGAGCTTGAAGTTGAAGTGACCGAGGGCGAGGAAGAAGATCTGGACTATGTCCGGGTGATTGGCAAGGGGTCCATGCGGATTCCACCATATCCCAAGGGTGCGCCCGTCGAGGTCTTCTTCCAGTACGATGATGATGGGATTATCCACGTCACGGTATTCGACAAGACGGCAAACAAGCAGCTTGGCGAATTACACATAGAGCGGCAGTCGAATCGCACCGATTCGGAAGTCGAGCAGATGAAACGTCAGATAGCAACCGTCGAGGTTCAATAGCCGAAGCGCAAAGGAGAAAACGCCATGGTCAACTATTACGAATTGCTGGGTCTCAGCCAAGGAGCGTCCGAAGACGAAATCCGGGCCAAGCTGAAGGACAGAAAGCGAGTTTGGACGCAAAGGCAGAACGCGCCAAAGCCGGAGCAGCAGCAGGAAGCGTCCAACAACCTGCGTATGGTCCCGGAAATCGAGGCCACGCTTCTTAATCCACAGAAGCGGTCTGCGTATGACCAGCAATTGAGGACCGCCCCCAAGGAAGAAGCGCATGTTGACACCAGCAAGATCGAGGCGGAAGACCTTATTCAGGAAGGTTGGCGTTTACTCTCCGTTGGGAATGTTCCTGACGCCCTCATGGTTGCGACTAAGGCGACGGAAGTTCAGGGGAACAATCCCGACGCTTGGGCATTGCTAGGCTATTGCAAAGCACAGTGGGGTGAGGTTGAGGATGCTCTCTATGAATACAAACGGGCAATCAAGCTGCGCCCCAACGATGCCTCTTTCTACTTCGACCTTGGCGGTATCTACGAGGGAATCGAGCAGTGGAAAGACGCAATGCAGCAATATGAACGTGCTGCCCAAATCGATCCCCGAAAGGCCGTATACCGGGCCGCCATGGGTAGCGTGTTCATCAAGAATGAGATGTATAAAGAAGGCATCGACATTCTTGAGCAGTGCTTGAAAGAGGAGCCAGACAACGAAGGATATAAGTATCTTCTGGCCGTCGCCTATACGGAAAGCACCTACCAAGGGTGGACATACGTCGAGAAGATAGACCGCTATCTGACCACCAAACCGGAGCATATAGAAGAAGCGGAACGTTACATCCAGAAAGCAAAGGCGCTCAATGTATCGGACAGCGACTTGCGAAACAGGATGAACGACGTGCAGGCGGCGATTGACGATGCCAGGAAGAGAAAATTCCACGGCAATCCTCTTGCGGTTGGAGGCGCGGTCATCTTGGGGCTTTTCATGCTGTTCAGCGGCGACAAAGGCGTGATTCCTGGCGCCCTCTATCTCATCGTGTTCGGAGTTCTTTACGCAGTATCCTGCATGGCTCCCCAATACAAGATGAACAAACGGGTGATCGAGAGCGGCGGCGAAACGTCCACAGGAATGATGTTTTCAGGCTTCTCTGAAGGACTGGGAGCCGGTTGCTTCACGATGATTCTGTCCTTCATCTTCATCATCATTCTTCTGCCCATCATGACCTTGATTAACTTCATCAAGAACTATGCGATGAAATAGGCGGAATGATGGAATCCCTTATCGTTGCCATCGGCTTGCTTGTCGTGATTCTCGTCATCTGCGTGAGGTTTATCCTACCTCGCGAAGTATGGACGGAAGTCCTTTCGGAGATTATCCACGACGGGCTACAAGGGATTTGGCATCTCATCTTCGGCCCCCGCAAGGTCCGAGTGGTTCGGGACAAAAAGAAGAAGGTTCTTGGTCTGACCAATAAGAAACGCTCCTCGAAGTAGTCACCGGCGGGAAAAGCGCGACGCTCGACGCTGAATCGGTTGGGGTCGAATGCGTATGGCGCCTGCTCCCGCGTATCGACGACGATGGGGACAAGGCCCGCCATCAGAACGGCAGCACGTCGGCTGAGCCATCGTCGACGTTTCGACTCGCCGCATGTTCGGGCGGCACGTCGATCTGGATGCGCCGGTTGAGATAGACGTTGGTGTACTCGCCGTTGGTCTTCTTCTGCACTTCGAGCGTCACGTCGAGCAGTTCGCCCAGCCGGTTCGGCAGCTCGGACAGTTTCAGACCGCTGACATCCATGCCGCAGGTCGCCAGGTCGTTCTTCAGCCACTTCACGTTCTCCGGGCTGGCGATCATGTTGTTGCGGAAGAGATAGCGCCCGGCACAGCGCGGCCCGAGAATCTTGAGCTGCCACTTGAGCATCGGCAGGTTGCGCTCCTTCGAGCGCGTCATCTCGACCTTGTCCACCAGCACCTGATACTTGCCGTCGGGCGGCTCCTCGAATTCCTTTTCCTCGACTGGCGCCCCGGCGAAGTCGTCATCGAACTGCGCCAGGTCGAAATCGTCATGCGCGTCGTTGGGATAACCGTTGGTTTCCATCTGCATGTCTCCTTACTTGGTTGATTTGGCCGCCCCGGCGCTCGCCGGAGTGGTGTTGGTCTTCGGGGTTTCAAAGGCCTTGGCGAAGGCCTGGTAGTTCAGGTCCATCACTTCGGGCAGGCAGCCGAAGCGGTCGCCGGCGTCGTAGTTGGGGCTGGGCTTCGTGCGCACGACGCGGCGATACTTCCGCGTGCCGTCCTCGGCCTGCTCCACCTGCACGTCGCAGTAGAGAATGAGGTCCACCAGGCCGATGACGATCTGCCGGAATGATTCGGAGAGCGTCGGCACGGTGCGCGTGACGGTTCCCGTTCTGGTTTCCAGATCGCGGTCCTGACTGTGGCTGATGAGGATCAAGCCGTAGGGCAAATGCGCGAGCTTGGTCAGCACGCGGTAAATCTCGTTCTTGATCAGGCCGTAGATCTTCCCGTGCGAGCCGTCGGACTCATGTTCCAATCCGCGCTTCTGGCAGATGTGGTCGGCGCACAGGCGGTAGAGAATATCGATGGTGTCGATGACGACGGTCTTGAACGGGTGTTCGCCCTTGGCGAGTTCGGCGCAGATCTCCAGAAACTCGCGCTTGACTCGCCGGAGGCGATTCTATATAGTCCTGCATGTAGTTCGTAAATCGACGCTTGCGCAACGACATCGCACGAGAAAGACACCGGAAGAATGCCGAAGCAGGACGTGCCGAAGAGGATCAGGAAACTGCGCGCGGCCATGGGCCTGACGCAGGAGCAGTTCGCCGCCGCCGTCGGCGTCACCTACGCCACGGTCAACCGCTGGGAAAACGGCAACGCCAACCCGCAACCGCTGGCGCTTCGGCGGATCGAGGAAATGGAACGTGAAGTCGAGGCGGCGAAGAAGAAACCCGGCGGAAAGAAGGCTTGAGGAACGGCGGATGACGCTTCCAACGCGACAAATCGGGCTTGAGACGAGGCGGATCAGGCTTCATCCGTCACAAATCAGGCTTGAGATGCCGCGCATGAAGCTTCAGATACGGCAAATCAGGCTTCAGATGAGGCAAATGAAGCTTCATCCGTCGCATATGAAGCCTCATCCGTGGCAGATGAAGGCATTTTCGGGGCGCTTCCGGCTTCCCGAATAGCGGATAAACCCAATAGAATAAGGAGGATACGCATCATGGCACAATTTCCTATCAAGGAAGCCGAAATCGCCGCGCTGGCGGGCACGATGGCGACCGGTCTGGCCACCGCCACGACCGATTTTCCCGCGCCGCCGGTCGCGCCCGCCGACCTGACGACGGCGCTGACGAACTACACGACGGCCCGCGACGCCGCGGCGACCTATCAGTCCGCCGCGCAACAGGCCACCGCCGCCAAGGACGAAGCGCTCCAGACGCTCGTGGACGCGATGAAAGCCGACCTGCGCTACGCCGAAACCACGGTCAACTATGACAACGCCAAACTGCAACTCATCGGCTGGGGCGGACGCGCCGCCAAAACCTCGCTCGAAGCCCCTGGCCAGACGCGCAGCCTCGAAGCCCCGCGCGAAGGCGAAGGCTGGGTCTTTCTCGACTGGAAGGAACCCGTGGACGGCGGCGCGGTCGCGGCCTACAAGATTCAACGCCGCGAACGCCCCAGCGGCGCATGGGCCGACGTCGGCATGGCTATCGAAAGCGAAATCACACTCACCAATCAAGAGCGCGGCAAGGAATGGGAATACCGGGTAATGGCGGTGAATAAAGCGGGAGAAGGCGAACCGAGCAATACCGTTATGGCAGTGCTCTAATCGAGCGATGAACGGATCGTTTGAATAGGAGAGCGATTATGAAAGACCCATATCGTCGAGCGTATGTGTTCATCTTACTCAATTTCATTGTCCTCGGTGTCTCGTCTTGCGCCACAGCCAGATTCACCCAGACAGGACAATCGTTTCCACCCCACGCCGGCCCCGTCGAAGTGCTCTACAGTATGCCTCCGTCCGGCTCGTACGATGAGGTCGGAATACTATCATCTACCGGCGGAATGATTCACGAGTATGTCGATCTCATTCGCGCAATGCAGAAGAAGGCGGCGAGAAACGGTGCGAATGCGATTGTAATTGAAGCAGCGCAAGAGACGCCACAAATGATGGCTACCTACAATCCACAGTTAGGCATCGCAAGCGCAGGGTCTTATGCAATGAAAACCATGCTCTGTCGCGCGATCCGAATACATGATGATTGGAAGAGCCGGACAACGCCTTCGGTTGGACCGAAAAATCAGCGTCGCACTGGAACCGGCTTCTTCATAACTGAAGATGGCATGTTCATTACCGCTGCACACGTTGTCGCTGAAGGCAATTCGTTCGTAATCAAGACCAAATCTGGGGAACACGCAGCAGAAGTCTTGGTCGTCGATGCCGCAAACGACCTTGCCCTGCTGAAGGCGGCGGGACACTTCGATTATTTACCCATCTCGACCGGTAGCTCTCCTTCCGTTGCTGAGGAGGTTTTCACAATAGGATACCCGAATCCCGACATTCAAGGTGCCGAACCGAAATACACGGCAGGCGAAATCAGCAGTACGAGGGGCCTGAAAGATGATCCTCGCTATTTTCAAATTACATGCCCTGTGCAACCGGGTAATTCAGGAGGACCTCTCATATCGCTTAAGAGCTATTCAGTGATTGGTGTCGTAACGGCTCAACTGGACGGCCTTGTTGCCCTTCAACAGACCGGTTCGCTACCACAAAATGTGAATTACGCGGTCAAAATATCATACCTCATGCCTCTCTTGGCGAATATCGCGAATAGCGAGAATGCCGTCGGTTTTTCGCACGAACCGACCGCTGCCAGCAAAGACGAGATAGTGCGACTTGCGACAGGCGCCGTGGGGAGCCTGGTCGTAGAGTAGAATCTTGAGAGAGCTTCGGCACTTGCTTTGAGCCGAGAAAGGACTTTTCTAATGGCGAATAGGAATGAGCCAACAACATCGCTTGGTATTTGCCGTCTCTGTTCGAACGAGCGGGAATTGTGCAATTCGCACATCGTTCCTGAGTTCTTCTATGAACAGATGAACCTATATGACAAGAAGCATCGCTTCAATGTCCTTTCTACCGGACCAGAAAAACATCGCCCTACTGAACAAAAGGGGATACGCGAAAAACTCCTTTGCAAGCAGTGCGAGGGGAAATTTAGCGTGTGGG
>ERZ795030.6290-NODE-6290-length-10457-cov-14.731206_pt1 | contig 10457 bp, 7 predicted proteins | sample MGYA00375122_ERZ795030 | MGnify/ENA primary metagenome ERZ795030 (study PRJEB30165, sample SAMN05720146) | activated sludge metagenome | isolation source: anaerobic digester from wastewater treatment plant | place: Japan | collected 2015-04-20 ...
CGATATGGCGACGCTCTGCGCGATGCGCCAACAGCAACAGCAGATGCAGCACGCATTGCGCAAGGCGATCGAATTGGGCAAATCCCAAGCGTTGCAACGGATTCAAGAAAACCCTATGTTGCGTCAGGTGGCGGAGCCGATTCTGCGACAGATGATGCAGCAAGGGCCGGTCGGCCTGCCGGGAGTGGGGCCGAGGAGATAATGAGATGACATATGCCTTGTCACGCGTGTTAGGTTGGGCGGCGGTTGCCGCGATCATCATCGGCGCGTTGGTGTTGCGTGTACCGCGCCTCGACCAGCGGCCGATGCACGGCGACGAGGCCAATCAGGCGGTGCGGACCGGACTGTTGCTGGATCAGGGGTATTACCACTACGATCCCGCCGACCACCACGGGCCGACGCTCTACTTCGCGGCCTGGCCCTTCTGCCGGGCTTCGGCGGACACCTTCGCCGAGACGACCGAGTGGAACTTCCGTCTGGTGCCGGTGACGTTCAGCCTGCTGACGCTGTTGCTGATGTTGGGACTGGGCTCATGCGCGAACGGGCACGGCCTGTTCGTCAACCGGGTCGGACTTTACAGCGCTGCGCTTCTCACCGTCGTGTCCCCGGCGATGGTCTACTACAGCCGCTTTTTCATTCAGGAGTCGATGCTGATCACCTTCCTGACCGGTATGTTACTGTGTGCCGTGCGTTATGCGTCGGCACTCTCCGTCCCGAAACCCGAAACCCGAAACCCGAAACCAGAAACTCTAGTCTGGGCTGCGGCCTTCGGCGCGTTCGCGGGTCTGGCCGCTGCGACCAAAGAGACGGTGGTGCTCTCATTCGCCGCTGCGGCGGTGGCGATGGTCGCGGCCTGCGGCTTCGGCGGGCTGTGGCGCGCGTGGCGTACGCGTGATGCGCTGGTGGCGGTCGGTGTGGCGGCGTTTGTGGCCGTGCTCTTATACTCCTCGTTCTTCACCTATCCGCGTGGTGTCTACGATGCGCTCTTCTCGACCTACCAGACCTATCACACGCGGGCCACAGCGGTGCCGGAGCATCAGCACCCTTGGAATTTTTACCTGAAGATCATCTTCTGGTTCAAATATGGACGTGGGCCTGTCTGGAGCGAGGCCGGCCTGTTGTTGCCGGCGGCGCTGGCGATCCTATTGTCCATCCTGCCGTTTCGGCGGCACAGTGCGGCGAGCGAAGAGACCCGGGTCCGTCAGCGCTGGGTGCGTTTTTTGGCGGTCTACACGCTGGCCCTGACGGCGCTCTACAGCGCGATCCCGTACAAGACGCCATGGTGCGCGCTCTCGTTCCTGCACGGCTTCATCCTGCTCGCCGGGGTGGGTATCGGAGTGTGCTGGAAGGCCTTTTCGCGGACCGATGGCCAGCGTACGGGGCCGCTGCTCGCGGCAGTGCATCTATGCGGAAAGTTGGCTATCCTGTTCGGTGTCGCCGTGCTGGTGCGGCATCATGTGATGCAGGCGCATCGCGCGTGTTTCAAGATGCCGGCCGATCCGCGCAACCCATATGTCTATGCCCACACCGGCACCGACGCTATGAATCTGGTGGCCGAGATTGAACGCGCTGCGAAGCAGGCCGAGGGCACCGATACCCTGATCGCGCTGGCCGTGCCCACACCCGACACTTGGCCGCTGCCGTGGTATCTGCGTAAATACCGCAACGTGGGGTACTGGAATCGCGTGGAAGACATCCCGGCAGAGTTGCAACCGACCATCGTCGTCGTCGCCGCCGATCAAGGCGACGTGGCCGACGAACGCTTCGGCCGCGGCAAGCGCGCCTCCTTCTTCGGCATCCGCCCCGGCGTGCTGCTGAACCTGTTCGTGCCGGGAAAGTAAAGCATGAACCACGAAACAAACGAAATACGCGAAAAGGCACGGTGCTGTTTTCGTGTGTTTGTGGATGACAAAATTTGTGCGGTGACAAGAGCCGTGCTGTGCACGGGTCGCGGCACCGCTTTTGTGCGCCACCCTGCCACCGCTTCTCTGCTCAAAAACGCCGAAGAACCTTACAGTCTCACAGCTATTTACCTCACAGCTTGTTTTCGCGGCATCACCCCGTTTCTCAACTTGGTGTTGCATGTTTTGGAACACTTTGATACTTTCGTTCCATCAACCGCATAAATGGAACCTGCTAATGTCTGAAATGTGGGAAATAAGCGGCGTACTGGCTGAAAAGAACAGATTCAAGACGTTTGATAAAAAACACCCGCGTGAACTGGCGGCCTGTTTCTCGAACCTCGGCCACATTGTTACACTGCTGAACCATTATGGTAACGTCGGGGCGTTTCAAGTCGCCTTTTTTCGCTCCGAAGGTGGAAATGTTTACCGGATCGGTCAGACCGGTGTGAAACACGCTGCTGAGACGCGGTTGTATGTGTACGTCTCCGTAATTGATCATACGGTTTATGTTCTGACGATCGGTGACAAGGCTCAACAGGCGGACGATATTCGTCGTTGCAAGGAAGCCGTAATAAAGTTTGAGAAAAGGAGAGACCTATGAGCAAGAAAAGCACGACACCGGCCATGTTGGCGGCTAGTCTGACGGGCAATCCCGAGGCGGCGAAACGTGTTACGGCGCATCAGGCCGAGACCCGTTTTGTGCGGGCTCTCATCGACATGCGTGTCGCTAAAAAATTGTCACAGCGGGAACTCGCTAAGAGGATGGGCGTCAGCCCGAGTAAGGTTTGCCGTCTGGAATCCAGTCGTGACGAGGCTCTCAACCTTGGCGATGTTTTCCTATACTTGAAAGCGCTTGGCATGACGATGTCCGTCATGTTTGACGATCCGGCATTGCCCGCCGCAGACCGCATTAAACATTATGTCTTTGCCGTGCATAGCCAGCTTGAGCAGTTACAAAAACTCGCCTGTCAGATCGGTGGAGAAGACGCCATCTCGGAGAAGATCAAACAGTTTTATGGCGAGGTTTTGTTTAACTTCGTTCTCCGGCTTGGCGATAGCTACTCGAAATTACCCGGCGCGACACCCATCCGGCTTGGCGACGCTGATGTGCCGTCTAAAACTTCGCCACATCGCAAAAGTCCCAACAACCATCTCTGCCAGAAACAATGAACGTCCAGCGCCGAAGTATGAAAATGAAACCATGAAATTTCATGAAACTTCATGAAAATCAGGGGTGTCCCTTGGCGTTCATGGCGTCTTGGCGGTTTCAAAACCCGAGCAGCGCTTTTACTCTCACGGTTGCGGGCCACTGCATGGCCGCAACAAGAGAGGTTGACCCGCGACATTCGACCTGCGACTTGCGGCGATTTACCTATTACTTCTTACCTCTTACCTATTACCCATTACTTCTGGGTGTGATTTTATTTTGTTGAAGGTTAAACGGTCTTGCGGTGCGAGCGGTAGTGCGCGTGGATGGCCGCCATGCTCACGGCGTTGTTGTGCCGCCAGTGCATGCCGGCCTGTTTGCATCGGCGCACAATGAGCACGCGCACGGCGGCCTCGACGTGCCCGGTCCCGATGTAGTATCCCTGCTTCCTGAGCCAGCCGTAGCGCATGTTGTCCTTGCGTTTCTCCAGGTAGCGCAGGTCTTTCATCGCCTCCGGCGAGGCGTCCAGCTCCTTCCGGTAAAGCCGCCTGAGGCGATTCACGGCGCTTTCCGCGCCGATCCTGTAGAGGAGGCCGCGGCAGAAGCGGAACTCCCGTTCCGCGGCGGGCTGCTCCAGCCCCAGCGCGAGGCAGCAGGCGTGGAGGTGGTCGGCGGCGTGGGGGAAGTCATTGACGAACAGGGCGTGGGGGAAGGCGTCGCGGAGGGAGTCCTCGAGCGCGGACTCCCCGTCGGCGAGGCAGGTCATGCGCTCCGCGGTGCCGCTGCCGCGCGCCACGCCGTGCTTCCTGATCAGCGGCGTCACCTCGCCGATGGTCCCGCCGGAGACGATGTAGGAGAACGACCCGGGCCACGGGACGGGCCGCCCCCGCCTGTCCAGCCAGCCGTATTCGCCGAAGACGGCGGCGCGGATCTGCCTCGTGCCGGCCTCGCCGTCCTTTCCTTTCACGCCCGCCGTGTCCTCCTTGCGGCAGTTGGCCGCCCCGCCGTCGGCCATGCAGAAGAGCGTCCGGGGCGCCGGCTTCACGGCCGCGGCGGGCTTGCGCGGGTATTCCCTCACGTCGGGCCCGGGCGCCTGCTGTCCCGCGACGCATTCCTCCCCGAAGGCCAGCGTCATCTTGCGCAGCTTGGACGCGCTGATGTCCACGCCGGTCAGGCGGCGCAGCATGCCGGCGCCCTCCCGGAACGAGCCGCACAGCGCCCCGCAGCGTTCCGCCGCGTCCCGCGCCGCCGCGGTGGCCATGCCCTTGATCCCGAGCGCCGCGCGCAGGGCGGGCGGGCTTTTCGGGACATAGCGCTCCGAGACCTCCGCCCAGCCCGTCGCGGTCAGGACCCGCACGGCGCGGACGCTGTGGCAGCTCTCCGGGGACCGGGCGCCGAACAGCGTGAAGAGCGTGCCGATGAACGCGAGCAGGTCCTCGCGGGCCGCGCCGAGCAGGCGCGCGTCGGCTTCCGCCGCTCCCCTCGGGACGCCTCCCGCCCCGGGGCGCGCGGACTCCAGCTCCCGCAGCACGGACTCGACGTTCGTCCACTCCGGCCGGGGCAGCGGCCGCGGGGTCAGCCGTTTTTTTTCCCGATCTGCGCGACCGCCAGCGCGGTCGTCAGCCGCTCGTGCTCGCGGGCGAGCCGCTTGTAGGCCCTGCCCGCCTCGATCATGCGGCGGACGGCGGGCAGATGCTTCGCGCTGACCCGCTTCCAGCGTTCCTTGCCGTCCACGCCCCGGTACACGAAAGTGTAGTGCTCCGGCGAGACGTAGACGCTGCCGTCCTTCCGCGTGCGGCGGTTGCGGTTCTTTTTGACGGTGCCCTGCAGGGCGGGCCCGAGGCCCGCGATCTGATCGCAGACATCCCTGATTTTCGACTCGATCTGTTCGGGTGTGAGCGCCATGATAGGTGTCTCCTTTCAATAGAGACACCTATTAAAGCATAAAAAAACAGTCCCCGCAAGGGGAATCTTTGCTTTTTTAACTAAAACCGACCGCCAAGGTTCAACAGATTAAAATCACACCCATTACTTCTCTCCGCCGGGATTGGCCGTTCACGCCACAGGGATGATCTGCTATAATCGCGGACATTTACGAGGAAAGGCGCATCATGTTTCAACCGGTTTCCAATAAGTCTGATTTTCCTGCGATGGAGCGCGAGACGCTGTCGTATTGGGAGGCGAACGACACCTTTAAGAAGAGTCTCGACCGCAACCGCGATAAGGACGCTTATGTATTTTATGACGGGCCGCCCTTTGCGACGGGCCTGCCGCACTACGGCCACCTGCTGGCGGGGACGATCAAGGATATCGTGCCGCGCTACCAGACCATGCGCGGATATTATGTGGAGCGCCGCTTCGGCTGGGACTGCCATGGACTGCCGATCGAAGCGCTGGCACAGGAGGCGCTGGGGGTTAGCGGCGCGCATGAAATCCGTCAGCTCGGCGTGGCCGCGTTTAACGAGCAGTGCCGCTCAATGGTGCTCACCTATGTCAATGAGTGGCGCAAGACCGTCACGCGCATGGGGCGCTGGGTGGATTTCGACAACGACTACAAGACCATGGATCCGACGTTCATGGAGAGCATCTGGTGGGTCTTCAAGCAACTGTGGGAGCAGGGCCGCGTCTACAAGTCCTACCGCATCATGCCGTACAGTTGGAAGCTCAGCACACCGCTCAGTAATTTCGAGGCCGGCAACAACTATAAGGACGTGCAGGACCCCTCGATCACGGTACGCGTCAAGGTGTTGTCCGGTGCCGATCCGGCCTGGGGTAAAACGAACCTGTTGATCTGGACCACCACGCCGTGGACGCTGCCCGGAAACCTCGCAATCTGCGCCGGGCCGGAGATCGACTACGTGGTGGTGCGCGATACCGCCGCCGACACGTGTTTCGTGATGGCCGAGGCGCGTCTCGATGTCTACTACAAGAATCCGGAGGAGTATCAGATTCTGGCGCGGCTGAAGGGGCGTGACCTGAAAGGATGGACCTATGAGCCGCTCTTCCCGTACTTCGCCGAGTACGCGGATGAGGGCGCGTTCCGCATTTTGAACGATGGCTTTGTCAGCACTGAAGACGGCACCGGTCTCGTGCATATCGCACCGGCGTACGGCGAAGATGACTTCCGCGTCTGCAAGGAGGCGGGAATCACGGTCATGGCTGACCCGCTCGATTCGGTGTGCCAATTCACGGAAAAACTGCCTGAATACCAAGGCCGCTTCTGCAAAGATTGCGACAAAGATTTGATCAAGCGTCTGAAGCAGGAAGGGAAGCTGGTGCATCAGACAACGATCGTCCACAGCTACCCGTTCTGCGACCGCACCGACACGCCGCTGATCTACCGCGCCATCGAGGCGTGGTACGTCCGCGTCGAGGATCTGCGCGAGCGGCTCACGCGCAACAACAGCACGGTACACTGGATGCCGGATTACGTCGGCGACAAGCGGTTCGGCAATTGGCTGAGCGAGGCGCGCGACTGGAACATTAGCCGCAACCGCTTCTGGGGATCGTGCATCCCGGTCTGGATCAACGAACAGGATCCGTCGGACATGATCTGCGTTGGCTCGGTGGCGGAACTGGAGGAACTCTCCGGGCAGCGCGTGACCGATCTGCACAAGCACTTTGTCGACGAGGTGGTGATTCGCCGCGACGGCAAAACCTATCGCCGTACGCCCGAGGTGCTGGACTGCTGGTTCGAGTCTGGCTCCATGCCGTACGCGCAACAACATTACCCCTTCGGGGATTTAGGAGTTAGGAGTGAGGAGTTAGGAGTTGGGGAGAAGGACATCTCCAAATTTTTCCCGGCGGACTTTATCGCGGAAGGTTTGGATCAGACGCGGGGGTGGTTCTACACGCTGATGGTGCTCGGCACCTGTCTCTTTGATCGCGCGCCGTTTAAGAACGTGGTGGTGAACGGGTTGGTGTTGGCCGAGGACGGAAAAAAGATGTCCAAGCGTCTGCAAAACTATCCTGACCCCACGCACATCCTAGACGCCTACGGCGCGGATGCGTTGCGCCTCTACATGATCCACTCGCCGGTGGTGCGCGCGGAAAATCTGCGCTTCTCCGAAAGCGGCGTGAAGCAGACGCTCCGCGATTTGTTGATTCCCTGGTGGAATGCCTATAGCTTCTTTGTGACCTACGCCAATGTCGATGGGTTTTATGATGAGGAGCTGGTGACGCCGTCGAGCCCGAATGTGCTCGACCGCTGGATCATCAGTTCGCTGGAGACGCTGATTCAGGATGTGACCGAGGCGATGGACAACTATGACCTTCAGCGTTCGGTGCGTCCATTCGTGAATTTTATTGAGGACCTCACCAACTGGTACATCCGGCGCAGCCGTCGGCGTTTCTGGAAATCGCAGAACGATGACGACAAGATGCACGCCTACCGCACGCTGCGATATGCGCTAGTGCAACTCTGCAAGGTTGCCGCGCCCTTCACGCCTTTTATCAGCGAAAACATCTACCGCAATCTCAAGGGGGCGTCGATGCCGGAGTCGGTTCATCTGTGCGACTTCCCGACGGCCAACACGGCGGCGCGTGATGCGGCGCTTGAGCGCAGCATGGCGCTGGTGCAGACCGTGGTGCGGCTCGGTCGGCAGCTCCGTACGGAGAACGACCTCAAAGTGCGACAGCCGCTGGCGGCGTTACATGTTGTCTCGGCCAATCCCGAAATCCGCACGATGCTGGAAGGCTTCGAGGATTTGATCACGGACGAACTCAACATCAAGACAGTTGTGTTCGGTGATGACGAAACCGCCATGGCCGATGTGTCGGTCAAAGCCGATTTCCGCAAGCTGGGTCCGAAGTTCGGTGCCAACATGAAGGCGGTGGCGGCGGCGATCGCGCGTCTCTCTTCGGAACAGGCGGCGGAGTTGGCCGCCGACCGTCCGGTGACCATCGAGGCGGCGGGGCTCTCTGTCGAGCTGGGGGCCGACGACGTGGTGGTGCAGCGCACGCCCAAGGCCGGCATGGTGGTGGCATCCGAGGGCGATGTTCTCGTGGGCATTGAGACGGCGCTGACGCCTGCGCTCGTGCAGGAAGGCTTGGCGCGCGAGTTCGTGAGCCGCGTACAGAACCTGCGCAAGGAGGCGGGCTTCGAGGTGACGCAGCGCATCGCCGTGACCGTCGCATGCGATGACGAGGTGCGCGCCGCGATCGACGCCTTCGCCGATTACGTCCAGACCGAGACGCTGTGCAAGCGCCTGGAGTTCGATGCGGTCACCGGCGACGCCTGCGATCTCAATGGTCACGCGGTGACGGTGAAAATCGTGAAGATGTAGGAAAAGGCACGTCAGAAACTGGATTTACCGTCTGGGGGCGTGACGATGACGAAAAGGTGCCGTCACTCGGCTCGTACGCCGCAAGACGTCGGATGGCTTTGCAGGCTAAGTTGAAGTAGGTCTCGTCCCTCTCAATCCCAATACTTTCATAACCGACCGCTTCAGCGGCGGCGAGAGTGGAGCCTGAGCCGGCAAAGGTGTCAACGACGACTCCTTTGCCGAGGGGCAGTGCTGCTCGGACGAGCTGTCGCAAGAAGGCTTGAGGTTTGAGACTCGGGTGGGGGGCGATTTCACGTTCTGCTTTCCGTGTTGGCGCGGAGGCGATCACATCACCGAACGGTTTGTCTTTTTCAGGGCGACGGAAACCCCCAGTGCCCCATTTACGTAGGTTGTCTTGAACACGCCCTTCGACAGGTTTGCGATAGACAAGCCAAGGTTCCCACATGGAACGCGGCATGACGCTGACACAGGAGAACTCCTCGTGAGCAGCCTTCGGACGGTCTCCCCCTCGCATGGTCATTGTTAATCTGACTATCTCGCCACGACGCTCAAGCCCCGCGCTGGCCAAAGCATCTGAGACAATGTAAGACAACAGGGGATTGGATGCGACAATAACATTTGCCCCTGGAACGAGTCTCGGTAGCAGTGTACGCCCCCATTCGGTGAAAAAGGTGCGTAGGTCTTGGAGCTGGTCTGCGGAAAGGACTGTGAAGCGAGGAAGCGGAGATCGCATGTGTCCGTCGAACGACGGTGGAATCCGCCACACACCCCCTCTGCCACTGCGAAGTTTGGCTATCTGTTTTTCAGAGTATTCAAACAGGCCGTAAGGCGGATCAGTGACAATAGCATGGATGCTGTTTGGCGATTGTCGGGCCAACCAGTCGAAACAGTCGGCGTGATACAAGATTGCGTTGCCCCCAACTTTTTTAGATGTAAGCAGATCAACTTTTGAGGGTACTGACTCAAAGGAGTCGATAAGTTCAGGCTGGACGAAGGAGCATGAGTAATATCCTCGTGATTCTCTTACAAAGACATCGGGCGTGTTCAGTCTGAGATAAGAACGGATTGAAGAGGTCGGCACGTCTCCGAGAGTTTGCCTGACGGATTCGACGATCTCTTTAACGGAAAGCGGGCGTTGGGCTTGTTTGACGGTGTTTATGATGGCGTCTCTGACACGACCTGGTTGTAATCTTTTTTGCGGATTGGACATAGGAGTACGATAGACGTCTGGACGTCTTTTGTCAATACGCCATCCTACTTTTCCGGTAACTTTTCAAATTATCTAATCCTAAATCTAAAGCGCGTCGCACAGGGCGCAGGCGTCGCAGCCGGGCTTGGCGTTGAGGCAGAAGTCGAGATAGACTTGCAGCAGGCCCTGCTGGAGCAGTCCGTTGTCGGCATACAGGGCGGCGGGATTGTGGTCGCGCCCGAACAGATACAGGGCGGTCAGACGCATCGGGGCGGAGATGTCCTCCGGCGGCAGCCGGACGGACGCACCGTCCGGCAGTGTGCCTTCGGCGGCCGCGAAAGGCAGCAGCACGTTCGTGACAATGGCCGCCGCGCGTGAAGTGCCCAGCAGGGCGGTCTCCTTCTTTTCCGGGGCTGACGTGAGGGTCAGGCGGACGTTCCAGAAGGACCAGGCGCAACGCGCGGTCAGGCACTCGAGCGCTTTGGCGTGCCACGTCACGCCATCGATGACGGTCAGGCGATCGAGTTCGTGGCGTATGGTGAACATGCCGCTGAAGAGGCTGGCGGCCACCGCGAGCCGGCGCACCGGCGCATTCTGCGGGCGCAGGTTGTGCAGGCGCCATGTCACGTCATCCGGTAATTCGGCGGACGACTCACGCCACCAGAGATCCCACAACATGCGAATGAAGCGCTGGCTTTCGGGGTCGGTCGCGTCTTCGGGCTGCGGCAACAGCCGCGCCGCGCCGAGCAGACGGGCATAGGCGTTTTCGCGTGACACGCCCAGTGATGCGACCGGCAATAAACGTGCAAGGTGGCGGAAGGGCATTTGGTTGTGTTTATAGCCCAAGGCGGCCATGACCTCTTCGTAGAAGAGCTGATGGCGGTCGCCGGTCTGCGCCAGCCGGGCGCGGAGGCGCGCCGCCTTGAGTTGGA
>ERZ795030.6297-NODE-6297-length-10452-cov-8.569876_pt1 | contig 10452 bp, 14 predicted proteins | sample MGYA00375122_ERZ795030 | MGnify/ENA primary metagenome ERZ795030 (study PRJEB30165, sample SAMN05720146) | activated sludge metagenome | isolation source: anaerobic digester from wastewater treatment plant | place: Japan | collected 2015-04-20 ...
CAACATAAATAACACTGTCCGGAATTTCAAATTCAGTAATTGAGGTGTCATAAAACGCAGCATCACCTATACTTATAAGAGAGTCAGGAAGTGTAATTTTTTTCAATGCACGACAATAATCAAAAGATTCTTTTCCAATATAAAGCAAGCTTTCAGGAAGTGCTACAAATGACATATTGTTGCAGCCATGAAATGCATTATCTCCAATGCTTACCACTCCATAGGGTACGATTAAATATTGCAGCATTTGACAGCCGTCAAATGCTTTGCTGCCAATTACGCTTACAGTAGACGGAATATCAACCTCAAGCAGTTCATTGTTGCTTTCAAATGCACTTTCTCTTATTTCCGTTACACCCTCAGGAATTACAACCTGCTCTAAAGCACAGCAGCGAAATGTACGATAATTAATAACAGTAACTCCTGATGGAATTTCAACATCTGATAATCTTGTACACACATCAAAAGCACCATTACCAATATATGTAACAGTTGAAGGTAAATCTACAGATGTAATAAATCTGCTGTAAGAAAAGGCATTGTCATCAATTGTTGTAATACCTTCAGCAATAGTTATTTTTTCAAGTTTATTATTTGATGAAAAAGCACTTTCACCTATTGTTTTAACAGGGTTTCCATTAATATTTGCAGGAATATTTACATTAATAAGGGTTGGATCGCATCCTGTTATTGTTGCTGTTCCATTTTCAACAATATATTTCAGACCTGTGTTTGCATCAGTAAGTTCTGATGATTCTTCTGCAGCCAAAGCCGATAGGGAAGTGGTAATACTTTCAGAAACTGCCGGAATGCAGCATACTGAAAATGCAGTTATTGCCGCTGTTGAAACGGCGTAAATTTTTTTCAATGTTTTCATCTTCATTACTCCTTTTTAACATTCGGATTGTATTATATAAAACTCAACAGATATATTCTTTGTAGATAGGCAACACCGCACAAGGCACATCAAAAGTTTTTGTACGATTATTGCCTATAACATGCTGCCTAAAAACATTATTCAAAGAAAGTCTGTTTTTTGTTTATAGAAAAATCTATCCTATAATTATGATAACACATTAAATATAAATTGTAAATAATTACAAATAAGATTTGGAGGTTTAAATAAATACAAGAAGAATAAAAATAAAAAAATCGTTAAGAAAAAATTGAACCAAAAAGGCAGTTTCTGTGTTATAATAAATATAAGAACAAAATTTTATAGCAATGCAATAAAATAATGCAACATAAGATGACAAAAGCATACTGTCATATGGGTGAGGAGGACAACGCAGTAATATACGGTTTGAATTGTCAGATTAGTTGCAGGATTTTGTTGTATTGATATAGTTAGAAAGGAAAAGAAAAAATGACTAAGCTTATTGCTAAAGCAAAAAATGGAAACAGAAAGGCAATGGAAAAAATATATGAATTAACCGGTAGCGAGCTTTTCTGTTATTGTCAGCAGTTATGCGGAAACGAGCATGATGCACAGGATCTTTTTCAAGATACATATCTTACTGCATTTGAAAAATTGGACCAGTATCGACGTGATGAAAATTTTAAAGGTTGGCTTCATACTATTGCACTTCATAAATACTACAATAAATTAAGAGCAGAAAAGCCTCAGCTGCGTGTAGACGAACCTGATGAAACAGTAGCTGAGGAAGGAGAACTTTATGCTCCTGAAAGTTATGCTGAAAGAGCAGAAATTCAAAGAATCATTACAGAAATTATAACAAAAAATCTTTCCGAATCTCAAAGACTGACTGTTGTATTATATTATTATGATGAAATGTCTGTCGGAGATATTGCAAAGGAGCTTGATTGCCCTGAAGGAACAGTAAAAACACGTCTTTACCACAGCAGAAAAATTTTAAAAGATGAACTTGTAAAACGTGGAATTACTTTGGGCGGTACTACAGTCCTTGTTTCAGCTTTACTGAAAGCTCATGCTTCAGTTTTTACTGTTTCAGCAGCCACATCAACAATAATGAACAATATTATTGGAAAAAGTAAAGCATCACGTTCATTAAAATCTATATTTGCATATACAAAAAGCAAAATTATTATAGGAGCAACAGCTGTTACTGTTGCTGGAGGATCTGTTGGAATCTATCATATTGTAAATAATGATGAAAAAGCATCTGCAATACCAAAACATTCTACAAGTGCTAAAATAACTGTACCTACTGCCGCTGTTCCAGCTATTGTAAAGACTACAACTGTTCAGCAGATGACTACCGAACCTGTTACTGAGTTGACAACAGGCGTTTCAGAATCCGGAGGTGAACCAGTTGAATATACATTTGATTCAAATCATATGAAAGTTTTTATTCCTGAAAATTATACACCGTCAAACTTTTTTAAATCAAAAAATGCAGATGACAGTTATAGTCTTACATCTTTAAAAATACGTGAATCAGACCTTGAGAATAGAAGATTCTGGAGCATGCATAATAAAGAGGTTCTGAAATTCAGACCTGACACATTCAGCGGTGATGAAGTAATTTTTATGACTCGTCTTGAAGAATTTGAGAAAATTGATATTTTGAGCGAACTTTCATTTTTCTACGATAATGTATCTGTTTCAGAACCACAGCAGATTATTATTTCTGTGGATAATACAAACTCTCCGGAATCACCAAACGAAAAGGCAGCTAAAAGATGCAGTTTTAGTGCAAATAGCAATATGGGTAATATCAGTGGAACGATCGTTCTTTTTGATAGTAATGTGAACGATTCTCATGTGATCATTTTTAGTGATTGCAGCGGCATTCGTCAGCAAGAATATGAAAATATAATAAGCAGCATTTCGTTAGATTACATTGATAACAGCTGGAAAGACAAATACGATATTCCTGATACAATGCGATAAATTTATATTTTTATATTACAGACATTAAAGTAAATTAATTACAGCTTTAATGTTTGAGTTCTAACTGCACCAAATATAAGTTTGGTGTAATTATAAAAGTTGTCAAGGATCTATTTTTCTATGACACCATTTTTCTTCAAATTCTTTAAGTTCTTGTTCTGTAGGTTCATCATTTTCAAAACCATACATGCAGCCACTCTCAATAACACAGTAAGATAAATCATCATAAGTTTCAACCCAATCAGGATATTTGACCCAACCAAAACGACATTCTTGACAAAATTTCATTACAGGGTCTATACAACGTTTAGGTTTTTCATCAAGCATTAAAATACACTCCTTTTAAATTAAATTATGTTTTCTTCATCTTGTTTATCAAAAAAAGACAATTGATTGCTATCAGTTCCAGTCCACCAATCGAAAACATCTTGACCAGTTTCCCAAGTATATTCTTTTTCTTTATGAAAATCTAACATCTTATCAAAAGCACGAATATATAATTTTTTAAAATTAGGATAACGTTCAAAGTCAGAAACCATAGTTTTTTGACCGGATAAAGGACACCCAATACAACCAATCCTTGTATTACAAGAATAAAGAGGATTAACAGAACAATTATAATAACTTAAAAAACGCCAAACATCATCATCAGACCAATCAACAATTGGATTTAAAATCGTTGAAGTAGTTCTAAAACAATGCTCAACTAAACGACGATTAGCATCATTATCCATATTCATAATAATGCCACCTTTTTCACTGTAAAAAACATCAGAATGAAAATTATTAGCAGCTTTTGAAACAAAAGAAGATTTACCAATTATCTTAACAAGACCTGAGTTTTTAGCTCGATTAATAGACTCCGCAGACCTGACACCAGTAACTTTTAAACGACCTTTACCAAACTTTTCTTTTAATTCAGAACAACAATACCTCAAAAGCCTAGTTGGTGGAATACCTTTTTTAACAATTAACGACCACATCGAAACACGATTTCCAAGCTTATCAAAAGGAATATCAATATTTATATTAGGTATACTTTTTATATACCTAATAGTTTCGGGAGCATCAACACTAGTTAAATTGTGATGAATATCGTGCTTAACATTCGCAAGTTCGGCTAAAATACGAATAACATCAGAATCCTTGCCACCGCTGTAACAAAGATAATAACCCTCATCAGGTTCAAAAGCTTTTAAACGTTCAATAGCAACAGTTATCTTTTTAGTAAAATCACACATAATAAAAATCACTCCTTAAATTATATTTTCTTCAAAATCAGTATACTTGCGTAAATTCAACAACAAATAAATATCATTAAAAACATGATTAAAAGTTTCAATGCGTTGAAGCAGTAACAGAAGCTCCAAGCAGTCCATAATGTCAATATCACGATAACGAATATTAGAACGAAGCTGACGAAACTCACGTTCCATAACTGTACGTTCAGCAAGTGCATACTGCAATAATAATCTAATTTCTTTTTGTGTCATAAAACCACCTACAAAGCATTTCGTTCTCGAAGATAATCAATAATACCACCGCCATTATCATTAATAAGCTTTCTGTACTTCTCAGAACGCTCAGGCTTATTATTTTTCAAATCATGAAGAACAGTATCAACACCCTTAATACAAAGAAGTGTATCAAGAGCGTTCCCACACTGATGATAAACATAATCTTCACACTTTGCAAGATTATAATCAACATCACATTTTGTAAATAAACTAATACGCTCCGCATCACCAATAAAATTTGACCACCATTTTTTACTTTTCCAACGAGCTTTATTACTATCTGAACCTTTTTTCAAAACACGCAGATAATTAGAAACAACACCACAAAACAAAATACCCAAATTATCAGAAGTAAGCATTCGGAGAAAATTAACAGCCCTATCATTACGCATTTGAACCTCAAATCTTATCCAAGACTTTTCACCAGGTTCAAAACCACGCTCATAAGCTTTATCATAACATCTAAATAAAATATCAGATTTACGAGAACCACAATTAATTGTATATCCAACACGACCAGCAGCACAAGTAACAAGCATAGAATTATCTTTAAAACGTGAAACATAATGCTTATTCAAAACATCTTTAGCAAATTGATTGATAGGAATGGTATCATCAAAACAATCATACGCTACATCAAGACGAGTAATATTAAAATCACAACTATTATCCAAAACATATTGAATAAGATACATAAAATCAGTATCAGCATAAGTTTCAAAAGCTCTACAACCTTTACCAGACATCTCAACCCAAATTCCTTCATTAACACGATGATTAAAATGAATATTAATTCCATCAAAAGACATTCTATTTTTATAACCCTGAGCACCATTACACTCCGTAAACTTAACATTCTCTAAACCCATAAGTTTAATTATTGAAGAAAAACTGTCAATTTTTGAAGTAAAAGAAAACCAGTCAATAAGCATACGATTTTTTAAACATTCGTCATTTTGCATAAATACCCCCAAAAAAACAAATAATATAGGGAAAAAATAAAAACGAAAAATAATAATATATGTATTCTCTACCCCCCTGTTAGCTACAGGGGGTTGAGGGAATTTAAATTCCCTTGTAAAAATTCAACAAAACATAATGTCAAGCAAAATCATTCTTCAAGCAACCGCATGCGGTTGCTTGAAGCTATCATTTTGTATTGACATTTATGTGAATGTCAGAATTACTTGTTTGAAAATTTAAAGGCTGAAAGCCTGAATCGGATAAACTACATATTGTTTTGTAACTATCAAACATTTCACGCAATTCCTTATCATGCACAAAAAAGAACAGCTTACGCAACTTTTTTTCTTTAAGATTTCCCTCTGCATCAAGAATTGGTTTATAAACTCTTACAACAGTTAAACAACCAAATATTGTAAAAGGATAATACATAAGATATGTATTTTCCCTAATCGGTTTTGCAACTCGTGTAAACACTTGCGAAGTTGCTAAAATACAGCGTCTAACCTTTCGTTGTTGAGTAATAACTGTAAGCATATCAGGCGGAAAATTCTTTGACTGGTTAGAACTAAACCAGTTTTGAACTTCATCAATACAATCAAGCTCACCATAAATACCATTAGTATCAAGCGTCAAGTCTTTCCAACTATTAAGAGGAAAGTCTTGAAACGTACAATTAAAATTAGTTCTTACTTTAAGACGAGGATACATATATCGATACTTGCGTATCAAATAAGCCATAAGAGTAGTCTTGCCACTCCCCTGTTCCCCACATAAAAGATGCATGCCATACTCCTGAAAAGTGTTAGGATCAAGAGTAAGCTTGTCATAAATAAGTTGCTTAGGAAAATCAACAAGAATTCTTTTTAAAAAAGACCCTGTTTTATATCTACGGCACTCTGACTTAACAGGCTTAACTTTTTTCACAAATCGGAAATAAAAAAGCCAAACCAAAGAAGAAAATATAAGCGGAGAAAATAAATAAAACAGCCATTTAAAAAAGAAAAAACAAATTCTAAAAAAAGTATACATAATTTTAAGCTCCCATCGTTGGTATAAATGACTTAATACGTATAACTAACGCCCAAGCAATCTTAAATAATGATAAAGATATAGATATAACAAGAATAGGTAATAGCTCAACAATTGGAAATATGTATTCTAGATTAAGCAAAAAATTCTGTAAAGTATTAAAAACATCTTTAGGAATAGAAATATCAATATCAGGAAGTGATTGCAAAAGCAACTTAGGAAGAAAAAGAAAAACATTTATTAATGCTTCAGTAATCATATAGACCTCCTAGTCAGAAGTAATACCACCAATTATACTTGGTATACGTTTAATCGTACGTTGTATAAAATGATAATAAGAAATAACAATGATAATTGAATGAATATATTTTCTATAAGGTTGATACAAAGACCAATCAATAATAGAATACTTTTTATCATAAAGAGTAAACTCAATAGCAGGAACATCAGAAGAAAAATTCAAGTTTACTAATTTAGAAGCTAAATCAGTAAATTGAGAAATAAATCCAAATTTCTCATTAATAACATTCTTAATTTCAGTAAAAGCATTATCCTCGTCAGGAATAAATAAAAAAACAAGCAATTCCTTTAGCTTATTAAATAAATTTGTAAAAAAAGAAGAAAAGAAATCACTTATTAAATCAAATATAGAAGATATCTTATCAACAAGACCAGACAACGCAGAAGAAACCGCATCATAAATTGTACTTGGTAATGAACCGATAGATTTTACAAGATTTTTGACATTATCTAAAATATTTTTGCTCGTTTTAATCTGTTCAGTATTATCAACTGAACTAGAGCTTGTAGGTTCTGTACTGGGTTGCGTAACAGGCTGATAATCAAAACTAGGATAAACAGGCTTATAACCGTCAGCAAAAAAACTATTAAGATAATTTTCATCACCTTTAACAAAAGTAACAAGATTTCCGCCACTTACAGAAACGCCATTGCTTTGATTAAAAATAATATCTCTGTTACTTGCAACTATTTCATAATGTTTAGAATTAGTACAAGGATAATCGTCATCGTAAGAAAACCGAAAAGGAATAGTATTAATATTTTGTGAATAAATTTCGCAACCGCTCCAAACAGGTGGGATAGAAGATTTATCTTTAGTTTTAAAAAGAACTTCATAAATTTTAACAGATGAAAGGTTTGTTAATTTCTTTCTATCTATAAGAAATGACGAAGAACTAGATGAATAATAGCAACTAAGACTTGTTTCATTATAAAATTCATAATCATTAAAAATAATATAAAGTTCATAGTCATTAGATGACTGATTATACATTAATATATAGCACCATGGATATGGTGCTACATTATTATCTAGTTCCAAATCAAACTTAAAAACAGGATAAGAACTAGGTAATTTAGCCGAACAAGTACTTACAACAAGATTACAGCAAATAAGAACGAAAGCTACAAAACATGATAACATCTTATTAAACTTCATAACTTCACGCTCCTTTAACAGAACTTCTAATAAGTACCCAAACTTTACGCAAGCTTAAAAAACAAACAACAGGGATAATGATAATTGGAAGAACATGAACAGACGGTTTCAAAGTATTCATGAAATAAGAAGATGTAAAACTATCATGTAATATTGAACCGTTTATTTCTGAATAATTTTTAAAAGTGTGGAGCTGATCATTAACATAAATATTATCAGAAGAATAAACAGTACGAAAAATACTACTATCAAGATTAATTAACCTATTAGTATCATAGGAAACCCATTGATTTCCAACAATCTTATAAGCATTATAACCTGAAAGAATACGCAAACAATTTTGATTATAACTATCAGATTTAACATTAAACAAAGCACTAGAATAATTGTAAAGTACAAATTCTTTATCACGCATGTTATAATGACAATACCACTTTCCATACTGATTTATAGGAAAATCAGGAAGTTTATCAACTAAATTCACATGAAATCACACCTTATAAAAAAAATTGCGGTCAGGAACTGCCCGACCGCATGAGTGATACAGTCCGTATGCCGTACCAGTATTATGCACCTTTAATTGCACTCTTGATAAAACCCCAAGCTTTACGCAAGCCGAGGAAGCCAACAGCCGCAGGGACTACGATAGGAAGAACAGATTTAATCTCATCAAGAACACCTAACAACATATCAGATGTGATGCCATTCCAACCACCAGCTACATCAGCAGCTACTGTAATAAAACCAGTCATATTTTCACCCCCTTTTAAAAAAATAGATTAAGAAATCTATATATCCATTTGCAACAGCTCCATACAAAATAGAAAATCAAAAAGCCTGTTGCAAGATATACAAAAGTATTTACAGCCTCTGCATCAACAGAAGTTTCTTTTAAAGTTACAGTAGTGGTTACCATTTCGGTAACCGAAGTTGTGACCTCGGTAATAGTTGTATCCACATTTAGAACCCCCAAACAACCGGTTCATCTTTTGATTTTTCCAAAAGCTCATAATTTTCTACATAGCCGCGGTTATCTCGATCAATATTTGCATAACGATTAACCAAAGAACTTATATCACCATTTACACCATTTAAAATTGACTTGTAAAGCGGAGTAGTATCACCTGCGATAACCTCTTCAATAGCCTTACCTTCAAAATTAACATTGTTCTTAACACAGCATAATGTAATCATATTATGCATATTTCCTGTCTGCTTGTCCTTATATGCCCTTGCGTTCACACCTATAATTAATACCTTTGCCAATTCTTTCACACTCCTTTTATTATCATATTGTCTTACAAAAAATTCTTTGTAAGACAATTAAAGTATAACATGTAAGACAATAAATGTCAATGGGATTTGACAAGAAAACAAAAAATAGCTATAATGAACAAAAAAGGAGTGAAAAGAATGTGCAATATGAATGACAATGAAACACAACAAAAGACAATAAGATTTGAAAAAGAAATAATAGAAAAAATAGACGAACTAAGAAAAGGAACAGAAAGAAACTTCAGTCAACAAGTAAAATTTATGATAAAAAAATATCTTGAAATAATTGAACAAAAATAATTAATAACAAAAAGGATGGACATAATGAATGAACTAATTGAAATAATCAAAGGAATATATGAATTGATTATAATACCAACAATAATAATAATAATTATAATTGCCGTAATAAAATCATCAGAAAGCAAGACAGCACAAAAGTTAGAAACAAAAGTTAAACAAGAACAAGAAGAAAAAACAACACAGCCAATAATTCAAAAGCCTGCTTTTTGTGCTTATCAAAGAAAAAAGATACTTACTAAAAATGAATATTATTTTTATACTAAACTTAAAGAAGTTACAAATAAATACAATCTGCAAATTTTAACAAAAATAAGATTAGCAGATTTAATTGAAGTGAAACCATATTCAATAAATAGAAATGAATGGGGAACATATTTCAATAAAATTAAAGCCAAACATATTGATTTTGCTATTGTAGATGATATGAAAGTACTATTAATAATTGAACTTGACGACCAATCACATAATAATATTGAAAGAATAGAACGTGATAAATTTGTAGATGATAATTTAACTGCATGCGGATATAAAATAGTTCATACACGAGGAGCTATTGATGCAATTGAAAAAGAACTACAAACAGTAACAAGAAATGCTAGTGTTCCGCCGCTGGAATGAAATTGTGTTTCCGCTTGCAAGGAAAATTTCACACATTGAAAAGTTGAACGCTTAATACGTAATGCGTCCAACTTTCCAACGTGCAAAATCTTTCTCCTGCAGAGCTGATTTTTTATCGTGCGGTTTTTTTCTTATCTTATGTTAGAATAATAGCATCAATAAATTTATTTGCATGGAGAAGAACTTACTGCTGAACTTAAAAAATCTAATGTTATTGCCTAAAAAAATTGCCTGAGGAGTTACTACTTCTCAGGCTTTTTTTATGCTCATTTTAATATCGTCTAAATATCTGAATAATATAAGTTTGGTGTAATTATAAAAGTTGTCAAGGATCTATTTTTCTATGACACCATTTTTCTTCAAATTCTTTAAGTTCTTGTTCTGTAGGTTCATCATTTTCAAAACCATAC
>ERZ795030.6300-NODE-6300-length-10450-cov-3.807696_pt1 | contig 10450 bp, 8 predicted proteins | sample MGYA00375122_ERZ795030 | MGnify/ENA primary metagenome ERZ795030 (study PRJEB30165, sample SAMN05720146) | activated sludge metagenome | isolation source: anaerobic digester from wastewater treatment plant | place: Japan | collected 2015-04-20 ...
TTATAAAGTACTCTGCCTTAACGATATTCGGTAGCTCGGTGTAAACCGTCTCCTTGTAAAAGGGTTTTACGTTGGTAAGGCTCCACCTGCCGTGAGCATCTTGAACCCTTACATATAGATGATGAAAACCATTATCTAATGACGATAACTCAACAGCAAATGATATATCTGTAATATCCTGCCCGGGAATTATGGCAACATCTGTTCCGTTGCCAAAGCCGGGGTCGGTATTCAGGAAGTATTCGGCTTTTACGATATTGGGCAAAGAGGTGTAAACTTTCTCCTTATAGAAAGGTTTTACGTTAGTTTGGCTCCACTTGCCGTTCTCGTCTTTCACTCGCACGTAGAGGTGGTGGAATCCCATTGCAAGAGCCTCGATATCAACGTTAAAGTTGATACTCCCCACATCGGGTGCTGCGGTGAAAGTTAACTGTGTTGCATTGCCATATCCCGGATCGGTGTTTATGAAGTATTCGGCAGAAACCACGTTCTGAGACAGGCTCACCACTGCCCTGCATAGCAGAAACAGCAGAAATATCGCTCTCCATCTCATACTTAGTTATGGCTTTTAGCTTTAATAGTTACGTTTAGCTTCTGATTAACATTGTCTATAGTTTGCTCGTGGAAGTATATTGCAGGTACGCCTGGCAGTCCCGAAAGCTGATAGGGAAAATCGCCACCGAACATACCACAATCTACGCCACCAACACCTGCACCGATTGCAGGAGAACCTCCTTTAAGCTGCCACTTTCCGTCTGTGCTGCCCGTACCAACAAATACATTGGACATATCCACATTCTGTTGGTTACCATTGGCTGTGCCAAATTGGGTGGAGTTGCCTATGTTATTATTGAAAGAAGAGTTGTTTTGATTAAAAGTTCCCTCAATCATGATGTTATTGTAAAACTCTGTGTTGTAAATAGTTGTATTTCCACTGATAATATTATTTTTTATTATGCCTGAGAAACTTGAACCAGTTACTATTGCTGAACCGTAAATCCGCGTTATGTAATTGTTTGTAATAGTTACATTGTTAGCTGTTGATGTACAGCTTATAGCATGAGGACTAGTATTAGTTGAATACCCACCACCTGTTATGTGATTTTGCCTAATTACAACATTATTTTGTGTGCCATAAAAATCAATTCCTCTATAACCAGCAGGAGCAATAATCCTATTTCTTTCAATTAATATGTTTGATGCATTTACCAATACTCTTCCGATCGTACAACCAGAAATTATGGAGCCATCACTTTCAGCATTAAACCGTATATAACCCACTGTACTGCTATTCAAATTCGCCTGCATATTTTCGTTCTCACTCAAAAAATACCCAGCCCCAATAATTACCAATTTCTTTGTTGCTGTTAGGTCTCCGTAGCTTCCGGAAGAAGCCTCAAGATAGATTGTATCGCCATTGTTTACATAACTTGCATTGTGGGCTGCTTGCAGTGAAGTGAAATTGGCATTTGTGCCCGGTATATTGTTAACACGCCACTTGGCTGCACTAAGGTTAACTGTTAGTGCCAAAAGAGCGACTGCTGTAAGGGTAAAGGTTCTCATAATCAATAATTTTTTTAGTTACACATTAGATTTAGTGGGTTCTGAAAATTTGTTTTAAATTATCTCAGACACAAATTAGAACCCTTTTAAATCTGTGCCGAGTTAGTAAATAAAGTAACGTTTGAAAGCTACCTGCGGAGCAAATCTATACAATAAAAACTGAAAAACAGCAAGTTAGGAGAGGGAAAGTTTGTTTTTCGGTTGTGTTTCTCATTTCAAATTCGTATAGATAGGTTAAAGTCAGGGGGTTTATAAGTGTTTTTAAAGATGTTAAATTTTTGAAATCGCCATAAAATGGAACACAGATGTTATGGATTACGAGTCACAAGTTACGCCATCGGCTTTGCCGCTTCGTTTGTCGAAGAATTACGAATTATGAATTGGGAATTAATAATGAAGAATTAATAGTTAATGTAGAGATATGCTATTTTATGATTGTAAATAGTTTTTGTTTTGAACCATTAAGGGATTAAGGAGTATTGAGTTTTGTGTGGGTGCTTTTAACTCAATTTTCACTATAAGCGAACACATAGGTTTGTCCATACAACCTATCTAAAAAAATATGGTTATTAATCTTATAGTCAGCTAATTAGTAATTACTAATTGTTAATTGCATATTGTTCATTGCTCATTGCTTTCAACTTTTAACTCGATAATTAGTATATTTGCCACTTGTTTAATTGAGAGCTTATCAAAACAAAAATCAATTTTCAGAAACACAGATAAATACCTGTATCTATGAATGTTATATTCCAGCTTCCCGATTCAATAGCGAATCAAATAGCAGCCGGCGAGGTAGTGCAACGTCCCGCTTCGGTTGTGAAGGAGTTGATGGAAAATTCGGTCGATGCTGGAGCGACAACAATAAATGTGGTTATATATGATGCCGGTAAAACGCTAATTCAAGTGTCGGACAACGGTGTAGGTATGACCGATATTGACGCGCGAATGGCTTTCGAGCGGCACGCTACAAGCAAAATACGTACAGCTGCAGATCTGTTCAAAATCAACACATTAGGGTTTAGAGGTGAAGCATTGGCATCTATAGCAGCCATATCAAATGTTACTCTCCGTACCCGACACAAAAGTTCGGAATTGGGTGTCTCTATTGATGTAAGCGCGTCAACGGTGAAAGCGCAGGAAGTGGCTCAGTGTCAGCAGGGTTGCGTTATTTCGGTTAAGAATTTGTTTTTCAATATTCCTGCAAGACGTAAGTTTTTAAAATCCGACCAGACTGAGTTTCGTCATATAACAGACGAATTTATTAGAGTTGCGATTATTAACCCAAGTATAGTATTTACGTTAACTCACAACGATCAAGCAATTTTCAACCTGCCAGCAGCCACCCTGAAACAGCGAATCGTAGCTATTTTAGGTCGTAATTACAGTGAAAATTTAATAAGTGTTGATTGTTCAACATCGTTGGTAAATATTTCGGGATTTATTGGCAATCCCAAGTTAGCAAAGAAAAGCACAGGCGACCAATATTTTTTTGCAAACAACAGATATATGCGACATCCCTATTTTCATAGAGCAATTATGAATGCCTATGAGAAAATTATTCCTCAAGGAACCTATCCTGCATATTTTGTTGTTATGGAGGTAGATCCCGAATGTATTGACGTTAACATACATCCAACAAAAACTGAGATTAAGTTTGAAAACGAAACCGATATTTTCCCATTGCTCCATGCTGCAGTTAAGGAGTCGTTGGGGAAATTTAATTTTGTTCCGTCAATAGATTTTGATAATCAGATAGATATACCAATCTCGTTCGCACGTCCGCCGGCAGACACTCCTATACGTATGCCCGAAATAAAAATAAACCCATCGTATAATCCTTTTGATAAAACGCCAACTTACTCGAGGCAAGATGGTTGGGCAAAGTACAGCAACAAAAAGAGCACAGACGATTGGCATAAAATACTTTCAGATTTTGAAAATCAGTCAAAGAAAAAGCCCAACTCCGTTGAGTTCCCTGACGATACAGATATTATCGAACGCTCATTTATTCAAATTAAAAAGCGGTTTATTTTGACTACGGTTAAATCAGGTTTAATGCTTATTGACCAGCATCGCGCTCATTTTCAGATAATTTACGAGGAGTTGAAGCGTAGTTACGATATAGGAAAAATTCCATCGCAACCGATGATGTTTCCTCATACGGTCGAGGTTAGCTTTAAGCAAGGCATGATTATTGACGAAATAATTCCCGAATTGAACTCAATCGGGTTTGTATTGAAAAAAGATGAGCAAAATAATTATCAAGTAACATCTGTGCCTGTGGTTTTGCCAATATCATCGATTAATGCCTTTTTTGATACTGTAACCGAAAAAGCGCAAAATACAGGCGAAGATATTGAGGAGAAATTAAAAACAAAAGTGCTACAAGACCTTGCAAGAATATCGTCTATACAGTATGGTAAAAATTTAAGCATCGAAGAGATGAACCATATTACCGATAAATTGTTTGCTTGTCAATCGCCCAATTACACTGTCGATGGAAGATCAATAGTTCAAATAATATCAATGAACGACATTATACAACGATTTAATAATTAAACAGTTACTATGCGAGGATATCGTCCACCTATATTTGACTCGGTGCCACCAGTTGTTAAGAATATACTAATTATTAATGTATTAATGCTTCTCGGCTCAGCAATAACAAACTATGAGAAGTCTGTAGAGCTGTTTGGACTATTTTATCCTGAATCTGAGTTTTTTAGACCACATCAGATTATTACTCATATGTTTATGCATGGTGGCATTACTCACCTGTTTTTCAATATGTTTGCGCTTTATATGTTTGGAAAAGTCCTTGAAATGGTGTGGGGCAGCAAGCGATTTTTGATATACTATTTTGTTACCGGTTTGGGTGCTATGTTGATGCATATGCTTGTGACTTGGATTGATATTGAGAGCATTAAAACCTCTATTGCAGTTTTTAATAATACTCCCACGCCCGAACTATTTAGCCAAATTGTGAAGGATAATATTTCACGTCCAACAGCTTATCTTACTGATTTTATCAACCGTTTTCACGAATACCCTGATAATAAATTTTTAATAAGTGAAGCAACTGCCTATGCTAAGGAAATTCTTGAACTCAGATTAAATGTACCTGTTATAGGGGCTTCGGGAGCGGTGTTCGGAGTTTTGCTCGCTTTTGGAATGCTGTTTCCTAACACGCAACTTATGTTGCTGTTCCCGCCAATTCCAATAAAAGCAAAATGGTTTGTTATAGGTTATGGAATTTTAGAACTGTGGTTAGGTGTTGCAAATAGGAGTGGAGACAATGTTGCGCACTTTGCGCACTTAGGTGGCATGATATTTGGGTTTTTCCTTATCAGATACTGGAACAGAAAGTATAAAAGATTCTAAACTACTATTTTTTCCAAGCGATGAACTTAGTTGACGAAATAAAGGCAATTGTTAAATCTGGTGGTATTTTAACCAAGTTGATAGCTATAAACTTAGCTGTTTTTCTTGCTGTAAATATTATTGGAGTTATATTTTTCCTTTCAGCTTCTCAATGGAGTACTGGAACAGTCGTAAGATTGTTTGCCGTACCTGCAAGTCTCTCTGCATTAGCTGTTAAGCCTTGGACACTCTTTACATATATGTTTTTGCACGAAGGGTTTTTGCATATATTGTTCAATATTTTGTGGTTATATTGGTTTGGAATTATTTTTTTACGCTACTTTTCACAAAATCAGCTACTTGGACTTTATATTATAGGTGGCTTATTTGGTGGTATCTTTTATATACTATCGTTCAATCTTTTTCCCGTTTTTAAGCCCTATGTTGAAAGCAGCGTTGCCCTGGGAGCATCGGCTTCGGTAATTGCGATTGTTATTGCAACTGCCTTGTATATACCAAATTACAGCGTAAACATAATATTTTTGGGTTCGGTTAAATTAAAATGGATTGCACTGGTTATGATACTGTTAGATATAATAGGCATAACCTCAAGCAATAGTGGCGGGCATTTGGCACACCTTGGAGGTGCCGTGATGGGCTGGATTTTTATTTCCGCATATAAAAAGAGGGTTGACTTAACAAAATTTGTTGGCTGGTTTAAAAATATAAAATTAAAACCTCGTCGCAAGAAAAAGAGTCATTTGCACGTTACTTATAGAAGAGGCGAAACAGAATACGATTACAATGCGCGGAAACGTGAAAATCAGAAACAGCTTGACGCTATTCTTGAAAAGATTAAGAAAAGTGGGTATAACAACCTGACAGCCGAAGAAAAACGAATACTGTTTGACAGTAGTAAGAAAAGAGACCTATAAACATTCTTTAAATATAATTGATTGAAACAGAATGATTTTGGAACTTAAATGAAATCATTAATTACAAATATTGCTCTTTTGGTCACAGCATTTTTTGCTCTAATTTTGCTGATAGCAAATTTGGCACCCTTTATCTCGCCAAACATTTTTGCTCTTCCGCAAATATTGGGGATTATATATCCATATATTTTAATTATAAATATCTTAATTACAATTGTTTGGGCTGTAAAACGTAAGTGGGTTTTTCTGTTGCCTTTTGTTATTATTGTTTCGGGATTTCAGCATATTTTAACATTAGTTAGCCTAAATTTTTCAAAAAGTGGAAATGAGATTATCCCCAAAGCTCAAACACTGAAAGTTGCCTCGTTCAACGTGCGGTTGTTCGATTTATACAACTGGTCAGACAACAAAAATACTCGCGATAATATTATGGAGTATCTGAAAAATATTGATGCTGACGTTATCTGTTTCCAAGAGTATTACGACGACAAAACAAACAGTTTTGAAACAACAAGCAGAATTAATAAGCTACAGGGAATTAAATCTCACAAAATCGCGCCAACCTATATTGCAAAGGATTTGTATCGATTTGGGATAGCCACTTTTAGCAAGTATCCAATTGTAAATTCAGGTGAAATTCAGTTTGAAAACTCGCAAAACAATGCCCTGTGGACTGATTTGTCGGTATCTGGCGATACGATAAGAGTTTATAATGTACACCTTCAAAGTAATCATTTCGATACCGATGATTATAAATTTATCCATAAAATTAACACAAGTCCTACGAGCATAGAAATGAGGCAAATAAAAGGAATTTTTAGTCGATTAAATACAGCATATAAAAAACGAGCTGATCAGGCTGCTAAAGTCAGAGAGCATATTCAGGAAACAAAATTTCCGACAATTGTTTGTGCCGACTTAAATGATACTCACTTATCATACGCATATCGTAAAGTCAAAGGGAAATTAAGCGATGCTTTTCAAAAATCGGGTTTAGGCTTTGGACATACTTTCGGCAGTGCACCAGTCTCTGTTAGAATTGATTATATATTCTTTGACAAAAATTTTGTTGCAAAATCATTTCAAACGGGGGAGGGTAAGTTAAGCGATCATAATCCTATTATTTGTACTTTGGAGAGGGTTGTGAGCAACTAAAATAATGGCTGAGTTCTTCTAAGTTAAGGTTCAACCCAATCATTATTTTCCTTAATAAGTTCAATAAGCTGTTCAACAGCTATATCGGCGGAAATCTTTTTCTTAACTGCAACCTTACCTTTGTACAAAGCAACTCTGTTTGGAGCAGCTCCAACGTAGCCATAATCGGCATCAGCCATTTCGCCGGGACCGTTTACTATGCAACCCATAACGGCAATTTTTAAATGTGTTAGGTGATTAGTTTTACTACGAACCTCGGCTAAAACTGATTCAATATCAAACTGCGTCCGACCACACGAGGGACACGCAATATACTCGGTTTGACTTATCCTGACTCGTGATGCTTGAAGTATCTCAAACGTTAGCTTGCGATTATCCTCCACTTCGGTTAGGAATGGATTGGTAAGCCAAACGCCGTTGCCCATGCCACCTACCAACAGGCTTCCAGTGTCGGCAGATGACTCTATTACAAATGTTTCCCAATCGTCAGAGACATAATTTCGTTTAACTATTATGGGATTGGTTATTTGTGTCGATTTTAGTTTAAGAAAAGCCGACATCTGGTCTGCGTATCCGTTTTGAGACACGGTTTCTAAAACTATTACGGTTTTGGGACTGTTTCTCAATTGCTCAATAATCGCAGGTTTCGACAAATCGCTACTTGTTAACGATACCCATTTTGTAAGCTCTTTTGATTTGTCGGCTATATATATAAATTCCAGATTGTTAAATAAAGGAGTGGCGTTTTCGCATGGCATTTTAGTTGTGCCTGCCTCATAAATAATGGACAGGTTTTCGGGCAGTTTGGTTGTAATTTCAATATCTTTAACATAAACAGCATCAGCGGCTTGACTTGTTGGAATCCATTTTTTACCGTTAAACTTATATCCTAATTTTTCGAGCATTACACCGTCAAGAACTCGATAGTTTCTAATGTCACACACAGCGATAACAGGTTTTCCGCCACCTATATTCCAAATTTCGTGTGACTTATAAAAGCTAAAGTCAAGCGGATTGTACTCTTCCCAATTGTTATTTGTGTCCGTCAGTGGTTTTCTGTGTTTAAAATGGTTGGCAAGTTTTTGCGCCGCAGGTATCTCTTTTACAGGGTTTTCGGTTAACGATATTCGTATAGTATCGCCAATTCCGTGACCGAGCAATCTTCCTATACCTATAGCCGAGCGCACACGCCCAGACAAATCGTTTCCCGCTTCGGTAACGCCCAAATGAAGAGGGTAGTGCATATCTTCTGTCTGCATTTGTTTTGCTAACGTAAAATATGCGCTGTTCATTATCCTTATATTGCTCGATTTAAGCGAGATAACCACGTTTTGAAAGCCCCTTTTCTTGCAAATTCTAAGAAACTCCATTGCCGACTCGACCATTCCCTCGGTGGTATTGCCATATTTGGACATAATTCGGTCGCTTAGCGAACCGTGATTAACTCCAATTCTTAACGCAGTAGCGCGTGCGACACAAATATCAATTAGTTCATTTAGAGTGAGTTCTATTTTGTTTAGCTCCTCTTTCCACTCCAATTCGGTGTAAGTTTTTGTGTCGAAAGTGGCTCGTTTGTCGATAAAGTTTCCGGGGTTAATTCGCACCTTATCAACCAACTTAGCTGCAACAAAGGCTGCTTGCGAACTAAAGTGCACATCGGCAACCAAAGGGGTGTTAATATTATCTTTAAGTAGCAGTTCTTTTATTTTGCCAATTGATTCGGCGTCAGCTCTGTTTCTGACAGCAAAACGCACCATCTGCGCGCCAGTTGATATAACCTCTTTTGATTGTTTGTATCCCGCTTCAACATCGCCTGCAGGCGTATTGCACATGGTTTGGATTACAATATCGGAGTCTCCGCCAATAGTTATATTTCCAACTTTTACTTCGTGGGTTGGAAAACGTTTGATTGAGAAAGGTGTGAATATCATTGGTTATATTGATTAGTGTCTGAAAATGAGTGCTTTATTTTTTTATTTCCCGATGCAAAAATTTTTAAAAATATTTCCCAATATCATATCGGGAGTAATAGCCGTTCCCGTTAATTCGCCTATAAGCGATAAAACTTTCCTAAGTTCAAAGGCTAACAAGTCGCCTGTTAAGTTTTTTTCAATTGCTTCAATGGTGCTGCCAATGGCAACCAATATTTTCATTAAAAGCTCGTACTGTCGGGTGTTGTGAATTATTATGGAGTCTTCAGACGGTAACATTTTTTGCGCCGTAAGTGTCAATTGTTTTATGAGAGAGTCGAGATTTTGCTCTTTTTTTGCCGAAATCAATAGAATGTCGAGCTGTTGTACGTTGATTGAATTGGATATTTGCTCTATTTTGCTATGGTGTTTATTTTCAGGCAATAAGTCAATTTTGTTTGCCACGAAAATTATCTGCGAGGTGTTGTCAATATTTGCCATAACTAAGTCGCAGGCATGTTTAATATCCTCGATTTTGCTTGTTGCATCGAACAGGAAAATGATAATCCACGCTTTAGTGATTTTGTCGATAGAACGCTCTATGCCGAGTTTCTCGATGTTATCTGTGCTTTTGCGCAAGCCTGCCGTGTCAATAAAACGGTACTCAATGGAGTTTAGGGTTATTGTATCTTCAATAGCATCGCGGGTTGTTCCGGGAATATCGCTTACAATGGCTCTCTCTTCTTGCAAAATTTTGTTCAATAGTGTCGATTTTCCTGCATTCGGCTGTCCAACAATAGCTACAGGGATTCCCTCTTTAATCGCTTGACCAGATTCATACGAGTCGTGCAGTTTTTTAACCTCATCTTGAACATCGTTAATCAGTGAACGTAGCGTGTTACGGTCGGCAAATTCAACATCCTCTTCGCTGAAATCTAACTCTAATTCGACTAACGATATAAGGTTCAACAGCTTGTCCGATAACTGCATAAGTCGCTTTGAAAACGAGCCTTTGACTTGCGACATAGCTATTTTATGAGCCATGCCATTGCGTGCGTGAATTAAATCGTTAATAGCCTCAGCTTGAGTTAAATCCATTTTTCCGTTCAAAAAAGCTCGCATGGTAAATTCGCCAGGTTTTGCGGTGCGACAGCCGTTCTTAATCAGCAGTTGCATCAGCTGCCGTTGAATATATTGCGAACCGTGACAACCTATCTCAATAACATCATCGCCCGTGTATGATTCCGGAGCTTTAAACCACGTCACAACGACCTCATCGACAATGTTTTCGTGGCTGATTATCTGTCCGTAATAAGCTTTGCGAGGCTCAATTGAAGATATATCAATTTTGGTAACAGGAAAAAATAGGTTTTCAAGAGCTCGTTTAGCTCCTTTGCCCGAAATACGAACAATAGCTATTGCCCCAACGCCCTGTGGTGTTGAAATAGAACATATAAGATCATCGAAATCAAAATTCATTATAATAAAGCTAAGCTGAATTTTCGTTTCAAAATTACTGATTTA
>ERZ795030.6304-NODE-6304-length-10443-cov-3.617347_pt1 | contig 10443 bp, 9 predicted proteins | sample MGYA00375122_ERZ795030 | MGnify/ENA primary metagenome ERZ795030 (study PRJEB30165, sample SAMN05720146) | activated sludge metagenome | isolation source: anaerobic digester from wastewater treatment plant | place: Japan | collected 2015-04-20 ...
TTAACAAAAGTAGTGATATACCATTCAGTCCTTATGCTTTTTTGAGTGTTTTTTCTATATTCTTGACAGGCATATATTCCCTAAGACTAGCAGAGTATAGGCTTTATAGGAAGGCGCGCCAGTTTGCATTTTTTACCATATTTAATGGAATATTAGCTGCAATAACCGCTGTTACATTTGTGGTGATTATAAAATGGGGGGCTTTCGGTCGTTTTTTTGCTACTTTTTTAGCAAATCTATTGGTCTTTCTTGTAGTATTTATTCTAGAAAGGAAAAATTTGAAAGGGAGTATTGATAAAGACATTACGAGAGATATTTTGAGGTTTTGTTGGCCGCTTGTAATAGCCGGCATGTTAGGATTCTTTAATAGTGGATTTGACAAAATTTTATTGGAACGTTTAGGCAATCTTAAAGAACTCGGATATTATAGTGTAGGTGCTCAAATGGCGGGTTACTTGTCAGTTTTTTCTAATGCAATTAATGCAACCTTCCAGCCCGACATATACGAGTGCTATGCAAAGAAAAATTTTAAGCGACTGTTGCTATTTATTGGAATTGTAGTTGGCTCTATATCTGTGGCAGCCATTATTTACATATCTCTTGCGCCTATTATTATTGATCTTCTAACTGCAGGTCGATATGTGTATTCATCCGGTTATTCACAAATTATTGCACTATCAACTATTTCAGCTGCCATTTATTATTCTTCGAGTCAAATTACAATAGCCATGGGTTATACCAAATTATTAATGTGGGTTAAAATATTGGGCGGTATACTTTCTGCATTGGCTTTTGTGGGACTAATAGGATTATTCCAATATAAGGGGGCAGCATATGGGAATGTCTTTTCATATTTGATTTATTTTATCATCAACATATTCGCACTATTACTTTTTAAACGCAAGGAGTTGATAGCAAAATGAGGAAAGCAGGTATTTTTACAATTTATTTGGCAAATTATGGCGCAGTGTTGCAGACATATGCTTTACAGCACTATATTCGTAAGAATGTAGCTGATATTGATGTAACAGTTGTTGATTTCTATTCACATAAGCCATATAATATTTTTAAAAAGGCGTCGAATAATCCATTAAAGAATATTTTAAAGCAATGTTTAAAGTTGTTTCATTTACATTCATTGTTAAAAAGGAATATCCGAGAGAAAGATTTTATTAGAAAGGAATTCAGTTTATCAAGAAGATTCTCTTCAATTAATGACTTTATGAATAACATCCCGGATTACGACTTTTATCTCACTGGGAGCGATCAGGTATTTAATTTCAATTCTCCTTATCGTAGTTTATTCTATCAGCAATTTCCAATTTCCCATGGAATTCGTGCCGCATATGCACCAAGTTTCGGTATAAGTAATTTTTCAAGAGAGTTTGGAGAATCAATTGCTCCTGATATATCAAAATTTGATTTTTTAAGCTGTCGGGAAAATGATGGAGCCAAGTTTCTTACAAAAATAACAGGCAAGCACGTTCCTTGCGTTGTGGATCCAACACTGCTTCTATCTAAAGACGAATGGGAAAGTATTATGATTCCACCTTCGCAAGAATATAACTATCTTTTAATATATGACTTAAATGGCGGTCAGCGTCTGGTGAATCTGGCTATTCCTATAGCGCAAAAGCTGAATTTAAAAATTTGGTGTATTACACAACATACATATCCTCGTTATAAAGGAGTAAATAAATTAATTTTTGACGCCGGCCCTCGAGAATTTGTAGGCTTATTTGCAAAAGCACAATATGTAATAACGGATTCCTTTCATGGTACTTGTTTCTCAATCATTTTTAATAAACCGTTCAACACATTTGTGGCTCTGCCAAAAGCTTCTGCTAGAATTACGTCACTTCTTGTCTTATGTAATTTAGAAAGTAGAATCATTGGAGAGGAAGACCTGGCTGATTCAGATCAACTTGATGCTTCGTGCGAGCCCAATACTTATTTTCCTTCACTTGATGAGCTGTCTTCTTATTCAAAAAAGTATTTGAAAGGTATTTTCAATAATTAATATATGTATATTATGTATGAGACACTATGTAAGTGGAGTATATTATTAACTATTGCTAATTTTATTCTCTCCATTTTGGAATTCACTGAGTCCGGCTTTCTAAGATTTGTTCCAGCACTTTCTTATTTTATGAATTTGTTCACATGGGTTATGTTAATTCTTATGGGACAAAAGTCGTCTAACTCTGGGAAATTGTCAAAATGGTTATATATATGGAGTGGTTATGTCCTAGTAAGCGCTTTGCTAATGCCAAATGCAATAGAAGGGACTGTTAAAACAATTTTACAATCCTTATATTGGATATCGGCATTTTTTATAGCCAGATTCTGGTTTAAGGCAAAAAAAAACAATTCAAATATAGATAAAGAGATATTAATCGTTTTCTACATATTTATTGTCGTATCTCTCTACAAAATATTTGTCTCACCTCCATATGTCAATGATTATGGTATGATGGTCGGTAATAACGTTGTGTTTTTCCCATTATTGCTTTTGCCATGGGTGGTATCTATAAAGTCAGTAACAAGTAGGCGAATAGCATTAGTGGCCGTAGTGGTTGTTGCTCTCTTTTCGCTGAAAAGATCTGCCGTAATTGTCGTTTTCGTAACAATACTCATTTTAGCTTTTAATAAACAACTTTCTATCAAAAAAAGTGGTTTTATTTCAAAATTTGGCGCTTTGATTGTCTTTACTATTGTAGGCGGTTTTTTATTATTCTCGCCAAAAAGCCCTTTGGAAAGCGTGGAAGAACGTTTCTCAACTATAAGTGAAGATAAAGGAAGTGGTCGAATGGATATCTATGAGCAGGTTCTTTATTTATACGATTCGTTCGATCCAATTAATAAGGCATTTGGAAAGGGGTTCAAAAGAGTCCAATATGACTTAACATATGGAACAAATGATGTCTCCCTGTCTTCTCATAATGATTATATAGAAGTTTTATATGATTATGGTATAGTTGGACTAATTATTTATATTGTGATTCAATTAATCCTCGTTACGACTTCCATAAAATATATCAAACAGAAGTGCCGATTAGGCGTGGCTAGTTTAATATCTATTGTCTCAGTAATAATTTTGAGCATGGTCAGTCACCTGGTTATTTATCCTACCTACTTCTTATTCGCATCTGCTTTCTGGGCGTACGCCGAAGTGGAATATCAGAAAGAGACATTATTAAATAATTATAATAGATAACATGGGTAATTGCTGTCCGGTAATAATCCGGACAGCAATGCGGGTATATATAATAATGCTATATTGGATAAAGACATCTTACGAGCCTAATACGGCCGGTGAAAATTTAGTAGAATCCCGCTTAAAAGGCATTCTTGGCTGCGGAGAAAGAGTGACAATTGTGTTTTTGAGACCAAATATTAATTTTGATCGCAAAGAAAAAGTTGCCGGTGCCGAAACGGTCTATCTTTGGGAAATGCCTTCTAAGGTGGGAAAAATGGGAGGTAGAAGAAAATATTTAAAATATGTTGTTGCCAGGCTTCAATCTTGGTGCGCATTTTTAAAATTTGTCCGAAATCTAAAATCCGAAGATGTGGTAATTTCGGAAGGAATTGAGGAATATTTTCACTTCTTGTTTAAGTCCAAAGCCAAGATTTATTTCGTTCGCGTGGAACATCCGCAAGCATATGGGGCAAAACGATTAAGAGCCATCCAGAACCACATAAAAAAGAAAGCAGAATGTTTTTATTCACAGGCAGATGGAGTATTTCCACTCACCACTTCATTAAAAGAATACTTTCTTTCCGTAGGCATAAAGCCTGAAAAAATAACCATTGTTAATATGGTAGTTGACGATTCGCGTTTTGTTAGTTTGACGAAAACTCCAAATGTCAGCAAATACATAGCTTATTGCGGGACTGTTTCTATTCAAAAAGATGGTGTGGATGATCTTATAAAGTCTTTTGCGCTTGTCCATAAAGTTATTCCCGATGTTAAACTGCTAATAATGGGAAAGATGGTTTCGGCCGAAGATGAGCGTCTTATAAAAGATTTAATAGACAATTTTGATTTGAACGACTTTGTTATTCTTACCGGTCTTATTTCCGCAACAGAAATGCCACAACGATTGAAAGATGCTGCATTGCTTGCGCTTACGCGAACGGTGAATCTTCAAACGACAAATGGTTTTCCTACAAAGCTTGCAGAATATCTTCTTACAGAAAACCCTGTAGTTGTAACCCGAACCGGAGATATTTCTCTTTTCCTAAAAGATGGAAAATCTGCTTTGCTTGCCGAGCCTGGGAACATAAAAGAAATTGCATCCAAGATGATTTGGGCTTTGACTCATCCTGAGGAGGCTGGTATTATTGGGAAAGCAGGGGCACAGGTCGCAAAGGTTAATTTTAATTATAAGCTTGAAGCAAAAAAAATGCTAAAAGTTATAAACCAAAAATAGGAATGAAAATTCTTCATATAACAACTAATTATCCGACTCCCGAATATCCTATTTTCGGTATTTTTGTAAAAGAGCAGGTGGAATCCTTGCAGAAACTCGGTCTTCATTGTGATGTGTTTTTTTGTGATGGTCAGGGTAAAGGATATAGAAAGCATATAACTTATATTCCCAAAATATTCAGGCTTATTCGTAAAGGCAACTATGACATTATTCATTGTCATCATGCTATTAGTGCGATGTTGCTTTGTTTGACGGGGATACCGTTTTTTTGCCGGAAAAACATTATTCTTTCTTACCAAAGCGATCCCATTAATGAATTTGGGGATAAATGGTTTCAGTGTTTTTATAAGAAGTTTAAAGCTTTCATTGTTAAAAATCCCTCTGAATACTTAAAGTACCCCAAGGTTCATTACTTGCCAAACGGTTGCAATCAAGACTTCTTTATTCCAAAGGAGAAGGTTGAGTGTCGTCAAAAATTGGGATGGAAAATCGATAAGATATATATTGTCTGGATGGATTCTACTAAAGGTGTACGTACAGCGAAACGTCGAGACAGGTTTGACGCCACTTTAGATTTACTTCGTGTTAAATACGGCTATCAGAATATAGAGCCTGTTATTATGAGGAATGTCCCTCGCGAAGAAATGCCGGATTATCTTAACGCATGTGATTTGCACCTGATGTCATCTGATTTTGAAGGCTCTCCGAATTCAGTGAAAGAATGTATGTGCTGCAATACTCCGGTTGTTACTACTCCTGTCGGCAATGTAAAAGAAATGATTGGTGATATTCCGGGTTGTGTTATTACCAGCGAGTTTACTCCAGAAGCTCTTGCCGAGGGCTGTGATCAAGTTCTAAAAAACAAGGAGCCCTTTAATGGAAGAGAGCTGTTTCTTGCAAAAGGATACGGAATGGCATTTGTTGCAGAACGATTAGTAGAATTATACAAACAAATGTTAAATCAATAATCTTTTTAAAAATGCAATATACTAAAGTAAGCAATAGTCAAAAGGTATATTTTAGAGTGCGCTCTTTTATAGCCGGTTTTGTTCATAAATATAGAAATTGGGTGTTGAGAATGAGGGGTTATGATATTCACCCATCTACAATTATAGAAAGAGAAATCAGTTTGGACAGACTATATCCGGCTGGAATACATATAGGTAAAAACTGCTTAATTGGCGCAGGTGTGACCATCTTGAGCCACGATCACTGCAAAAGATCCGGAGAAGGAATCACCGGACCTTTACTTCTGGAAACCAGAATTGGAGATAGATGTTTTATTGCACCAAAGTCAATTATATTGCCAGGGGTAACAATAGGGGATGAGGTGATTGTAGGTGCTGGTGCTGTTGTGACAAAAGATGTTCCAAGCAACACAATAGTTGCCGGTAATCCGGCAAAAATTATTCGTGGCGGGATAAAAATGAGCGAGCAAGCCACATTGCTTAATTGGTCTATAGACAGAGGTTATTTTGATGTCGATGAAAGCACATCCTAGTGATTGTTATGTTGTCTTTATATCTCGACTTCCTTCAATACTCCATTGACTCTGCTTCTTTCGAAACGGAGCATTTTTCTTCCATGGATTGGCAGGGTCTATATAACTTTGCAAGAAAACATTCACTGCAAGGAGTGCTTTTCGCAGGAGTTGAGAAAATAAGCAAGAAGATAAATATTCCACGCGATATGCTTCTTCGTTGGCTGGGTGACAGCGTGTCCATAAAACAACGCAATAGAATCCTCAACCAAGAGGCAGTAACGCTCACCAAGCAGTTAGAGAAAGATGGTTTTCACTGCTGTATACTTAAAGGTCAGGGCGTGGCTATGCTCTATCCCGACCCTTATGTCCGCACGGGCGGTGATATAGATGTTTGGATGATTCCAAAGGATGGTAAAAATGCTCGCAAGTCAATCCTAGATTATTTAGAGCAGGAAGGACAGAAAGCAGGGCTTTGCTATCTTCATGCAACCCTGCCATCAAAGAATAATGTTGCTGTGGAGTATCATTTCTATCCATCATTCAGTTATTCGCCCTGCATAAACAAAAAACTACAGAATTATTTTAATAGTCACACGCAATTCAATAGGGTTACTCTCCCGGACGATGTTGGAGAAATATCGGTGCCATCGCTCGAATTCAACCTCGTATTCATGTTGCACCATGTTTATCGTCATCTATTCGCTGAAGGTATAGGGCTCAGGCAAATAATAGACTACTATTATTTGCTTATGCAAGAAAAGACAAATCCTGCATATATGGAAAAAACCCTAAAAGAATTAGGCCTATTAAAATTTGCCCATGCATTTATGTGGGTAATGAAAGAGGTTTGCGCTTTGCCCGAAGAGCGGATGTTGGTTTCTCCGGATGCGGTGGAGGGGCAGTTTGTCTTGGGAGAAATATTGCAAAGCGGAAATTTCGGGCATACGGATGTGCGATTTGGCATTAATGCAAATACTCGCTGGGGACGAATGCAAAGAAAGGTTCGCAGGAATTTTCATCTAATGAGCAGATATCCTTCCGAAGCTTTTTGGCAGTTGCCGTTCCTTGTGTGGGAAACTCTTGCAATTAAATTGGCGCACAGATAAATAATTATAACTATCTTTAATGTTCATAATTTAACAAGATATGAAAGGAATTGTTCTTGCAGGAGGTAGCGGTACCCGCCTCTATCCGGTAACTAAAGGGGTCAGCAAGCAAATGCTCCCGATTTATGACAAACCAATGATTTATTATCCAATCTCCGTGCTTATGCTTGCGGGAATAAGGGAGATACTCATAATAAGCACACCCTTGGATTTGCCTGGTTTTAAGCGCCTGCTTGGAGACGGTTCTGATTTCGGAGTAAAGTTTTCGTATGCGGAACAGCCATCACCGGACGGTCTGGCTCAAGCATTTATAATAGGCGAGGAGTTTATAGGAAATGATAGCGCCTGCCTTGTTTTAGGAGATAATATTTTTCATGGCTCAAGATTTACCGAAATGTTGAAAGAGGCGGTACGTACTGCAGAGGAAGATAAAAATGCAACCATATTTGGTTATTGGGTTAATGATCCGGAGCGTTATGGAGTTGCAGAATTTGACGAAAAAGGAAATTGTCTCAGCATTGAGGAAAAACCGGAAAAGCCAAAGAGCAATTATGCGGTTGTTGGTCTTTATTTCTATCCCAATAAAGTGGTTGATGTTGCGAAAAACATAAAACCCTCCGCACGTGGAGAACTCGAAATTACAACAGTAAATCAAGAGTTTCTTAAAGATGGAGAACTTAAAGTACAATCGCTTGGTCGTGGTTTTGCCTGGTTGGATACCGGTACTCACGATAGTCTTGCAGAGGCATCCACTTTCGTTGAGGTTATAGAAAAACGTCAGGGATTGAAAATCGCCTGCCTTGAGGGCATTGCTTATCGAAAGGGCTGGATTGATGAAGCCAAGATGAGGGAAAACGCACAACCGATGCTCAAAAACCAATACGGCCAGTATCTTTTAAAAATTATTGAAGAAAAGAAGCGAGAGGTTGATGCGGATACATTTAGAATAATCAAATAACAAATATGAAGAAAATCGCAATTACAGGAGCATCAGGTTTTATAGGTCAGCATTTGCTCCTTCATTATCTTGAGGAGGGCGCTCAGGTGTGCGCCATTGTTCCTGATCCGGAGACTTTAGAAGAATATCAGAAGAAATATAAAAATTTAGAAGTTGTAAAAGTCCTTTTCGAAGATTTTGATAAAATTTCCGAGATGGCAAAAATCAGGGATATAGATATTTTTTATTATCTCGCCTGGGGAGGTTATGGAAAAGCAACAAACGATTATGCCGCACAAATCCAGAACATCAAGCCTATCTGTGATGCAGTAAACGAGGCATCTAAAATGGCTTGCAAGCGCTTCCTTTTCTCCACATCCTTTTCCGAATATATGATAAGCGAGCATGAACAGCTTACGCATAATGGCGGCGCTCATTGTAATGTCTATGGTGCCGCGAAGCAAGCGGCACGCGTAATGGCGCATGCAACGGCTGCGCAAAAAGACGTTCCTTTCCTTTGTGTTGCCTTTGCCAATACCTTTGGTGTCGGAGATCGTTCCCATCGTTCCACCAATCTCTTCATTCATAAACTACTGAATGGTGAAGCTTTGGATTTGACGGAAGGCATTCATCTTTATGATTGGAATTATATTGAGGATACGATTAGGGGCTTGGTGCTTGCCGGAGAAAAAGGTAAGACAGATTCCGTTTATTACATAGGTAGCAATCAGCTCCGCCCCCTAAAAGAGATTGTCGGTGAAGTCAGAGACATTCTCGCCCCGAATGTAGAAATTCGGCTGGGTACTTACAAGGAAAACTTCCACGTGGATTATTCCAGCATAGATGTTACCAAGCTTTATAGGGATACCGGTTACAGGGCAAAATGGAATTTTAAAGATGCAGTATTAAAAACAGCGGAATGGGTGAAGACGTTGCTGTGGGACTAATACTTTAGCATAGATGTATAAAAAAGTAGAAACAAAGATGCAAATTCTCCTTTCTTAAAGGATGGTGATTGTAATTATGTTTTTTTTAAAAAAATAATGAAGAACATGGCGAAAAAACGGCTGGCCTTAATAGGAACAAATGGGATTCCGGCTAATTATGGAGGGGCAGAAACATTCTTTGAAAACCTCACAAAATATCTTGCTGATAAATATGACATAACAGTATATTGTAGCAATAAGACCCCAAAACAGGAAGGAAATACTTTTTTAGGCGCAAAGCTAAAGTATTATAACCTGTCTGCAAATGGTTGGCAGGCAGTAATATATGATAGTTTATCGTTGATACATGCAGCGCGCCATTCGGATATTTTGTTCACTTTCGGAAACCCTGGAGCTCCTGTAATTAACTTACTAAGATTTTTTGGATTCAAAAAGAAGATTATTATTAATGCGGCAGGGCTAAAAGAGTGGGAAAGAGAGCACTACAGCAACCTCGAGCGTTGGTATATGAAAGTCTGCAATAGATTGAACAAGAAAAATTGTATATGGGTGTCAGATAATAAGCTCCTTGTTGACGCATTGGACGAAACATTTGGGATTAAATCACAACTTATTCGTTATGGTGGAGATAATGCATTCAAGGTATCGCCTACTAAAGCATTGTTAAAGAAATATCCATTCCTTAATGAGGAGTACTTTGTAGATGTTTCACGTGCTATTGTAGACAATAATCTTGAGATGGTTCTTAGTGCTTTTTCTTGCATGCCGGAAAAGAAGTTGGTATTAGTGTCTAACTTTGATTCCTCAGACTATGGAAAAGCTGTTTACGAACAATATAAAGATTACAAAAATATTGTTCTTATTAAAGGCATTTATAATAAAACCGAGCTGAATGCCGTTCGTTCCAATGCCAAAGCATATATTCATGGGCAAGGATGGTCTGGAACTCCACCATCTCTTTGCGAAGCCTTGTCTTTGGGATTACCTATAATTTCTTTTGATACCGAGGTTAATCGTGAGGTTACTAAGAATAAAGCCCTTTTCTTTAGAGATGAAAAAGAGTTGGAAACAATTATAAAAAACCTAATAGATAATTCGTTGGTTAAACTTGCAGAAGATTCTAAAATGCTTGCCGATAAAGAATATACATGGCGGCATATTAGTGACCAATATTGCGAATTGTTTGAAAAATAATAAATAATGAATAAAGTTAAAATTGGAATCATTGGCATGGGGAGGATGGGGCTAACCCATTACTCAATCATTAATACACATCCAGATGTGGAAATAGTGTCTGTTTCCGACACTGCGAGCACTATTGTGAATGCGCTAAAAAAGTATATTCCAAAGTTAAAAACCTATACAGATTATAAAGATCTGCTTAACGCAAAAGACATTGATGGAGTGCTTGTAACCACCCCCTCAATTCTGCACTATCCCATTTGTAAACTTGCCGGAGAAAATGGTATATCTGTATTTTGCGAAAAACCATTCACAACCAGTCCGGCACAAGCAGAAGAACTTAAAAACAAGTTTG
>ERZ795030.6310-NODE-6310-length-10437-cov-3.905124_pt1 | contig 10437 bp, 9 predicted proteins | sample MGYA00375122_ERZ795030 | MGnify/ENA primary metagenome ERZ795030 (study PRJEB30165, sample SAMN05720146) | activated sludge metagenome | isolation source: anaerobic digester from wastewater treatment plant | place: Japan | collected 2015-04-20 ...
GGTGATTTCGATTCTTGATTTGTATGTCATTACGTCCGTTTCTTGGTTTTTTCGCTCGGCCTTACGGCTGACGTTGTCGATGTTGATGAGCTTTATGGCATGGAGCGCGTTTTCAACGTCTTCCAACAGGGTGTAGCATTCCGTCGAAATGATAATTTTCAGGGTATGTTTGCGGGGCAGGAACCGTTCTACCCATTTGATGCCGACGACTAGGAAGTCAGTGACGATGGCGGCGATAACAGCGAGCGATACTTGGCCAATGGCACAGGCGACGCCAATGGCTGCGACCAGCCAGAGATATGCGGCGGTGGTCAGGCCGCGTACCGTGAGGCCTGATTTGAGGATAGTGCCAGCGCCGAGAAAGCCGATGCCGGTGACGACCTGCGCCGCAATCCGTGCCGGGTCGCCGATGTGCCGTCCCTCGGTGACGGTATAGCCAATCAGCACGGAGATAAGCGTGAATAGGGCAGCGCCAGTGCAGACGAGAAGATGCGTCCGGATGCCAGCGGCACGGCCTTGCAGGTCGCGCTCAATGCCGATGAGCATCCCCAGGACGGCGGCGATGCCGAGGCGAAGGAGGCAGGTGGTCAGTGGTATGGGCATGGTTGAACGCCTCTGGGTTAGAGTGGAAAATAATCCCCTGTGCGGCTGTTCGATAGGGGCGACCGGAGGCAGTTAAGCCGCCACAAGCTGGCTTGATGTCTGACTTTAATTTCAATATAGTTCAAGTAGTGGTTTTTTCATCTGCTTGAATAACGTTCCATTGATATTTTGTATTTATGGCATACAGTAGAAATTTGTAAAATAGCCTGGAAAACCGCTGATCCTTCATAGTCATAGCCGGAAGCGAAGCGCTCAGACGAGAATGCAGGGAAGACAACGATGATAGAATTTGATCGAATCATAATCGGCGCCAATTTTTTTGGCTGCGGCTTGGCGGCACGGCTGGGCAAGGCGAAAATTATTGAGCCCTCATGCGTGATCGGAGCGGATTTCGCCTTGACCTTCAATAGCGGCGAGGAGTGGGACGTTGGGCCAGAACACCCGGAGGCAGCGGAATATTTGTCGTTGCTGCGCAAACATCGCGCCCTGGATGACTTAGGGCGAACTGCGGTGGCGGCGTTCGCGCCGCTGCTGGCGGAATGGTGTCGGAAACGCGAGCTGGACATTGAGCTTTCCTGTTCGGTGGTTGCCATTGAAGGACAGGAACTGCGCGTCATAGGCGTTGATGGGCGCAAAATCTACCGAGCTGGCGAGATTTATGACGCTCTGCCGAAGAAGAAGTCGCGCAAGTTTCTGACCGGTTTAGTGGCTGGGCCAGAAGGCCTGGAAGATGGCCAACGCGGCAATTTTGTGTTCCGGCAGTCGTTGCATCCAGGGGAATATTACGTCAAACTGGAATGCTCCGGGGAGGATGGCTGGGAGCTCGCACGCCGCACCTGGCATCAGCAGTGGGCGAGCCGGCCAGAAGAGCTGCGAGATTGTCGCCTGTTGTTGCTGGGAACGCGTTTTGACTTGTGCAATTATCCCAATCCGGTCGCTGCGCTGGATGCGGGGCTGCGGAGCGAAGGGGGGAAGCTGTGATGGATAAAAAGCCAAAGACTGACTATGATGTGATTGTACTGGGCTTTGGCACCGCCGGTGCGATTGCTGCGATTGCGGCTGGTCGGATGGGCGCCAGTGTCCTCGTGCTGGAACAGAACACTTATGCCGGCGGCACTCAGAGCGGCGGCGGCATCACTGGCTTCTATGGCGGACCGCCGCCGTATGGCCTGACCGGCGAAATCAATGCCAAAATCAAGGCGGCAGTGGAAGCTGGCGGTTATGGCGGCGAATTGGAAGTGCGCAAATGGATTTTAGAGGAGGAAGCCCTCCGGGCTGGGGTTGACATCCGCTACGAAATCACCTTCTATGACGTCCTGCGCGAGGGCCGGCGCGTCACTGGCGTGCGCTGGAGCGAGTCCCGCGTCCTGTATGAAGCCAAATGCCGCGTCCTTATTGACAGCTCGGCCGAGGCCGTCGCCTGCCGCCTGGCCGGTTGTGAGCTCCTCTCTGGACGCGCCACAGACGGACTTTACAACACCTTTACCAACACTTGCTTAGCCAGCAATGGCAACCGTGTCGCGGGCATGAATTTCGATGCCGGCCGCATCAACCAATACGACCCAGAAGTGTTCTCGCAGACTATGCTGGAGACGGCGGCATTGCATGTCCTGGAAGACTACGCAGCGGACAGTACGACGTGCGGTCGGGCAGGTCACCGGGTTACGCTGAGCGATCTGCCCGGCATTCGCGAAGGCTTCCATGTGCTGACCGAGGAGGTTTTGACTATCGACGATGTGTTCCTGGGAGACGCAGCCCAGCTCCCAGACCCGATTGCCTACGTGTTCACCAACCTGGACACGCATACCAATGACATGCCTTTGGAAAGTGAGCTGTTCCAGGATTGGATGGTCGGCGCCTCCATGTGGGGAACGCAGCTTTGGTTCCCGGTGATTCGTGAAAACTTGGTTCCCAAGGACTGGACTGGTATTTTGGCGGCAGCGCGGCACCTGGGGGTGGACCATGACATCGGCCAGGCAGTGCGTATGAACGGTCCTATGGGACGCATCGGCGAAGTGGCCGGCGTCCTGGCGGCGCTGGCAGCCCAAGCCGGACATGGCGACTGCCTGGTTGTGCCGATTGAGAGCCTGAAAAGGCGCTTAGAGGACATCCCAGACCGGCGCGGAGAAAACGAGGCTGTCTGGGGATTGCCGGTCGAGGCTATCCGCACTGGCCTGGAATCGGATCGGCCGGGCTTTGCCATCTGGTCTGCGCGCCATCAGCGCCGGGCAGAGGAGTTGCGAACCTGGTACGCAGACGCGGCGCCGGGCAGCCATTTGCGCCGGCACGCTGCTATGGCCCTGGCGCTGTTGGGCGACCGGGCCGGCGTGGATGAATTGCGCCAGGCTGTCGTTGAACGTGATCCTTTCCTGCCCCTCACCAGCCGCCATTCCAACCACGTGCGCGGTTATGCTTGCCTGTACTTGCTGGGACGGCTGCGCGATGTCGAATCACTGGAGCTCTTTTTTGATGTGCTGAAAGACGACGCTATCCAGAACAAGTACGAGTATCATACTCATGCCGTGGCAGCTCTGATCAAGGTCGGTGAAGCGCATTCGGACAAACGCGCTGCTATAGCAGAGTTTTTGCGGACACTCGCGGAAGACCCGGCATGGGAATTGCGAGCCCGCCTGAAAGAGACGCAGAACTACCCGCGCATTGACCAGCTGTTCCGACTTCGCATCGCCGTCGTTCTGCGGCAATGGGGAGTGCCGAACCAGATTGGCCAGGCTGTCTTTGCCATGCCCCTTAATGCGCATGACCGAGCCCTCGCGGAAAAAGTGCTTGGCAACACCGTGAAACTAGCTTGAGGCAAAGCGTACGCCAAAGACCAGAAAATACAGCCTGAAAGAATGTGACTACGATGCGAATCGTCATTGACCACGTGAGCAAATCCTTTGGCAAGGTGACGGCCTTGTCAGACGTCAATTTGGAAATCGGGGCCGGCGAGCTGTTTTTTTTGCTGGGGCCATCAGGCTGCGGCAAGACGACGCTGCTGCGCTGTATAGGCGGATTTGAACAGCCGACGGCTGGCCGGATTTTTTTCGGAGATGAGGACGTCACTGGCAAGCAGGCGCATGAGCGCAATACCGCCATGGTGTTCCAGGGCTATGCGTTGTGGCCGCACATGACGGTCGCGGAAAACGTCGCCTTTGGCCTGGAAATGCGCCGGGTGAGCGGGGCTGAGCGAGCCCGGCGGGTGGATGAGGCGCTGGCGCGCGTGCAAATCAGCGAGCTGCGGAACCGGCGGCCGAATGAGCTGTCCGGCGGCCAGCAACAGCGCGTCGCATTGGCACGAACTCTGGTGGTGCAGCCAGGATGCCTGCTGCTTGATGAGCCGCTCGCTAACCTGGACGCTAAGCTCCGCCGCGATATGCGCCGCGAAATCCGCTCCCTGTGCAAAGAAAGCGGATTGACAGGCATCTACGTGACGCATGACCGCCAGGAAGCACTGAGCATGGCGGACCGCGTTGCTGTGCTTAAGGACGGCGTTATCCGCCAGGTCGCGTCACCCCAGGAACTGTATCGCCGGCCAGCTAGCGCGTTCATCGCTAATTTCATTGGCGAGACGAATTTTTTGCGCGGGAAGGTCGTTGCCAATGAACCAGGGCGGGTTTTGCTGGATGTGGCTGGGGTGCGCCTGGTGGCAGAGTCCTGCCCCGAGGCATTTGGAATCGGCGCGGAAGTGGTCTTGTCGTTGCGGCCAGAAGCCTTGTTCCGGACGTATGAAGCTGGCGAAGGCGCTAATCGGCTGCGGGTGACCGTTCGCGAGACGAGTTATCTCGGCGAGATTGCAGACCACATCGCCGTGTCGGAACAAGGCCAGGAAATTAAATTTTTCGAGTTAAACCCAGTCGGCATGTTGCGCAACGGCGAGGCTCTTACCCTCGGCGTGGAGGCCCGCGACGTGGTGATCCTGCCTGAGGCGGATTGACTAGCGCAGGGTGGGACACCCACGCCCCTCGCCCCTCGCCCCTAATCTTGTGCATGGTTCAGGGCGATATTGTTGATGCGTCTGCGCCAGTTAACCAGGCCGTTTTCTTTGCATTGACGCAGAGGGTGGACGGCGTTGGTCAGGAGGATGGCGGCGCGTCCAGCCTTTGGATTGAACCAGATGGAGACGCCAGTGAAGCCGCCGTGGCCAAAGCATTCAGGCGGTGCGTCTTGGCCAGCGGCAGGGCAATCGCCCCCGAGGGAATCCCATCCTAGGCAGCGCGAGCTGTCAGGGACAAGCCTGGCGCGGGAGGTGAACTGGGCGATAGTCTCCGGTTTCAGGAAACGACCGGCTGGGCCTTTGCCGCCTTGGAGCATCATGACGGCGAAGCGGAGCAGGTCAGAGATATTGGCGAATAAGCCGGCATGACCAGCGACGCCGCCTAACCAGCGGGCGTTTTCGTCATGGACGACGCCCTGCCAGAACTCCCCCTCCGAACCAGACTTTTGTTCCGTGGGCAGGCAGCGGCTGCGCCAGTCGGCAGGCGGGTTGTAGGTCGTGTCATGCATATGCAACGGCGTGAAGATTAGGTCACGCGCCAGTTGGTCGAGCGACTGGTTGGCAATACGCATCAGCAATTCGCCGAGAATTATCATCCCGAGGTCAGAATAGACGGCGGTGCGGCCTGGTTCTGTTGCCAGGGGAGTGGCGAGCACCAGGGCGTGTCGTTCGATGTCGCTGGCGACGTCCGCATGAGTACGGTGGAATGGCCGGCCAGCCGGCAGGCCAGTGCTATGCGTTAGCAGGTGTCGAACCGTGACCTGACGACGCCAAGCGGTCTGCTCTGGACTGCCAGCCTGGGCGAACTCGGGCAGATAGTCGGTCACTGGTGCGTCCAACGGCAGCCGGCCCTGTTCATGCAGAAGCATGGCGAGCGTTGTGGAAACGATGACTTTGGTCAAGGAAGCAAGGTCGAATAAATCGTCGGGCGAGACAGCCTGGGCCTTTTCGTCAAAACGATGGCGGCCAGCGTAGCTGACCCAGACGCGTCCATCAGCAGCGGCGACGCCGAGCACGGCTGCTGGCCAGGCGCGTTCGGCGACGGCTTCGGCTAACAGCTGCGGCAAGGGTGGCGGGCAGGGCGTAAATACAGTCATGATTTTACCTTGATGAGTAGGGCGGCAAAGGCCCCGTCGTGTTCCAGGGTGGGGACAATCAGCCGCTGGGCATTGCAATGGAACTCAGGATGGGAGGCCACGAAAGCTTCGACTTGCAGGTGATTTTCCTCTGGTTCCAGGCTGCATGTGCTGTAGACTAGGCGGCCGCCTGGTTTAACGGCCGGAGCAGCAGCGGTCAGAAGGGCTTTTTGGATAGCGGTGAGTTCTTGCAGCTTGGCGTTGGAGAAGGACCAGCGCACATCCGGTCGGCGTCGGATGACGCCGGTGTTGGTGCAGGGCACATCAAGGAGGACGGCATCCATAGATGCGGCAGGCAGCACAGTCCCGGCAGCATCGGCTTCAGCTGCAGAGACATTGCGGAAAGCGGCTAGGTTGCTGCGCAGGCGGTCGAGTTTGGCGGCAGCGCGGTCAAAGCAGTACAGGGTGCCTTGTCCGCGCAGGGCTTCGGCCAGGAGGACGGCTTTGCCGCCCGGGGCAGCGCATAAATCAGCCACGTTTTCTCCGGGCTGCGCCTGGAGCAGGGCTGGCGCTAGGAGGGTGGACGGATCCTGGATGTAGAATGGCGACCCTGGCGCCATCAGGCGTCCTAAGTCTCCCTCGGCCAATTTCGAGGCGGTGAAGAGGATGGCGTCAGGAGCCCAATCAGGGGCAGGAAGTGGCGCTAATATGGTTGGAGTCGGCCGGTTGTCTGGCGGCCATTGCCGGCGGCGAAAGACCGTCGTCGCAGGCTGGAGCAGAGCGGCGGCCAGGTCGCTGAGCTGAGCAGGCGAGAAGTCCTTTTGCCAGCGCTTCCAGAGCAGTTCCGGCAGTTCCAGCTGGACGTGCGGCGGGGCGTCAGCCAGAAGTTCGTCCCAGGTACGGCCGGCGCTGGCTGTCGTCAGCGTCCGCAAACAGGCATTGAGAAAATTGCCTTCCTGGGCCGCGTGGTTTTTTTTGCAGTAGGCCACTGCCGCGTCGACGACGGCTGGGGCGGGCACGCCGTCCATCCAGAAGATTTCGGCCATCGCCCACCAGAGCAGTCGTCGCAGGCGCGGCCGCGGTTTGGCCTGGCAGAGGTGTTCGATGAGCCAGTCAAAGCTGGCGCGACGGCGATGGATGGTGAGGAGGATGTTCTGAGCCAGGCGGCTCAGGCCAAGGTCTTCGGTCGCGACCAAGCCATCAGCCTGGCGTTTCAGGGTGTCGACGACCTGATGCAGGCAGGTGTGCAAGGGCGATGAATCAGGGGATGCGCCGCGTCGGGGCGGTCGGCGGCCAGATGATGGGGCAGGCATGATAGACAGATACCAACAAAACAAGGGTGGAGGATGCACAAGCGCGGATGGTCATGCCGCGCCAACTGGAAAATGCGGGAGATTGCAGGGCAGAGAATGGATTTTTGCAGTTTAGTCAATATAATAGATGTTTGAGGCAATCCTCATTCGAGCTGATGATTTTTTCCGAACAGGTTGATAATTTCACTCTTGCGCCGCCCTGGGCAAGGCAGCCAGCATCATTGGAGAAGAGAGGTAAAAATTATGTCCAAGCAAAAGAAGTCGTTTCGTTTTTTTGAAATTGGTTTAGGTTTGGCTGTCTTGGCTGTTGCCAACGGTTGCGCCAACCTGGGGGCGACCGAGCCGGTTTTAGGCGGCGGGTATTCTCCGCAGCCGGCCGTGCCGCCGCGGGCCACAGCGCAAGAAACCATCATTGTCCAGAAGAGTGATGATATGCGCATGGCGCGGGAAATCGCCGGCTTGCGGGCTGACCTGAGGACCTTGCAGGAGGACCAGAAGCAGCTGCTGGCGCGCATTGAGAGCTTGGAATTGGCTAATCAGGCTAAGGATATGCAGGTCAAGGAGTTGCAAAATTTGCTTTCCGCTATGGACGGGCGTTTCGGCGAGGTTGACAAGGAATGGCAGGATCGGATGGAGCGTCTGCGCACCGCCATGGAGCAGGAACGCGCCCAGCGCCGCAAGGAACTGGAGAACGTCACCAATGTGATGGCCTCCGAAATCAGCAAGGTTGCGGCCGAGCAGGCGTCGACCCCGACGTCTGTGCCGGGCGGCGCATACAAGGAAATCGTGGTTCAGCGGGGCGACACCCTCAGCGGCATCGCGGCCTCGTCAGGCGCCAGCATTGCTGCTATCAAGCAGTTAAATGGCCTCAAAAGCGACGTCATCCGCGCAGGCGACCGATTGAAAATTCCGGTTCGCGATTGAGCAGATTCCAGTGGCAGACAGAGGTGGTTTAACTACGGAATACACTGAATACACGGAAATTTTGTATTAGGGTTATTGCTTGGAAGGGATAGTAGTTTATGGACAGAGAAAAGCTTAAAAGAGAGATTGTAGCGCTGCTGCGCCGGAACGCACGCATGTCCGACCAGGAGATTGCGGACCGGCTCGGCAGCACTGCCAGCACGGTCGCCGGTCTGATCCAGGAATTAGAGCGGGACGGGGTGATCATGGGCTATTCAGCGATTGTCAACGAACAGTCAGACAATGGCGAAGTGCGAGCGATCATTGAAGTCGAAGTGCGCCCAGAACGCGACACCGGATTTGATATTGTGGCAGAAAGACTGGCGAAATTCCCTGAAGTGCAATCGGTGTATCTTGTGTCCGGGCGGTATGACCTCCGCCTGGAAGTCGCGGGTCATTCTCTGCAAGAGATCGCGTCTTTCGTGTCTGGGAAGTTAGCTCCGCAAGACGGCGTAAAGTCGACCGCGACGTATTTTTTGCTGAAAAAATACAAGGAAGCTGGCGTTCAGTTCAGCAAGGATGAAAAACATGAGCGACTCAAAATCGTGCCATAAGTCCTGGGTGGCGCAGCATATAGCTGACTTGCCACGCAGCGGTATCCGGGATTTCTTTGAGCTTGTCAATACGATGGATGAGGTGATTTCGCTGGGTATCGGCGAGCCGGACTTTGCGACGCCTTGGCATATCCGCGAAGCTGCGATCTACGCTTTGAACCGCGGCTACACCAGCTACACATCCAACCTCGGCGACCTCCGGCTGCGCAAAGGGATTTGTGCGTATGCGAAGGAGAATTTCGGCGTGTCCTACCGGCCGGATCAGGAGTGCATCGTCACGGTCGGGGTGAGCGAGGGATTGGATATTTTGCTGCGGGCGGTGCTGAATCCTGGTGACGAAGTGCTGTACCATGAACCGTGCTATGTGTCCTACGCTCCAACAATCAGGATGACGCATGCTGTGCCCGTGCCGGTTCGGACTGAAGCCAAGAATGACTTTGTCGTTGATGTGGCTGACCTGGAAGCTAAGTTGACCCCGCGGACGCGGGTGCTTTTGCTGAATTATCCGAACAACCCGACTGGCGCTGGCCTGGACTGGGCAGCAAAAAAGAGCCTGGCGGCCTTTGCCTGCCGGCATGACCTCTTGGTCATCAGCGACGAAATTTACGAAGAGGTCAATTACGACGTGCGTACGCCAAGTCTTGCCAGCCTGCCAGGCATGCAGGAGCGGACGGTGCTGCTGAACGGCATGAGCAAGGCTTTTGCCATGACCGGCTTTCGTATTGGCTACGCCTGCGGGCCAGCCGCGATCATTGAGGCGATGATGAAGGTGCACCAGTATTCCATGTTGTGCGCATCGAGCATTGCTCAAGCCGCGGCGCTGGAGGCTTTGCAGAATGGCGCCCGTGAGCGGGAGGAGATGCGTCGCGAATATGAGCAGCGCCGCAACGTCATGGTCAAGCGGCTCAATGATATGGGACTGACTTGCTTTATGCCGCGCGGTGCTTTCTACGTGTTCCCCAGCATTGTTTCGAGCGGCTTGGACTCGACCACGTTTGCGCGGCGCCTGTTGCAAGAAAAGCACGTGGCTGTGGTTCCCGGCCCGGCCTTCGGCGCCAGCGGCGAGGGACATGTGCGGTGCGCGTATGCTACTGCATTGGAAGATATCGAACGAGCTATGGCGCGAATTAAGGAATTTTTGCAGGAGCTGAAATCAACTTGAAGACCATGGGCCGGCGGGCGGCATGAGCGTGATCAGCGCGGGAGAGCGATGATTGAAATTTTGACGAATACATATCAGCTCTGGGAACCGCCGGTTGACGGCAATCCCGACCGCCAGGTGGAATTGGACATGGGCTGCGGCAAGGGCCGTTTTACGCTGGCCTTGGCAGAGCGCTATCCGGAACGACTGATTTTAGGCAGCGATGTGATGATCGGGCGGCTCCGGCGTCTTGAAGCCAAGGTGAAGCGGCGCGGTTTGAGCAATGTGCGGCTGTTGCGGGCCGAGAGCTTGACTTTGGCCGCGTTCCAGTTGTCGCCGCAAAGCCTTGACCGACTCCATCTCCTCTGTCCCGACCCCTGGCCCAAGCGACGCCACCGGGTGCGGCGCCTCGTCTGCACAGACTTCCTGTGCCGCCTGCAGCGCATTTTGAAGCCGGGCGGGGTGCTGCACCTGTCTACTGACCACGAGCTGTATTTTGCTGATTGGCTGGAGCTGTTTGACAAAATGCCGCATTTTCACGCAGCACCCGAGGCTATGGCTGACATTGTCGACGTGAAGACAGACTTTGAATTGCAATGGAATGCGGAGGGAAAAATAGTCCAGCATCTGTGTTTTCGCCTGCAATGATGACTAGGGGCGAGGGCAATACTTGTTACTTAAGATTTTTTAACCACGAAAAAACACGAAAAGACCTAGGGTGGACTACGCCGTCCACAACCTAATTTATGTGTCACCCTTACAGGGCTCCAAATCTATGCCATCTCACCCAGGG
>ERZ795030.6312-NODE-6312-length-10436-cov-4.612272_pt1 | contig 10436 bp, 10 predicted proteins | sample MGYA00375122_ERZ795030 | MGnify/ENA primary metagenome ERZ795030 (study PRJEB30165, sample SAMN05720146) | activated sludge metagenome | isolation source: anaerobic digester from wastewater treatment plant | place: Japan | collected 2015-04-20 ...
CGATGCCTGACAAGGTTAAATATTTCCTTTGGCTGCCGCAGTCAGCAACAACGTCCTGGTATAGCGCAACGTGGCTCTATCCAGAGACCACGCTCGCTGACCCCAAGTTCAAAGAGCGTTGGCAGATGGAGCGTGATGATCTGTATCCCGTGATGATCGAGGACTACACCGCATGGCGCCGTTACCAAGTCGGGGGCGAATCGCGATTTGCTGCCCGTGGTCGTCTGAGCTCGTATGAACGGGTGATTGGCCGCTACCAGGACTGGTTGGTGAACAAGTACCGCAAGGCGAGCGAAGCGGGTGCTTGAACGGAGTCTTCGATGCAAACTCAAAATGCAATTGAAGTAAAGGTCGTCGCCAAGGCGATCACCGCGGTATCCACCGCTGTCATCGACTTGGAGACGCTTGACGGGAGTGACCTTCCAGCGTGGAAGGCTGGCTCTCACATTGAACTCAGTTGGTCCGTGGATGGCCAAGACTTCGTTCGACAGTATTCGTTGTGCGGTGAGCGCTTCTCAGGGCCGCGCTGGCGCATAGCAGTACATCGGGAAAAAAACAGTCGTGGAGGATCGGCATATTTGTGTGATCAGGTGAGTGTGGGTACGCGTGTCAAGGTCCGTTGTCCTCGCAATAACTTTCCCTTCGTGCCGGACCAGCGTGTCACTTTTCTGGCTGCCGGAATCGGGATTACGCCGCTGTTGCCAATGGCCTTCGAGGCTGAGGCGCAGGGGTGTGACTGGCGTCTGGTCTATTTAGTCTGCGAACGTGAAGACGTCAGCTTGCGTGAAACCCTGGACAAACTACCGCCGCACCGGGTGTCGTACTACTTTTCGGCCGAGGTGGGTCGTTTGAATTTGGGTGAGTGGACACGTGGCTTGTCTGATGGGGACTCGGTCTTCGTGTGTGGTCCGCTGCGTTTGCTGGACGACATGGTGGCCCTTCATGAGGTAAACCCTATTTGGAAGCTGCATCTTGAGCGGTTTGAAAACCCCAACAAGGATGTGGGTGACGCTGTTGCCTTTGATCTCGTTCTGGCTCGTTCTGGAAAAAGTTATCGAATTCAGCCCAATGAGTCGATTTTGGACGTCCTGCGTCGCGATGGGATGAACTTGGAATGGTCATGTTGTGACGGTGTGTGCGGCACGTGCGAGCAAGTTGTGGTGGATGGGGTTCCTGATCACCGTGATGCGGTCTTGACGCCGGAAGAGCGGAAATCCAACCGTCACATGATGATTTGTGTATCCCGGGCTGCTACGCCATCTCTAACGCTCGATCTTTGAAAGACTATCCGTGAGTATCAAAAAAGTTGTTGTAACCGGTGGCTCTGGTCGCGTAGGCACTTACGTGTTGCGTGAATTGTTGCCCCACTTTGATGTGACCAATGCTGACCTGGTCGAAGGTCGAGTCGATACCCAGTATGTGCGGGCGGACGTGATGGACCTCGATTCGTTGCGCCGGGCATTCGTGGGGGCTGATGCCGTGGTGCATCTCGCCGCCATCGATTTTGACTGGAAGGCCGCGCCGGAAAAATACATTGATGTCAACGTGCGAGGGACATGGCACGTGCTGCAGGCCGCGTCAGAAGCCGGAGTCAAAAAGGTGGTGTTGTGTTCGAGTGTGTCCGCTTGCGGTTTGTCCGAGATGCGCTCCGATTGGCATCCGCAGTATCTGCAAGTCGATGAGCAACACGAATGTCGACCTGTCCAAGCCTACAGCGTGAGCAAGCAGCTAATGGAGCAAATGGGTTTGAGTTTCGTGCATGGCACGGCCATGGACGTGATCTGCTTGCGGCCGCTGGCGGTGATCATGCAAGAGACATTTGCCGAGTACGTCAAGTTCGTGGAAGAGCCCAACCGGAATTGGCTTTTTTACTACGTTACGGCGACTGATGTCGCTCGAGGCTTCCGCGCGGCGTTGGATGTCAAAGGTGTGCGCTACGGCACCTTCTTCCTGAGTGCCGCAGACACTAGTCGTCCTGAACCCACTGTCGAGTGGTACCGGCATTTGTTCGGTGATGTGCCTCCGCTGAAAAATCCGGAATGGTTCAAGGCTCAGCCGCGTGCGTCCGTTTTTTCGTCCGCCAAGGCGAAGGACATGCTCGGATGGGAGCCCGCGTCGAACTATCTTGACTTGCGCGCACTCTGGCTTTGAACCAACGAGGAAACAAACGCGATGATTACTACAGTAAAACCCGGTGCCGTCGACTGGACCGGAGACAACCCTTTTATTTATCTCAAGACCGACCCGAATGGCGACTGGTCAACCTTAGCACTTTACTTCCGGATTGCGCTGTCGCCCTATGGCGTGGGGCAAGCCATGATGGTGCTTGAAGCGCCTTATCAACCCGCACGCTTGGAAGCCAGGCGGTTGGTGTTGACCGACAATCCTGAAATGACGCGGTATTTGCTGAATGGGTTCGTCAAACACTTCGGACTTTTCCGGCCGTGTACCGACCTGTTGGATGATATTCGGATTGTGGGTGACTCACATTTCTCGTGTCATGACCAGGGTCTTGGCTCACACGTGCAGCGAGCGGTTAGCACGCAAGCGGGCATCAACATCGAGATGCATTGGGAGAACTTGCAGCTGCCGTTTATGGCGGTGGTCCCCGCCGATAAGACCCAGACGGGTCAACACGAAATGTTCACGGTGTTTCAGCCCGCTGGCAAAGGGTGGGTGAGCTTTAACGGTGAAATTCTTCCCGGGACAACGGTCGAGCGGGAATTCTTTGGTGGGCGCGCTCAGTCGGCTGCGCTGGCGTTCGGTGAAACCTGGGTGCAGTCCGAACATGAAACCGTCTGAGCCCATGATGTACGAACACCATCCCCGACCTCATCCGGTTGATTTGTGCGATGAATCAGCAGTCAAGAAAGTGTTAGCCGTAAGGCCTCATTGCACCGGCGTTCATCGGCTGGATGACGTGATCCGGAACACTAATCGACGAATATTTCATGCGGGCCCGCCCTATCGGTCTCTGGCGGAGATCCCGGCTCCGGTTCTAAATTCTGCTGCTCAAGCGGTGGTGTATGAGGGCTGGTGCCACACTGTTACTGAGGCAATCGAAGCGATCCGCGAGGGGCAGATTCTCATGGCGTCCGCGCAAGCAAATAACCTGATGGTGCCACTCGCCGGTGTGCTGAGTGCTTCCATGGCGGTACTGGAGATTTCAGACCCTAAACTCGAATTGGCCTCGGTGTTTGTCGCGTTGAACGAAGGTCAGGTACACGCCACCCGATTGGGGCGACTGGACGATGGCTTGCTGCCCCACCTGCATTGGCTCAATGGTTTGTTTGCAGGGTGGGTGAAGCAGTGCCTGGTGTCACCGCTGGACCTGCTGCCGTTGCTGGTCCAGGCCCGCTTGGCGGGCGATGATTGCCACGCCAGGACGGTGGTAGGGTCTGAGATGATAGCGGCTGAACTGCTAAAGCGCGGCTCGGAGCCTGGCAACGAGATTCGAAATTTTCTGAAGGCGTCTCCGGCATTCGCGCTCAATTTCTGGATGGGGGCTACCGCCTTGGCGGCGAGTGTCGCGGAAGGCCTGTCAGGCTCATCGTTGATCACGCGGGCTGGTGGCAACGGCGTGGAATTCGGTATTCAACTCGCAGCGCATCCCGGACGCTGGATTTGCTGTCCTGCCCCTATTCCGAAGGGTATGGTGGAGGCGGTCCATGTTGGACGGCATGCAGTGGGGGCATTGGGCGACAGTGCTGTAGTTGATTTTTCTGGGCTGGGGGGGCAGTCTCTGCACAAGGCGCCGCTGGTGGCTCAAGGGGTTGAGCTGTACTTGCCCAGCGATGTCGCACGTCGCCCATCGCAGGTATTGGCCTCGGCGGGACGTGATGTGAGCCATGGGTTGGGCGCTACCTCGGCGTTCCGTTGCGTTGAGGCTGGCGCGGGTCCTCTGATCCTGATCGGCATGATCGATGCGCAGGGACAGTCGGGGCGAATTGGCAGTGGCGTGATCGATGTGTCTGTTGCGATCTTTGAGCAAGCGCTCAAGACGCTGTGAGGGACAGATTATGTCATCACTAAATCAGCTGAGTTTGACGGGCATGTTGAATGCCATCGAACAGGGCGACTGTCTGCCGAGCGATATCTGGCGCAGTTGCCTGCACCAGATCGATCGGTACGATCGGGACGTCCATGCCTGGCAACAACTCTATTGCCTCGCGGATGAGTCTCAGGCCATCCACCTCGAGAATACGCGCTTTCCGCTACAGGGTTTGCCCATCGGTATCAAGGACACTATTGATGTTCTAGGTATGCGGGCCGAGCGGGGTTCCAGGGTTTGGCAAGGCCGTGAAGCGCCGGCCGATGCGTCTTGCATCAGTGCCTTGAAGCATGCCGGTGGGCGTGTTATAGGCAAAACCGTCACCACCGAGTTCGCCTATTTCACCCCTGGCGCTACTGCCAATCCCCACAATCTGGCCCATACCCCGGGTGGATCTTCTAGTGGTTCGGCCGCAGCGGTGGCTGCAGGTATGGTCCCGGTCGCGCTGGGCTCTCAAACGGCCGCTTCGCTCATTCGACCCGCAGCGTATTGTGGGGTCGTTGGTTATGTGGCTTCTGTTGGCTCGGTGTCGCTTCGGGGAGTGATGCCCCTGGCACATACTTTGGATGCCTTGGGTCTGGTCACACGCGACGTCGCCGATGTGCACTACGTGCAGGCGTTATTGACAAGGGCTCCAGTGAAGCAGGGGCGTGTCCGTCGAAAGCCGGAGGCTGTATTGGCTGTCGATGGCAGGGCATTTGGGGCGGTCGATGCGGAGATGCTCGCCCTCCATCAGCGCACGCTAGACGGATTGGCATCGCAAGGAGTCAGGATATACACGGTGACCGACGAGCTTGGGGCCGAGGGAGGTCAAAAACTGGCCCAATGGCACCATGAGCTTATGGCGTATGAAGCCGCTCAAACGCTGTCGTTCGAGTATCACGAGCACGCCGATGGGTTAAGTCGCGCACTACAAGACTTGATCGAAGAGGGACTCGGCATTGATGGTGAGCGTTACGAGGAACTGAAGTCGCTGCGTGACATGGCCATGGCTAAGTTTGCAAGGGCAATGGACCGGTACGACGCCGTATTAGCACCTGCTGCGCCAGGTGCTGCACCACGAGGACTTGAGGCAACCGGTCGGCCTGACCAGAGTCGGGCTTGGCAGCTGTTGGGTGTCCCACAAATCACTCTGCCGGCTGGCGTGGATGACGCTTCAATGCCATTGGGCATGCAACTCATTGGGCGCCAGCGTGGCGATGTACGACTCTTAGACATCGCGCTTTGGTTTCAGGATGAGCTGGGCTGGAAGGGCGAGATCCCACCTGCCTTTCGCCGACAGTAACTGTTTATTAACCACACTCTGGTCCGTTGATGTGCGGCCAGGGTTTTCAAGAGAACTGATATGGACACCGTCGTTATCACTCCACGCTCCGGTTTGGATATGCACGTTTTTGGCTCGACGCGACAGGTCAGTGGCGAGGCTATCCGGACGTTCGCGTTGGGAAAACCGTATGTCACGTTTGAGCATGTTCAAAAGACTTACGACGGCAACTCACTGGTAGTGCGCGATCTCAATTTGCAAGTGGCGAAGCATGAATTTTTAACGATGCTAGGGCCGTCTGGCTCCGGGAAAACAACCTGCCTGATGATGTTGGCAGGGTTTGAAACCGCCACCTCAGGCGAAATTTTGCTTGATGGTCGACCGGTGAACCGCATTGCGCCCGAGCACCGTGACATCGGTATGGTGTTTCAGAGCTACTCACTCTTTCCTCACATGTCGGTAAGCCAGAACCTCGCGTTTCCCTTGCGTATTCGCAAGGTGCCTCGACACGATATCGAGAAACGGGTCAAGCGTGCATTGGAGATGGTCAACTTGGGCGCGTTTGGTGACCGCATGCCAGCGCAGCTCTCCGGTGGTCAGCAGCAACGGGTGGCCGTGGCCCGTGCCTTGGTGTTCGAGCCCAAGCTGGTCCTGATGGACGAGCCTTTGGGGGCACTGGACAAACAACTGCGCGAGCAGATGCAGTACGAGATCAAGCGTCTGCACAAAGAACTTGGCCTGACGGTGGTGTATGTAACACATGACCAGGACGAAGCGCTCACTATGTCTGATCGCATCGCTGTGTTCAAGGACGGTGTCATTCAGCAGTTGGCGTCTCCGACGGATCTGTATGAGCGCCCTACGAATGCGTTTGTGGCGAGTTTCATTGGCGAAAACAACGAGTGGTCGGTGACGGTTACTGCCCGCAAGGCCGATCTTTGTGATGTGCGAACCCAGGGGGGCGTAACCCTTGTCGCGCTCAACGTCGCTGATTTGAAGCAGGGCCAGCAAGCGGTGCTGTCCGTGCGTCCCGAGCGCTTGGTTTTCGATGCCGACTTCCGTGAGTCGGCGAATGCATGCAACGTGATAGCCGCACAGGTGATGGACGTGTCGTACCACGGCGATCACCTGCGTGTGCAATGTGCGTTGAATGGTGGGGATGAGTTGATCGCTAAGGTTCCCAACGGAGGAACGGCGATGTCGCTGGAGAAAGGGCAAAAGGTCGCAGTTCATTGGCGCGTTGAGGATGGGCGCGTGCTGTCGTAGCGAGCCAGGATCTCAGGAGGGTGTTGATTGAACGGACTGAGTTCCGTAGGTATTAATTTCTGTTTATAAATCTGAAGGAGACAAATATGAAAATTCGTAAAAAGGCGTTGGCCCTGGCAGCCATCGTCTCGCTCACACTGGTGGCTCATGGCGTCAACGCCGCCGATCTGACTTTCGTGTCCTGGGGTGGGACCTACGGGAAGAGCCAGGCCGAAGCACTCGTCAAGCCGTATTCCGCCAAGACAGGGCATCGAATCTTGGTGGAAGACTACAGCGGTGGATTGGCTCAAATCCGCGCACAGGTCAAGTCTAACAAGGTCACTTGGGACGTCGTGGATCTGGAGTTGCAGGATGCGATTCGAGCTTGCGACGAGGGACTACTGGCACCGATCCAAGCCCGCGATCTGCAAGGCGTTCCCGGTGTGGCGTCGGTGGTGGATGACTTCCTGCCCAACTCGTTGACCCCGTGCTCGGTCGGTACCGTGATGTGGGCCAACGTGATCACCTTTAACCTCAACAAGTTTGTTGGTTCCGAGCCGTCTACGGTGGGTGATTTCTTTGATTTGAAGAAATTTCCAGGAAAACGCGGCATGAAGAAGGCCGCCAAAGCGAATCTGGAGTGGGCGCTGATGGCTGATGGCGTGGCACCCGCCGATGTCTATAAGGTATTGGGTACGCCCGCCGGTTTGGATCGGGCATTTCGCAAGCTCAACACGATCAAGTCCAGCATCGTATGGTGGGAGGCGGGTGCACAACCGCCCCAGTTGCTGGCAGATGGTGCTGTGACTATGACTTCGGCCTACAGTGGACGTATCCAGGCGGCCATTGATGTCGACCGCAAGCCTTTCAAAATCATTTGGCAGGGGCAAATTCCTGAATACGAGACGCTAGCGATTTTAAAGGGAAGCAAGAATGAAGCGACGGCGCGTGACTTCATCAAGTTCGCGTCGTCTCCAGCGGTGCTTGCCGAACAGACCAAGTACATCGCCTACGGTCCGCTCCGCAAGTCTGCGTTGAGTCTGATCGAGTCTTCTGTTGTGTCGAAGCTCCCCAGCGCCGCCGCCAATATCGCTGTGGGTGTGCCGTCCAACCCTGAATGGTGGGCCAACAACGGTGATGAGATTAACCAGCGCTTCTCAGTCTGGCTGGCCAACTAAAGCGGTCTGGCCATGGGGGTCGGTCCGCTGAGCCCCATGTAGTCCAGGTGGTCGAGAGCTCGTTGATTCAAGGATGATTTTGTGGATATTTCAATTAACAACTCAGTTGAGCTGAAGCGGCAGTTGCGTTCGACGCAGCGGGCGTTTCGTCTGCGTACGTTCATGCTGGTGATGCCCTTGCTGGTGTTTTTGCTACTCAGTTTTTTGGCGCCTATTGGGGTCGTCCTCTATAAGAGCATCAACGACGACGTCATGACGGGAATCATGCCGCAGTCGGCGGCAGCCTTGCGTGAGTGGGATGTGCGTGCAACATCCTTGCCCCCCCAAGGAACACGTGATCTCGTCGCACGTGAACTTCAGGCTGCGGCGAAATCCAGGGAGATTAGTCGCGTCGCGACACGGGCCAACTTTGAACGCCCGGGCATGCGCAGCCTGCTTATGTCCACCTCACGCAAATTGATGGCGCTGGAAGGTACCCCCGACTATGAAGCGCTAATTGCTGCAGATGGGCGGTGGGGCGAAACGGACCCTTGGGTCGGGTTGAAGTACATCAGCAGCGACTTCACGTATCACTACTATTTGAACGCCTTGGATCTGCGACAAGCCGATGACGGTTCGATCACATCGCAACCGGATGACCTCAAGCTCTACAGTGACGTGTCTTGGCGCACCTTTTCCATCAGTTTCCAAGTAGCGGGTCTGTGCCTGTTGCTGGGTTTTCCACTTGCCTATTTTCTAGCGAATCTGCCGAGTCGTACCAGCAACATGCTGATGGTCTTTGTCCTGCTGCCGTTCTGGACGTCGTTGTTGGTCCGTACCATGGCATGGGTCGTGATCCTGCAGCCGGAGGGAGTGGTGAACTCGGCGTTGATGTCCATGGATGTGCTATCAGACCCCTTACCATTGATTTTCAACCGATTTGGTGTGTTGGTGGCGATGGTGCACATCCTGATGCCCTACATGGTACTGACGTTGTATAGCGTCATGAAGGCGATTCCTATGGGTTACGTCAGGGCCGCTCGTTCCTTGGGGGCCGGTCCGGTCATGGCGTTTTTCAATGTGTATTTGCCACAAACTTTTCCTGGTGTGTTTGCCGGTACGTTGTTGGTCTTTATCCTTGCGCTCGGGTTCTATATCACGCCGGCGATCGTGGGTGGTGCACAGGATCAAATGCTTAGCTTCTTTATTGCCGATCACATGAATAACTCCCTCAATTGGGGCTTGGCTTCAGCCTTGAGTGGTCTTTTGTTGGTCGGTGTTTTCATTCTGTATGGCCTGTACGCACGGCTGACCATGCGTAAAGGAGAGAAATGATGATGTTTCCTGCATATGTTAGCTGGAAAGGCAAGACTTGCCACCTCGCCTATCGGGTGTTTTGTGGGTTGCTGTTGGCCTTCCTGGCGTTGCCTGTGTTGGTAAACATTCCTCTGTCGTTCAACTCCGAGCCGTATTTCAGCTATCCCTTGAGCGGATTCAGCCTGAAGTGGTACCAGGAGTTGCTGAATGAGCCACAATGGCTGTTGGCCTTGAAAAACACTCTCATCGTGGGCGTCGCTTCAACATCGATTGCCACGGTCTTGGGTGTGACGGCTGCCCTGGGACTGGCAGAGCGCGACCTGCCCATGCGCCATATCGTCAAGGCGATCTTCATCTCGCCGATGGTGGTTCCCGTGGTGACGGCTGGCGTGGGTATGTATTTTCTCTACTCGAAATTTGATCTGACGGGCAACTTGCTTGGTTTGATCATTGCTCACGCCGCACTGGGGACTCCCTTCGTGGTCATGACTGTCGAGGCCACCTTGGTAGGTTACAACGCCAGCCTGACACGTGCTGCCCGCAGTCTGGGTGCATCTCCGCTCTATGCCTTCTTCAAGGTCAAGCTGCCCCTCATTGCGCCAGGCGTGATTTCCGGGGCGGTGTTTGCCTTTGGTACGTCTTTCGACGAGGTGGTCGTGGTATTGTTCCTGGGGGGGGTTGAGCAGCGCACCGTGCCGCGGCAAATGTGGTCGGGTATTCGCGAGCAGTTGTCCCCCACCATCCTCGCTGCAGCCACGGTCTTGACGGTGTTATCCGTCCTCTTGCTAGTGGTCCTGGAGATCCTGCGACGACGGGGGGAACAGATGCGCGGTGCGGTTTCCCACTGAGTCGGAGGCTGGGTCATGAGGCGTTCGACCGGGCAGCAACCGACTCGCAACATCCTGGGTATCGGCGCCATGGTCTTAGGCGTTGCGTTGTTCGCTTGGGTCGACACCATCCTAAAGCTCTTGGTTGAATACTATCCCCCGCTCCAGGTGGCCGGATTGAGAGGATTGGTGGCGCTGCCGATTCTGTCGGTCTGGATCCACTGGCGCGGCGCATGGGGCTCTTTATTCCGGATACGGGTGCGCCTTCAGGGGTCGTCTCAGAAAACGGAAAATAAAGCACGTTAAGCCGGTGGCAGTGGTCGCAACGGTCTGAACTTGCCTGCGCCGACCTTGGTGCTGCTGCGCCAGAGGTAATCGCCGGTCAGATTGATGTGTTCCCACCCCAGCGGTGACAGGTATTGAAACAGCGTCTCGTCTACCGGTTTGCCGTGCCCGTTCAAAGCATTGGTTGCCCGTTCCAGATAGGCCGTGTTCCAAAGCACGATGGCCGCCGTTACCAGATTGAGGCCGCTGGCCCGGTAGCGTTGTTGCTCAAAACTGCGGTCGCGGATTTC
>ERZ795030.6316-NODE-6316-length-10431-cov-6.958751_pt1 | contig 10431 bp, 7 predicted proteins | sample MGYA00375122_ERZ795030 | MGnify/ENA primary metagenome ERZ795030 (study PRJEB30165, sample SAMN05720146) | activated sludge metagenome | isolation source: anaerobic digester from wastewater treatment plant | place: Japan | collected 2015-04-20 ...
TCAAATTTTGTATACAGGCTTACTTCTTAATAAAACAAGTCCTATAAAGATGTCTAGTGTGGATATGATAAATGCTATTGATGATAAACAGATTTTTGGAAGCAAACGCATTGTTTATTCTGCTTATGCACTTTTTGATGAACTTGCATTTAGGCAAAATGTCAGTTTAGAGTTTACTGGGCAAAATGATTTAAACAGTAGTGGAGAAGACTCAGTTAATTCTTATTATCTAAGTCTTGGTTTAAATGGTCCTATTATTCCTTCACTAGACTATGATTTAGTATCTGTCTATGGTATTGCAAACGTCTACAATACAATAGAAAGTTATGTTTTAGTTGATGCAAATCTAAGATTAGCTATTCCAACTATTAAGGGGCAATTATCTCTTGAAGGTTTGTTCCCCTTTGCTTTACACGACTCGGGTGGGTCATTTAAAGCTATTACTGAAAAACCACTTTCGTTTGTAGAAACAGCTATAACAGCAACAAGTTTGCAATCTCTTACCTTAACAGCAAATATGAGCCTTTCTTCTACGGTTCTTCTTTCAGCAAAATTTCATAATTATTTTTCTCAATCTCCTAATGCTTTTTCCTTTGTAGATCCAACAAAAGAGGGAAGGTATGTGGGAAGTGAACTCGTTTTTAATTGTAGTTTGATTCCAACAAGCGACTTTTCTTTAGGTTTAACTGGAGGCATTATGCTGTTTAATAAAGACCTTGTAGAAGATACATCATTGAATCCATTTAAGGTATCCTTGACAGCAAGTCTATTTATTTAATTTTTTTGAAAAATACCAATGAGGAGGGTATAAATGAAAACAAAAAAGATACTTTTAACTACAATTTTGTTATGCTTTGTGCTTGTGTCTTATAGCTTTGCACAAACTGCAAAAGTAAAATCAGTTACGGGAAAAGTAGAATATAGTACTGATGGAACAAGTTGGAGTGCCGTAAAAGAAAATATGAGTTTAGCAAAGGGCACCATTATTTCAACGAGTTTTAAGAGTACTGCGGTGATTGTTATAAATGATTCTTTACTTCACGTAAAACCACTTACACGAATGAGTCTAGATGAATTACGTAAAACACAAGATGAAGTTCAAACAGAATTAAATCTTGTGTCTGGCAAGGTGCAAGTTGAAGTTAAACCACGGGCAAAGCAAGAAGTTGTAAACTTTACGGTAAAATCTGCTGTTGCAACAGCTTCTGTTAGAGGAACAGGTTTTGTCTTTGATGGTAGAAATCTATTTGTAAACCATGGAAATGTTGCCCTTCAGTCAAATACTGGCTTTACCCGTTCTGTTTTAGGTGGCGAGTTTTCTCAAGTTTCGTCCCGCGGAAAAGTTTCAACTCCCTCCTACGTAACAAAAGCGACTGACTCTGTCTTTGAGTCCGATGATGAAGCAGAGGAAGAAGGGGATGTGAGCGATGGAGTACTTGCTTCCTTTACAGCTCTTGCTGATGAAATAAACTTGAATGCACTTGTGCAATCCTTTGAAGCTGCATCTGTGGCTCAAGGGGTACGAGATCCAGAAGCTATTATGCCAACAGCGGTAAATCTATCGATTAGTATTGAATAATGTTAAAAAGGGTGAGTGTGCAAACATTCACCCTTTTTTATTGACTTTCTCTTATATTTTCAGCATATTTAAAGAATGAAATCATTTAAAAAACTCATTGGTGGCTTAGAAAAACGCTTTGTGTTAACAAGTATTTTAGCACCCCTCGCTATAATTGTAGAAGTTGTTTTAGAGGTTTTGATCCCGCTTCTTATGGCAAAAATAATAGATCAAGGCATAGCGAGTCAAAACCTCGGTCTTGTTGCGCGCCTTGGTATCATCATGGTTAGTTTGGCTCTTTTAGCCCTTGTCTTCGGATCGCTTTCTGGCATTTTTGCCTCATTTGCCTCCTTGGGGTTTGCGAAGAATTTGCGGAAAAAACTTTTTTCAAAGGTACAGGATTTTTCATTTGCAAATATCGACAGCTTTTCTACTGCCTCGCTGGTTACGCGTTTAACAACTGATGTAACAAATGTACAGCAACTCTATCAAATGGCGCTTCGTATGTTTGTTCGAGCACCAGTGATGTTTGTTTCAGCGACAATTATGAGTTTCTATATAAACCCAAGTCTTGCACGAGTTTTTTTTGTTGCGATACCATTTATTTTTATACCTATGATTTTTATTCTGCGAAAAGCCTTTCCACGGTTTAGCCTCATGATGAAAAAATATGACGCCTTAAATGCACGTGTGCAAGAAAATGTCAGTGCCATACGTGTTGTAAAAACTTTTGTGCGCGAAGATCATGAAAATAAAAAATTTCGAGAAGCGGCTGAGCAAGTGCGAAGCACGCAAGTTTCCGCTGAAAAACTCATCATTCTGGGCATGCCCCTCATGCAGTTAGTTATGTATCTTTCCATTATAGCTATTTTTTGGTTTGGCGGAAATATGATCGTAAATGAAAGCTTACTTACCGGCGAGCTGATTAGCTTTATTAGCTATCTGTCGCAAGTGCTTTTTTCACTTATGATGATTTCGATGATTTTTGTAATGCTTGTTATTTCACGAGCGAGCGTGCAAAGGATTGTCGAAGTGCTCGATGCAGAAGTAGACCTAAAAGATTGCATAGAAGTAGAAAACGAAAAAACTAAAACGCTGCATATAAAAGATGGAAGCATTCAGTTTAGCGAGGTGTTTTTTAGTTATTCAAATAAAAAAGATAAATGTATCCTAAAAGATATTAATATAGAGATTGATTCTGGTATGACGGTTGGAATTATTGGTTCAACGGGTTCTTCAAAGACGAGCTTGGTGCAACTTATTCCACGACTTTATGACGTGCTCTCTGGAGCCGTAAAAGTAGGCGGTATTGATGTGCGCGATATTCCTTTGAAAGAATTGCGCGGACAGGTTGCGATGGTTTTGCAAAAAAACACCTTGTTTTCAGGTACTATCAAGGAAAATCTAAAATGGGGAAATGAAAATGCGAGCGACGCAGAAATAAAAAAAGTCTGTCAAATAGCGCAAGCAGATGACTTTGTGAGCAATTTTCCAGAGGGCTATGAAACAAAGCTCGGTCAGGGTGGCGTGAATTTAAGCGGTGGGCAAAAGCAAAGATTGAGCATTGCGCGCGCTTTGCTGAAAAAACCAAAAATTCTTATCTTGGACGATAGTACGAGTGCCGTCGATACCGCAACCGATAAGGCTATTCGAAGCGCCTTAAAAGAAGGCTTTGCAGATATAACAAAGATTATTATCGCTCAGAGAATAGATTCCATCAAAGAATCGGACCTCATTCTCGTTATGGATGAGGGGAAGCTTTCTGCACAAGGCCGGCACGAGGACTTGCTAGAAAAATCAGCTATTTATCGGGAAGTATATGAATCGCAACAGGCTGGCGCCCTTATCGATTTGGATGAGGAGGAATAAGGATGAGTGAAAAAAAAATAGAAAATAAAGCGGAACATAAAATAAACAATAAAACAGACAATAAAAATAGCGTTTCAATGACTATGCGTCCCGGACCAAGAGGGCGCGGTCATGGTTTTGGGGGGCCTGCTGCAAAACCAAAAAACGCCTTCAAAACCCTTATGAGAATTTTTTCCTATATGAAGGGTTCTGCCTGGCTTTTGGCAATTGTCTTTTTTTGTATTATTCTCAGTTCATCAGCAATGATTATACTGGTTTACATGCTCAAACCTCTTATCAACAGCGTACTTCTTCCACTAATCGGTCAACAAAATCCAGATTTATCGCATTTTGCACGTATACTTTTTGTTGTTGCAATAGGGGCAGTTTTTGCAGCCCTCGCAAGTTATGTAAACAGTCGTATTATGCTCCATCTTTCTACAAAAACCTTATATAAGATTCGCGTGGATTTATTTGCAAAGATGGAAACCTTGCCCATAGGCTTTTACGACGGAAAAACACATGGCGATCTCATGAGTTTGTATACGAACGATATAGATACATTGCGGAATATGCTCTCGCAAACCCTGCCACAGCTTTTTTCATCTATGCTCACCATCGTCAGTACCTTTATTATGATGCTTGTGCTCAGTCCTATTTTAACTGGCCTTATTGTTTTAATGATAGGTATTATGATTTTTACGGTAGCTAAAATAGGGAGTAAAAGCGGAAAGGCCTTTCGGCAACAGCAAGCAGAACTAGGGAAGGTGAATGGCTTCATTGAAGAGCTCATTGAAGGGCAAAAACTTGTGAAGGTTTTTTCAAGAGAAGAAAAAGTAAAGGAAGAATTTGCTGTTTTTAATGAAAACCTACGAAAGTCAGGGACGAGGGCGCAAGCCTACGCGAGTATATTGATGCCGATGATGAATAGCCTTTCCTACTTAAACTATGCCCTGACTGCGATTGCCGGTGCAAGTTTCGTTATACTGGGACATCTCGACTTGGGCAGTGTCGCTGCCTTTTTACAATACTCTCGAAATTTTGCAAACCCCATAACGCAAATGTCGCAGCAGTTTAATTCTGTTTTAAATGCCCTTGCAGGAAGCGAGCGAATATTTGCTGTTATCGATGAAGATGCTGAAATCGATGAGGGAAGGGTAACAATCGTAAAATCTGAAGAAAATAAGGGCGAGTACTTATGGAAGATTCCAGAAAGCGATGGAAGCTGGCGTTTTGAAAAAGTAAAAGGCGAAATCATTTTTAAGGACTTAAACTTTGGTTATAGAAAAGATAAGACGATTCTTCACGATTTAAGTTTACATGCTCGTCCCGGAGAAAAAATAGCCTTGGTTGGTTCGACTGGCTCTGGAAAAACAACGATTATCAATCTTATAAATCGTTTTTATGAAGCGCCCGAAGGAAGTATTTTGTACGATGGCATAGCTATCACAAATATACGAAAGGCGGATTTACGGCGATCTATCTCTGTTGTTTTACAAGACGTTGCCTTATTCTCTGGAAGCATTGCCGACAATATTCGCTATGGAAGGCTCTCTGCAAGTGATGCAGAAGTTATCGATTCTGCAAAAAAAGCAAATGCCGATTTTTTTATACAGCACTTGGCAAATGGCTATGATACAGAGCTTTCTGACAATGGTGCCAATTTAAGTCAGGGGCAACGGCAACTTTTGTCCATCGCACGAGCGGCTATAAAAAGCCCACCTGTTTTAATCTTAGATGAAGCAACAAGCTCGGTCGACACAAGGACTGAAAAGCAAATAGAAAAAGCCATGGATGAATTGATGAAGGGAAAGACTGTTTTTGTCATCGCTCATAGACTTTCTACAGTAAAAAATGCCGATCATATTCTAGTTTTGGAAAAAGGTAGGATTATTGAACAGGGAACTCACGAAAGCCTACTCGCTCAAAAAGGTCGCTACTATAGCTTATATGAAAATGTTTAATCCTAAAAAAATAGAAAAAAATACAGGCTTGTTCAAGGTCTCGTTTGAAGAAGCTCACCTTCTTATAGAAAGAGAGCGAAAAAATGATGATAGCGAATTCATGGAAGGTGGCTTTGACCCCGGCACCAATTTAGAGATTTTTTTACTGCAAGAATGTTTTGAAAAAGAATCCAAGCTCCATGAACTGATTGAAAAAGCCCATCTCCAAGAGCTATGGAATGTGCTGTCCCTAGAAAAACTGCTTAACCGAGGCTTAAAGTTTCTATCTACTGGCGAAATGAAAAAAGTGCTTTTGTTTAAAGCCTTTTTACTCCTTGCCTGTAGAAAAATTGAAAAAATTATTTTAATAGACCTTTACGACGGCTTAGATTTTGAGACTGTAGCGAAGCTAAAAGACTTACTTGAAACCGAAGGCTCTTATCTTCGGATGCGTTTTTCAAATGCTATAGAAATGCAAAAAACAAATGAAGCCTTTTCATTCGATAAAGAAACGAGTCCCAAACAAGAAATCGATATTCGCTCTGCACTGAGTCAAGAAATAGATTCTAATCAAAGAGGTCGAGAGAAAAAAGAATTGGTTCGCATGGAAAAGGTGAATGTTACGTGGTCAGGTGTGCAGGTTCTCAAAAATATTGACTGGCAACTTTTCGAAGGTGAACATAGTCTCATCCTCGGTCCCAACGGTTGCGGAAAAACGACACTTTTAGAACTTATAAGTGGAGATAATCCACAAGTCTATTGCAATGAGGTCTATATCTTTGGAAAAAAACGTGGAAGCGGGGAGAGCATCTGGGATATAAAAAAACAACTCGGCATTGTATCGTACAAGCTGCACTTAGAATACAGACTCTTGGGTTCTATTTCAGTTGAAAATGTCTTGCTTTCTGGACTTTACGATTCCATAGGCTTATACGATGCGCCAAAGGAAAGCGAAAAAAAAGCGGTTCTTTTTTGGCTTGCCCTTGCCAATATGAGCGAGTGTAAAGATAAAAACTTTGCAAATCTTTCTTACGGCATGCAAAGAGCTATTCTTATTTTGCGTTCGGTTATAAAAACACCTCGACTCCTCATCCTTGATGAGCCCTGCCACGCCCTCTCCCCGAGCGAGCGTTCCTTTGTTTTAGCTTTGATAGAAGAGATTGCAAAACAAAGTGCAACGACTATCTTACATGTAAGTCATGATGAAACAGAATTTTTGGACTGTGAAAAAAAGATATTTCGATTTTTGCCAGAAACAGAAAAAGGCTATCGCATAGAATATCGCTCATAAAAAAAACTATCTTAGAAAGATTATTTTATTGTACGAGCTCTTCTGCTTTTGCAAGGGCATCGTCAATCTTTTGGAAAATAGCATTTTCACCTAGTTTTTTTTCAAATCCAGATTTTACGAGCAGGGTATAGGGTTGCGTATGTATTCCAGAAATAAGCAATTGTACATTTCGCCTTTTGCATAATTCTTGAACTTGATTTAATGCGTGAAGTCCCTCAGCATCGAGGTAAATCATTCTACGGGTGCGTACAATGAGGACTTTAAAATCAACTTCAGCCCTTGCGACAGCGTTTTCAAATTTTTGCACGGTTCCAAAAAAGAGCGGTCCTTCTATTTCATATATTAAAACACCCTTTGGAATAGACAACTCTTTTTCTTCAATGTCTGTTTTAAATTCGTCGTCAAGCCCTTGGAAAATTCTCTGTGATTGTACATTTGTTGTATAAACCGCAGAAACTTCAATAATTTTTCGTATAAACAAAAAGGCAGCGAGGACAAGCCCAATTGCAATTGCTACAGTTAAATCGATAAAGACAGTAGCTAAAAAAGTTACCACTAAAACAGAAATGTCCGATTTTTGTCCACGAAGAAGGAAACGAATGTCTTTTATACCAGCCATATTGATTGCAACTGAAATGAGGATTGCAGCGAGGGCAGCCATGGGTATAAAGATAACAAATTGCCCAAGAAAAAGCATAATAACAAGTAAAACAATCGAGTGCACAATCGAGGCAATAGGTGTTTGTCCACCGTTTTTAATATTTGTTGCGGTTCTTGCAAGAGCGCCGATGGAAGGAAGTCCTCCAAAAAGAGGACATATTATATTTGCGATGCCTTGACCGATGAGCTCGGTGTTTGAATTATGTTTTTTCCCTGTCATACCGTCTGCAACAACCGCGGTCATGAGCGATTCAATTGAAACGAGAACAGCAAGAGATATCGCTTGTGGGAAAAGGCTGACAAGTAAATCTAAAGAAAAGTTTGGGATCTTTGGCATAGGTATCGTCGATGGAATACTGCCGTAACGTGATCCAATTGTTTCAATCGGTAGTTTAAATATCTGACTTATAGCTGTCGCAACTATGATAACAATAATCGATCCAGGGATTTTTTTTGTGATGCGTGGCCAGAGAAAGATGATTGCAAGTGAAAGGGTACCAAGTAAAAGCGCATGTATGTTAATGGTCGAAATTGTTTTTAGGTATATAGAAATTTTTGAAATAAACTGAATGGGCATTTTTCCCGTTTGCAAACCTAAAAAATCGCCAATTTGGCTCGTAAAAATACTCAGGGCTATGCCTGCGTTAAAGCCCGTTACAATTGTATGGGGAATGAATTTTATTAAGCCGCCAAACTTAAATATACCGAAGGCTATAAGGATTAAGCCAGCAAGAATTGTGGTAACAAGGAGTCCCGACATACCAAAGTTTTCTATGATGCCGTAAATGATAATGACAAAGGCACCGGTAGGTCCTGCAATTTGCACCTTCGAGCCACCAAAGATTGCGATTATAATCCCTGCTATAATCGAGGTGATAATACCTCGTTCTGGACTTGCGCCACTTGCAATGGCAAAGGCAATAGAAAGCGGTAGGGAGACAATTCCGACGATGAGACCTGCAATAAGATCTGATAAAAAGGTTTTTGTGTTATAATTTTTTAAAGATTGTATGATGGCTGGTTTGAACATTTTTTATTCCTATAGTATTGTAGGAATAATAGGACATTTCGTCAAGGGAGCGTAAAATTCGGAATTTACTGTTTTTAAGTTTTTTTAATACAAAGAATTAAAAAAAACGTTCAAAGAGAAAAAAAACTATCTATTTTGCGTTTTCTGTGATATAATCACTGTTAGATAAGACTAACTTTGGTATATTCATACTAACAACTGCAGTGTTTTATACACGCAGAAATAAGAAAACGAAAATACAGGAGGAAGAAAATGGAACAAGAAACCTATGCAATGCCGTTGATAGGCGAGGCAGCACCTAGTTTTAAAGCTGTGACAACTCAAGGGGAAATTAATTTTCCAGAAGATTATAAGGGAAAATGGGTAATCCTTTTTTCACACCCAGCAGATTTTACGCCGGTTTGTACAACCGAGTTTATGACATTTGCGTCTATGGCTGAGGAGTTCCGCTCCCTTAACACAGAACTTGTAGGACTATCGGTGGATTCCTTGTATGCACACATTGCATGGCTGAGAAAGATTCAAGAACTTGAATGGAATGGAATGAAAAATGTCGAAGTACATTTTCCACTTATTGAAGACATTAAGATGGATGTTGCCAAAAAATACGGCATGATCCAGCCAGGACAATCAAATACGCAAGCAGTTCGTGCTGTTTTTGTCGTCGACCCTCAAGGGAAGATTCGAACGATATTGTACTATCCACTCAGTATGGGACGAAACTTTGATGAAATTAAGAGAATTATTCTTGCACTTCAAAAAGCCGATGCTGATGGCGTTGCAACTCCAGCAGACTGGAGACCTGGCGATGATGTTATTATTCCAACACCTGGTTCATGTGGCACCGCAAAAGAGCGAGTTGAAAGCAAAGATCCAGATCAATATTGCTTAGACTGGTTTATGTGCTTCAAAAGAGAAAAGAAATAGTCTTTTTTCGAAGATGTAGTGAGTGGTCTTATCGAATGATGCGGTAATACAGCACTTCGCATAGAACCATGGAAAAGCTAACCCAAAAATCTGTGAAAACAGTTTTGACGGTTAGCTTTTTTTTATTCCATCTCTACCTACTCGCTTCATAGCATGCTATAATCAGACTATGGAAAAAATTTTTACCCATCTTGGGGTTAGAGAAAGCTTGTTTTCTCACGCGGATCCTCAATATAAACAATTTAATAAGAAGCTAATTCCTCATATAGATGAGCGAGAAATGATTGGGGTGCGAACTCCGGTGTTACGAATGCTTGCAAAGAACATAGCAAATACAAATTGGCGTGATTTTTTGCAAGAATCTTGGCATTTTGCTCACGCAGAAGGCTCTGGTGCGCTTTATTTTGAAGAAAAAATGCTTCACGGCTTTATTTTAGGCGCTGTAAAAAACACAGAATTGGATGAGCTTTTTCATTATATAAAATACCATATCCGTTATTTGGACTCATGGGCTGCAGTCGATAGCTTTGCCTCGAGCTTGAAGATTGCAAAAAAATCTCCTCTGCATGAAAACTATCTTAAAGGTTTTTTGGAACCCTACTTTTATCTACCAAATATAGAGCAAAATGAATATCAAGTACGTTTTGCCCTCGTAATGCTTCACACATCTTTTATAAAAAAAGATAACCTCGATTATATCTTTGATAGGGTCTCCAAGGTAAAGCACAGCGCGTATTACGTAAAAATGGCAAAGGCTTGGCTACTTTCCATTTGTTTTGTGCACTTTCCAAATGAAACAAAGCAGGTTTTATTTGACGAAAAAAATCCCTTAGCCTTAGATGAATGGACATTGAAAAAAACTATGCAAAAGATTCGGGAATCAAAACGTTGTACTACTGAAGATAGGGCATTCTTAAATGAAAAGGCAAAAAATCTTTTTTAATTGCTGAGTTTTTTGCCCTTATCATTTATAGCTTATTTCTATTGTAGAGGAGGTTGAGTTGTTGGAGCATTTCTGCTTTTTTTTCAGCCTCTTTTCCCACAATCATTGATTCACTCATTCTCCACTGCCAGTTTGTTCCGCCAAGGCTAGAAGGTGTATTCATACGTGCCTCAGAGCCAAGCATGTATAAATCCTGGAAGGGAATAACGACGCTTTTTGCAACGGATGAAA
>ERZ795030.6318-NODE-6318-length-10429-cov-3.538365_pt1 | contig 10429 bp, 10 predicted proteins | sample MGYA00375122_ERZ795030 | MGnify/ENA primary metagenome ERZ795030 (study PRJEB30165, sample SAMN05720146) | activated sludge metagenome | isolation source: anaerobic digester from wastewater treatment plant | place: Japan | collected 2015-04-20 ...
TTTCTGATAGGAAAGATACAGGTGCTTGAGCTGAACAACGCCGATACCCGGAAAGACACCAACAGGAGGGCATATGTTCAGGCATTGCAGAATTACTGGTCGTATTTCTACAATTTAAGAAACCTTGCCCTTTACGATTTTCTGAACAGGCGGCCCCTCGAGACAAACTACGAAAAACTGCTTGATTAGTAACAGCAATACTCATTCATACTGCAAGGCTGGATAAATTTTATTCAGCCTTTTTTCCATAAAATTTTAATATATTTGCGCCTCAATTATTAATAAGAGGAAAACAAACACGGTATAATTCAAAAGCCATACAAATGCAGAACAAAACAGCCATAATGGTTCTTGCCATTGCTCTTGCCCTGGTGTCGGTTTACCAGCTTTCATTCACCGGTGCAACCTACAAGGTTAAACAGGATGCCAAAACATATGCTCAGGGAGACCTGGTGAAACAGACGTATTACATTGATTCAATAGCCTCATTGCCAAAAAGCAAATGGAGTTTCCTTGGCTACAGTTTCAAGGACTGCCAGAAGAGGGAGATCAATCTCGGGCTTGACCTTAAAGGCGGTATGAACGTCATACTGGAAGTGTCCGTTGAGGATATCCTCAAGGCACTTTCAAATCACAGTACGGACAAAACATTTTTAAGTGCTCTGGCAAGGGCAAAGGAGCTTGAGAAAGAAAGCCAGGCTGATTTTCTTGTTCTTTTCGGACGGGCATTTCAGGAAATTGATCCGAATGCAAAACTGGCAGCCATTTTCAGTACGGTTGACCTGAGGGACAAGATCAATTTCAATTCAACCAATGAGCAGGTTCTTAGGGTTCTTGACGAGGAAATCAACAGTGCAACCAAGAATGCCTTCAATATTCTCAGAACCAGGATTGACAGGTTCGGGGTTGTACAGCCCAATATAACACAGCTTGCAACGAAGGGGAGAATACTTATCGAACTGCCGGGCCAGACTGATCCCCAGAGGGTCCGTGAGCTTCTTCAGGGTACGGCCAATCTTGAATTCTGGGAAACATATGAAAACAGTGAAATAATAAACTATCTTATTTCCGCGAATGAGCTGCTGAAAGGTATTGAGGCAAATGCCAGGCAGGCTGTTGAAGCTGAAAAACAGGGCGCAGCAGCAGAAGCTGCTTCGGAAAGCAGCGGCAGTGAAATACAGGATCTCCTGGATCTCATTGAGAAAGATACAGTTCAGACAGCCGCTGCATCCACCCGGGAGGAATTCGCACTTCAGAACCCGCTTTTCGGCATACTCACACCAAGGGTCACCGAGCAGGGGGAAGCCCTTCCTTCCTGTATGATAGGTCTGGCTTTGGGGGTTGATACCGCAAAGGTCAACAGGTATCTTGCCATGAACCAGGTACGGGCTCTTTTCCCCAGGGACCTGAGGCTGTACTGGAGCCAGAACCCTCACAAATACGATCCGTCGGGAAGCCTGTATGAGCTTCATGCAATAAAGGTTACCACCCGTGACGGGCGGGCTCCCCTTGACGGCAGTGTTATAACATCCGCACGCCCCACCTCCGGGATGACCGGCAGTGAAGTGAAGGTTGACTTCAACATGAATTCGGAGGGAGCAAAAACATGGGCAAGGATGACCCGTGAAAATGTAAACAGGTGTATTGCCGTGGTCCTTGACGGCTATGTCAGGTCCTATCCGCGCGTGGTAGGCGAGATTCCCACCGGAAGCACCGAGATAACCGGGGATTTTACCATTGAGGAAGCCGACGACCTGGCCAATATCCTTAAATCAGGCAAGCTGCCTGCTCCAGCACGAATCGTTTCGGACACGGTTGTCGGACCCACGCTGGGACGTGAAGCCATCAATGCCGGATTGATTTCATTCATCATTGCCTTCGTCATTGTTCTTGCCTACATGGCTTTCTACTACAGCAGAAGCGCCGGGGGAGTTGCCGACATAGCCCTTTTCAGCAATATTTTCCTTATCATGGGTGTTTCCGCATCACTCGGTGCGGTATTTACCCTGCCAGGCATTGCGGGGATTGTTCTGACAATGGGTATGTCAGTTGATGCGAACGTTCTGATCTTCGAACGGATACGTGAGGAACTGAGAGCCGGGAAGGGAGTCAAGCTCGCAATTGCCGATGGTTACAAAGGATCACTTTCCGCAATTCTGGACTCAAACATCACCACCCTGCTGACCGGAATCGTGCTTTATATTTTCGGAACCGGACCGATAAAGGGATTTGCAACAATGCTGGTTATCGGAATATTCACATCCCTTTTCAGTGCCATATACATTTCCAGGCTCATTTATGAAGGCCTGCTGAAGAGAAATGCCCGGCTGACCTTCTCTATAAAGTGGACGGAGAATTTCCTGAGAGGTGTCAGTTTCGATTTCATCGGAAAGAGAAAATTGTTTTATACCATATCTTCCTCAATAATAATTATATCCGTTATTTCACTCTTTGTCCGCGGACTGAATCCCGGAATTGACTTTACCGGAGGACGGACTTATGTGGTCAGGTTCAATGAAGCCGTGAAAACAGCGGATGTTGCCGCAGCCCTTACTGATGTATTCGGGGGGGATGCTCCCCAGGTGGTTACCTTTGGCAATGAAAGCCAGGTAAGGATTACAACAAAATACCGTATTGATGAATCCGGAGCGGATGAAGCAGTTGAAACGGCTCTCTATGAAGGCTTGAGGGAAATGACAGGAGAGAATCTTTCAAAAGAGGAATTCCTGACAAAATACAGGCAAAGTTCTGAAACAGTCGGGCCTGCAATCGCGAGCGACATAAAAAGGAGAGCGGCATATGCCGTGGGAATATCACTTGTAATAATGTTCCTGTACATTTTTGTCAGGTTCAAGAACTGGCAGTACGGACTCGGGGCTGTTGTATCCCTTGCTCATGACGTGATCATTGTTATCGGAATCTATTCCCTGTTCTGGGGCATCATGCCCTTCAGCATGGAAATTGACCAGTCCTTTATTGCGGCGATACTGACGGTTATAGGTTATTCGGTGAATGATTCGGTGATAATATTTGACAGGATAAGGGAATTTCTTCCCCTCTACCGGAAACGTGCAACACGGGATGTTCTCAACCTTGCAGTGAATGACACACTGAGCCGGACAGTAAATACGGGAGTCACGACAATACTGGTTCTCATAATGATGTTCTTCTTCGGAGGAACTACCATCAGAGGATTCCTTTTCGCAATGATAATTGGTGTCATAGTCGGAACATATTCCTCAATCTTTATTGGAACAACGCTTGTGTATGATACCTCTTCAAAGGCCGGATTAAAGATGTAAAATGGATATGATTCTGCTTAATCTTTTGTAACTTTACCGGAATGGAATTATAACAGGGAATGAAATGAGCGGACCGGAGATTTTTGTTATAATTATTGTAATACTGGTTTTGTTTGGAGCCGACAAGCTTCCCGAGATGGCAAGAAGCTTCGGAAAGGGAATGCGAGAGTTCAGGAAGGCAACGGATGATATCCGGCGCGAGATTGAAACAAGCACAATTGAAATCCGGAGGTAATTTACCGAAACTGCCGATTCAATCAAAAAGGAAGTAACTGATATTACTGACTCGGTTACCAGGGATGTTAATGAAATATCTGACAATATCACAAAGGAAGTCAGCGAAATTACCGGCAGTATTGAGAAGGAAATCAGCAGTGTATCCGACAGCATTGAGAGGGATGTTAATGAGATCTCCGGCAATACCGGCGGGGAAGTCTCAGGAGTCAGTGAAAGCATTTCAGGTGATGCTGCAGCAAGGCCTGATGATGTATCCGGGGCAGAGAATGTGAATGAGGAGACAGCAGGGATTAAGAAAACATCAGAAGACTCTGCATCCGGAGATTATTATGAATATACCGACTGAATACTGAATTCTGTTCATGTTGATGATATTCAGTGCCAGCAATACCCTCCCTTCATGATAAGAACAGCCGGAATCACAAAATCATTCGGAGACCTGAAGGTCCTGAAAGGAATAGACCTTGACATAAAGGACCGTGAAGTCGTTTCCATTGTCGGAGCCAGCGGAGCCGGCAAAACCACACTGCTTCAGATTATCGGGACCCTTGACTATCCCGACGGCGGATCGGTCTTTTACAACGGGACCGACGTCACCAGATTAAGAGGAAAAAATCTTGCAGCCTTCCGTAATACCAACATCGGTTTTGTTTTTCAGTTTCACCAGTTGCTGCCTGAGTTCACTGCACTTGAAAACGTCTGCATGCCGGCCTATATTTCCGGTAAAGGCAGGGCTGAGGCTGAGGCAAAGGCAGTTGAACTGCTTGGATTCCTGGGACTGGCTGACCGGATGGAGCACAAACCTTCAGAGCTCAGCGGAGGAGAACAGCAGAGAGTTGCCGTTGCAAGGGCCCTGATAAACGATCCCTCCGTGATACTGGCTGATGAACCCTCTGGCAATCTGGATTCGGAAAATAAAAATGAATTGCATAAACTCTTTTTCAGACTGAGGGATAATTTCGGCCAGACCATTGTTATTGTGACTCATGACAGGCAGCTGGCAGAAATGTCGGACAGGATCCTTCAGATCAGGGACGGACTGATCATAAATTAAGCCTGTCAGGATCAGAAATATGAAACTGAGAAAAGAAGAACTGAAAGAGTTCCTTGATGAAAAAGCGGAAGAATATAACAGGCCTTCCTTCATAGAGGATGATCCCATCAGCATACCTCACAGGTTTTCCGGGAAGGAGGACAGGGAAATTTCGGGCTTCCTCACAGCAGCCATTTCCTGGGGCAGGCGCAGTATGATTCTGGCAAATGCGGCGAAAATGATGGATTTGCTCAACAATTCCCCCTATGAATTCATAATGAATGCCGGTGAAACTGATTTTGCAGGGATGAAGGGCTTCGTTCACCGTACCTTCGATTCAGCTGACCTGATCTATTTTATAAAGGCCCTGAAACATATTTACAGCCACAGGGGCGGTCTGGAGGAAATATTCACGGGATACATGACGGAAGATTCCCTTCAGCCAGCCATACACGAGCTGCATAATATCTTTTTTGAATTGCCTCACAGCAAAAGGACAGAGGGGCATGTTCCGGATCCTTACAAAGGCTCTGCTGCAAAAAGGATAAACATGTTTCTCAGATGGATGATAAGGAAAGACAACAGGGGAGTGGATTTTGGTATCTGGAACAGGATACCGCCTTCCATACTTTCATGCCCGCTGGATGTTCATTCAGGTAACGTTGCGCGCAAGCTGGGTCTGATCAGCCGGAAACAGAATGATGCAAAAGCTGTTGCCGAGCTGGATGGTATTCTGAGAATATTTGACCCGGAAGATCCCGTAAAGTATGATTTTGCACTTTTCGGACTGGGTGTCGCGGAAGGATTTTCCCGGGAATCATGAAATTCCCTTACCGGCTGCCATGGACCAACGGCTGATGCTGTGAAGACAAATGAAAGCTAAACTGAAATATTGAAGGTGGAATCTTTATTCCGTTAATCCTGACACTCTCATACCCTTTGCTGACACCTTCAGCAATTGTTTTCCCGCTCCTGGCATCTTTTATTTTCCGTACCGCCATGCTGCATCTACTTTTGCTTCGACAAATAATTCTAAATCTTTTAAAACAAATCAAAATGAAGACAAAAGTATTTTTTATTTCAGCCCTGATGGCCATCCTGCCTCTGGGTCTTGTTGCGCAGAACTCCGGAAAAAGGAGTGCATTAGAAATGAATGGAGCGCTTTCCCTTTCAAGCTTCTTCTCCGGTGAGACTGTAACAGGTGCCGGTGCCGAAGCGCTTTTTCACTACCGGCTTGCAAAGCAGCTCGGCATCTACGGAGGATGGGGCTACAACGTTTTCAGGAATGATTATCCTCCGGCCGGATACAGATGCGATTTCGAGGAGACCGGCTACAGCATCGGACTTCAGTACAAGCACAAGATTGAGTTTTTTAACAGTTCACTCTTTGTCAGGGGAGGCTGTCTCTACAAACACATAGAGATCGAAGACCCTTCCGGGGAACTGCTTTTCGACACCACTCACAGACCCGGATGGCAGGCAGGATGCGGTATTGATATTCCGGTGGCAGAAAAATGGTCTATTGTCTCTGAGGCCAGGTTCAGTTCCCTGAATGAAAGAAAAGCTCAAACAAACACTTCTCCAATACCTGTGAGAAATTACTTCTCAATCAGACTCGGTATTCTTAAAAAATTCTGAATCAACTTTCAACAGAAAATTAAAATGAATTTCAGGAAAACAGTTCTGATCGTGATTGTTGCCGCAATGATCATCGTGAGTGCCATCCGCCTGACAGGTAATATAATTGGAACGAGAGGGAAATGCGTTATCTCAGTATGAATGGTACCGGATATATCAGAATGCAGTTGCAGCTCATCAGATAGGCAGGTGTTTATGATCAGAGTAAAAGTTCTTTCCCTAATTTTGTTTTTAATATCAATTTGCTGTAAGAACTGATCAACAGACTGAAATGGCTGGAAAAATTATAAGGCAGTTAAACGGGCTGATCCCGGTGGCAAGGCTGATGAGGTTCCTTGTCGGGATATCGGTGACAGTTCAGCTTATCGTTATCATTTATAATAATCTCAGCGGGTTTTACCCTCTTGAAAGCTTCACCCATTTCCTTCTCAGGCTTCTCCGCGGAGTGCTGCTCACCATGCCTGCTGCTGTAATGATAGCTGTACCTGATCTTCTTGTAATAGACTGGTTGAACAGGTTATTCCCCTGGAACCGGAAGGCACTGGAAAGGGTGCTGATTCAGTTTCCGGTATCGGTGACCCTGGCTGCAGCAGTCTCAGTAGTGATAACACTGACTGCCAATACCATCATGGCATATTCAGAACCACTGAACCTTGTGCTTCTCTATAATGCCCTTATCTATTCTGTTGTTAACATCATTCTGGTGGGAATATTTGAAGCCTGGGTCTCCTATTACCGTAGTGCCGAGGCAGCCAGAAAGGCTGAGATACTTGAGCGCGAACTGACACAGATACGTTTCGAGACGCTTAGAAGTCAGATCAATCCCCATTTCATGTTCAACAGCCTTAATGTACTGTCAGGGCTGATAGAGAGGGATGTCACAAAAGCACAGCAGTTCATTGACGAGTTCTCGCAGATATACCGTTATGTACTCGAGACAATTGAACAACCTGTTACAACACTTGGCAGGGAGCTTGAATTTGTGCGCTCATACCTTTTCCTGCAACAGATGCGATACGGAGAAGATCTATCATGGTCAGTTAACCTGCCTGCCGGGGTTCTGGAACTGGCCCTGCCTCCATTATCTGTGCAGGCAGTGCTCGAAAATGCCATCAAGCACAATATTGTCAACCACTCTAAACCATTGCATATAGACATAGGAGGAGAAGAGATGATGCTGCTTGTGTCAAACCGGCTCCAGCCGAAAATGTCCACATCCGGTTCAACCGGAGTGGGACTTCAAAATCTCACAAAGCGATACTCACTTATAAGTGACCGGTTACCGCAGTTTACCATTGAGAACGATCATTATATTGCAAGGCTGCCGCTGATTAATCCTGAAACCGATGAAGATACTGATAATTGAAGACGAGAGCGTTGCTGCCGATAAGCTGGAGAAAATGCTGCTGGAGATTGATCCTTCCATTACTGTCGCAGGAAAGCGGGGGTCAATCAGGGATTCAGTGAAATGGCTGATGCAGAACAGGGCTGACATCATCTTCCTCGATATACAGCTCTCTGACGGCATCAGCTTCAGTATCTTCGAGCAGGTGGAAGTCAATACACCGGTAATATTCACAACTGCATATGACCAGTATGCTGTAAGGGCATTCCAGCTTAACAGTATTGCCTATCTTCTCAAACCCATCCGCCGCAGTGAGCTGGCTGAGAGCCTGAGGAAATACCAGTCGCTCAGGGCAGCCTTCAGTATTGACTTTGATGCCCTCCTCACGCAGTTGCAGGGCAGGGATCCAGGTTACAGGAAGCGCTTCCTTGTGCAGACAGGAGAGAAGATCAGGAAGATAGAGGTGCAGGATATAGCGTGGTTCAATGCCCTCGAAAAAAGTGTTTATATGAAAACTTCACAGGGACAGTCATTCCCCTCTGAATTCAGCCTTGACGGGTTGGAGAGAATCCTTGATCCGGCCTGTTTCTTCCGTATTAACAGGAAATACCTGGTGAACATAAATGCCATTGCAGGTATGACGGCATGGTCACGTGGACGGATTAAGCTGGAACTCAGGCCGAAAGCTGACAATGAGCTTGATGCCGTGGTGAGCATTGACAGATCTGCAGCTTTCAGAAGATGGCTCAACGCCTGAATTCCACAGCTAAATCACGTTAAGTTATCTGTACAGCTGACGTTTATACCTGATTATTTAGGCAGGTATTGCGGATCTCCGGTTTCCCTGTATTTGTTAAACTGGGTCTGCAGCGGTTCCTGCATGCGGCCGTAAATCTCGCTGGACTTATATCTTCCGAGATCAAAGGCTTTCTTGATCCATACATCGCGGCGGCGGTTCATGATTGTCGTTTTTATCACCTTCGAGACAAGATGAGGCGGGACGGCCACTATTCCGTCTTCATCGCCTATTACAAGATCGCCCGGCATAACAACTGCGTCACCTATACGGACAGGAATATTGACTCCGGTAACAATGGCGGATCCGGTATTTGTAAGCGGTGATCCCCCGCGGTAGAAAGCCTGAATCCCGCTTTGAGCCATTGTTTCAAGGAAATAGATTCCTCCGTCAACAATGAATCCCGTACCGGTTGTCTTCCATATGTAATATGCCAGTTTGTCTCCCACATACGGCAGGCCTCCTTCCACTTTCCCGTACAGGTCGATAACGGCAAGGTCATTCTTCTGAAGCATGTCAATGGTTGCAGACTTGCTGACAGGCATTGTATTGTTCTTTTTGGCCATGTTCCGTATGCCTTCCTGAAGATCGGGCCGGGGAGGCATGAATTGAACAGTAAATGCCCTTCCGACAATTTTTTCGCCGGGAATAAGGCTTTGCCATCCGCCATCGAACTGACTGTTGTTGTACTTGTGCATAGCCAGTGCCTCCAGTGCCTCAATGGTCTGGATCTTCAGATTCCTTACGGAATCGATCACCGCATCCGGAATCATCGGTCGTCCGTCAGGAAAACGGCCATAGGGATTCAATGCGGTAAATATTTCCATCTGTTCCCTGGTGAATTCATGTACCTGGGCTGATACCGGTCCGGGCCGGACAAACGAAAACACAAGAACAGATAAAACAAAGGCATTCATGGTCACCTGCCTGTAACAGGCAGCAATTCTTTTTTTCATTTCAGGACGCAGCTCTGTTTTCATTTCTCAAGGATTTAACTGGTTTTCAGGAATTGTCAATTAATTGCTGAAAAGGATTATCATATCCTGCCTCTCTGGCCCGGTGCCGGAGGAAGTGTTACCGGACTGATTCTTCCGTTCAGGTTATAGACGATTTCCCCGCCCCTGATGGTGATTTCATTTTCAATCCGCTGTGTTCCCCTGATTTCTCCTCCGATGACAAGGAATCCGAAATCTCCTTTTCTGATGTCAAATATTGTCACATCGGCAACAGCTCCAACCGACAGGTGTCCCAGATCTTCCCTCTGTATATATTTAGCGGGATTCCAGGTACTGGCTTCAATAACTTCGGCCAGTCTCATTCCTTTGGCAAGGAATATTGACATGATATTCGGCATGTCCTTCATTGCGGAGTTCATGCTGTTGATATGCAGGTCGGTGCTGATGGCGTCAGGAAAGAATCCCGCATTCAGTGCCGGTTCTGCTATGGGAAGACGGAAACTGGCTCCGCCGAAACCAACATCAAAAATAATTCCCTTTTCCCTTGCCTTCAGTACAAATGGCTTTATGTTATCAGCGGAATCGACGATTGCCCTGCCATAGACATGGGTGAAAATATCTCCCGGCCTGAACAGGTCGAAAATTTCCTCTCCCAGCCTGCCGTCGAGCATCAGGGGTTTGCCGCCCGCCAGTTCACCCGCTTCAATACCCCTTCTGATTGGTATCAGGTAAGTGTCACCAGGGCCGTAGTAATGGGCATTCTTGATTCCGACAATATGTTCGGGATATTTCAGAATCATGTCTGCAGTTTTCCTGGCATCCATGTCATTGAGATCATTCTCATATTTTCCGCCTGCCATTCCTTCCCCCACTATATTCAGGAAAGCCAGGACCCTGGTATTCGAGAAATCAATTGTCTGTTCCTTGAAGACCTCAAAATTCCGCCATCCCGCACAGCCTGCATCCACCACGGTGGTGACTCCTGTTCTCAGTGCAAAGCCATCCGGCGGAACACTCATGGGGCCGTTCCTGTATGTGCCTTCCATGTCGCTGCCCCAGAAAACATGTACATGCATATCTATCAGACCCGGACTTACATACAGGCCCCTGGCATCTATAACC
>ERZ795030.6321-NODE-6321-length-10426-cov-13.663485_pt1 | contig 10426 bp, 10 predicted proteins | sample MGYA00375122_ERZ795030 | MGnify/ENA primary metagenome ERZ795030 (study PRJEB30165, sample SAMN05720146) | activated sludge metagenome | isolation source: anaerobic digester from wastewater treatment plant | place: Japan | collected 2015-04-20 ...
ACTCCTTCTACTGTTTGGCACATGACTCACCGAGGGTAATCGTAAAACATCTCGACGAATCGTTCTATGCCTCGCGCTCTGCCAGTAGAATGATCCGCTTCGATGATAGCCCCGGACACAACGACCGGACCTTTTGCGACGGCGAAACGCGACGGCAATGCCGTGATGAATCGGGGAATTACCGTGTCGGCATCCATCCCAATGACTGAATCGATCGGCCCGCACATTCCCAAATCAGTGATGAAAGCTGTCCCTCCCGGAAGCACTCTCTCGTCGGCGGTTTGGACATGCGTGTGTGTGCCGACCACTGCTGCCGCGTCGCCGTCTAGGTAGAGCCCGAGTGCCTGTTTCTCTGAAGTTGCTTCCGCGTGGAAGTCTACAACAACTATATCGGCAGACGACCCGATCTCGTCCACTGCCTGCCTGCCCCGAGCGAACGGGCAGTCAATAGGTTGCATGAACACTCGCCCCTGTAGGTTGAGAACTGCCAGACGGAGACTCCCGAAGGATACTACGGTCCACCCCCTGCCCGGTACGCCCGGCGGGTAGTTGGCCGGACGCAGCACCCGATCTTCCTTGCCCAGGTAGTCAGCCATCTCACGTTTGTTCCACACGTGGTTGCCCGTAGTTATCACGTCTACCCCGCCATCAAGCATCTCCCGCGCCACTTCAGGCGTGAGCCCCATTCCTCCTGCTGCGTTCTCGCCGTTGACTACTACGAAGTCCACTGCCCCGCCGGCTCTGAGCCGAGCTATGACCGACAACGCACGTACACGTCCCGGCCTCCCGATAACGTCGCCGAACATTGCGACTTTCAAGCATATTCCTCCCTGAGCGCAAGCGTGGGCAGGCCTAACTACTAGCCTGCCCACCTTTCTCCATCATATTCGCAAATCGGGTTCATGCCATCAGGCAGGCCTGTTGAACACCATTACCCTGCCCTCTTCACGGAAGCCGATGAGGCGTTTCTCCTGCGTAGTCTCCTTGAGATCCGCCAGGAGGTTGGCGATGAACTCCTCCTGCACCATCAGCTCCTCCTCACCCAGATCCTCAGACCTGTCGGTGACAAGGTCGTCTCCGAAGGCATCAAGAATCAGCCCGATAAGCAAGGATATCTCATCGCCGGTCAGTGTGGCCACATCGCGAGTGAGTTGAACCTGTGTTACGCTTCCCAGATAGGAGGAGCTGATGTCGGCTACAGGCGCGTCTTCGAGCCTTACAAGGTCGAGGTAGACTGAGATGCTCGCAAGAGCCAGGCGCCTGAAGGCATCGAACTCGTCGGCGTTCACTCTCCTTGCCACCATGAACGAGAACCCGAGAGCTCTCGAATCCGGCATGTACGACACGGTACAGATCTCCGGGTACCTGACCAGAATCGATACGAGTAAACCGACGCTGGTCGAAGAACCATCGCCTTCTCTGTAGCGCGCCTCTCTCACCTGAGCCACCTTCTTCCCCCGATGATCGGCCTGGGTTCCTGCTGATCATTCTACGCGTGGCCGAGACCTTGGGCTACCTGTCACTTGGCGTAGTCTACGGCTCTCGTCTCGCGGATTACAGTCACCTTTATCTGCCCCGGGTATTCCAACTCCTGCTCTATTCGCTTCACGATATCCCGCGCCAGCTTGGCGGATGCTATGTCGTCGATCCGCTCGGGCTTAACCATGATGCGAATCTCCCGACCAGCCTGGATGGCATAGGCCTTATCGACGCCTTCGAACGAATCTGCTATCTCTTCGAGTTTCTCGAGACGCTTGATGTAGGTCTCCAGCGTCTCACGACGCGCCCCTGGGCGCGCGGCGGACACGGCATCTGCGGCCTGCACCAGCACAGCTTCGATAGTCTTGGGATCCACATCGCCATGGTGAGACGCGACAGCGTTTATCACCGCCTGCGACTCGCGATACTTCTTGGCGATGTCGGCGCCGATGGTGACGTGAGGGCCTTCCACTTCGTGGTCGACGGCCTTGCCGATGTCGTGCAGCAGTCCTCCGCGTTTGGCAAGGGCCACGTCGGCGCCAAGCTCAGCGGCCATAGCGCCCGCCAGTTGGGCGACTTCAATTGAGTGCCTAAGCACATTCTGACCATAACTCGTACGGAATCTGAGCCTGCCGAGGAGTTTGATCAGCTCCGGATGGATACCGTGTACACCTACTTCGAAAGTAGCCCTTTCGCCTTCTTCGCGAACTACGGCATCCACTTCCTTGCGGGCGCGCTCAACCATCTCTTCGATCCTCGCCGGATGTATCCTGCCGTCCTGAATCAACCGTTCAAGGGCAACGCGGGCTACCTCCCGCCTGACCGGGTCGAAACCTGACAGGATAACCGCCTCGGGCGTATCGTCGATAATCAGGTCGATTCCAGTGAGGGTTTCCAGGGCGCGGATGTTTCGGCCTTCTCGGCCAATGATGCGCCCTTTCATCTCATCGTTAGGTAGCGCCACCACCGACACAGTGACTTCAGCCACGTGATCGGCGGCACACCTCTGTATCGCCTGGGTTATGATCTCTCGTGCTCGCTTGTCGGATTCATCTTTCGCCTGAGCCTCGCACTCCTTGATCATGACCGCAAGGTCATGCTGCACCTCAGCCTCGGCTTCTCTCAGCAACTGCTGGCGCGCCTGCTCGGAAGTTAGCCCTCCGATCCTCTCCAGTTCCTGCTTCTGCTTCTGACACAACTGCTCCGCGTCAGCATGGGCCTTCTCGATCTCGTGCTCACGCCGCTCAAGGACGCTTTCCTTCTTCTCAAGCTGATCCGTTTTTCTGTCAATCGACTCTTCCCTCTGAAGCAACCGTCTCTCCGAGCGCTGTAGTTCAACCCGCCTGTCGCGGGACTCTCGTTCGAAGTCACTCCGCATCCTGTGGATCTCTTCTTTGGCCTCCACGACTGCCTCTCGTTTAAGAGCTTCGGCCTCCTTTTCGGCCTCCTCTGTTATGCGTCGCGCCTCACTCTCCGCGGAATTGATCTTCGCTTCGGCCAGCCACTTCCGAGCCAGATATCCTCCACCGGCCCCGACGCCGGCTATCAATACGTAGACAAGCATCTGTATGAATGGGCTAATGCTGATCCACCTCCCTTAGCACAAACAACCATGTACGTAATCACAAGCTCAGTCACAGTACAAGGAAAGCCGAGCGCCAACTCGGCTTGAACGGAACACGCGGCATGGTGTTCACGGGCCGGAAACCCCAGCCCCAGACTAGATTCTATATGTAGTGCCCAAGCACTGTCAAGCTGACCCAGCCCAGCGCATCAATGAGTGAGATCTTTCACCACACGCGATATCGTGTCGGCGCGAAACCCCCTGTGTTCAAGGAACCGTGCAACGCGCCTTACAGCCCGTTCCCTCAGCTCAACGTCGGATAGCTCGTCGGACGAGACCCGGCCGGCGGCTAGGTCCCGCGCTACCTCGTATTCATCTATGCCTTCTGACTCGTAGGCCGCCTGCGCCGCCTGCGCCGCCAGCAGAGGATCGATTCCGCGGTTCGAAAGCTTGACAGCGATGCCCCGCACGCCATACCGGCGTTCGCAGGCGGCATGCTCAGCCCAGCGAGATGCCGCCGCAACATCGTCGATGTAGCCCAGGCGCACCATCTCCCCCATGACCTCGGCCACGTGTTCAGCGCTGTAGCCCCGCCTGAGCAGAGCCTCCCGGAGCCCGGACTCTGTGCGGGCCTGGATCGCCAGGAGCTTGTATGCAGCTGCGTATGCCTCAGCCAGAGTGCGTGGGCGTCTACTGCTTGGCACGTCCGCCGCGCCCCTTTGCGGCGCCGTCCTCCGAGCCGGGCTTGTCGGCGCCGTCCGTATCGGTAGAGGGGCTGCCTTCGGCCGGGACCCTGAGGCTGATCAGCCCGACCGCTTCCCTGATCTTGGCTTCGATCTCTGTCGCCAGTTCAGGATTGGACTTGAGGAACATGCGCGAGTTCTCTTTGCCCTGGCCCAATCTGAGATCACCGTATGAGTACCAAGTGCCGCTTTTAGTTATGACTCCGGTTGCATCTCCAACATCCAGCAAAGATCCCTCTCGTGATATGCCCTCGCCGTATATGATGTCGAACTCGGCATCCCTGAAGGGGGGCGCCACCTTGTTCTTGACCACTTTGGCCCGTGTGCGGTTGCCTATCTGCTCGGATCCTTGCTTGAGCGATTCTACTCGGCGCACCTCCAGTCGCACGGACGCGTAGAACTTGAGCGCCCGACCGCCTGGGGTCGTTTCGGGATTCCCAAACATCACGCCGACCTTCTCGCGAATCTGGTTGATGAACACGACGCTCGTATTGGACTTTGAGATGGCGCCGGTCAGCTTGCGCAGGGCCTGCGACATCAGCCTGGCCTGCAGGCCCACGTGGGAATCCCCCATCTCGCCCTCGATCTCAGACCGCGGCACAAGCGCAGCCACTGAGTCGACTACCACGACATCCACCGCGCCGCTTCTGACCAAAGCTTCGGTGATCTCTAGGGCCTGTTCCCCGGTGTCGGGCTGCGAAACCAAAAGGTTATCGATGTCGACCCCAAGACGCTTGGCATATGCTGCATCCAAAGCATGCTCGGCATCGATGAAAGCCGCCACGCCGCCCAGTTTCTGTGCCTCTGCGATGATATGCAGCGCCACAGTAGTTTTGCCGGAGGATTCCGGCCCGTATATCTCCGCTACCCGACCGCGCGGTATGCCGCCTACGCCCAACGCTAGGTCGAGCGCGATAGCGCCGGTAGGGATCACGTCTACGGTAGCGCTGGCCGCCGACTCGCCCAGGCGCATTATGGAGCCTTTTCCGAATTCCTTTTCGATCTGAGTAACCGCCACTTCCAGCGCCTTCTGCCTTTCGTTCAAGACCGATCGCTCCTTACTATGCTGGTCACTCCAGCGGAATACGGGCAAGTGAAGTGTAAACGGGGCCTGACGGCTTCAGCACACTGGCCACTACGTGTACACAGTCCACTGCGACCGTTCCCCAGAAAGCATCGGAATAGCGCGAGATGATGTCGGCTGCCCGCACGCCTGCCGACTCCCCGCGGGCCCTTCCTATGGTGAGGTGAGGCCGAAACGCCTTGTCGGCCGGGCCAAAACCGGAAGACAGAGTCGACTCATCGATGGACCGCGAAAGCCTCACCAAGCGGTCGGCGCCTTCGCGTATCCCCACCCAGAGCACTCGGGGACGAGCGGGACTGGGGAAAGCGCCCGCGCCGCGAAGCGCGATCTCGAACCTTGGCTCACCCTGAACAGCATGGCTCACTGCATCAGCCAGCGGCTGAATGCGTGTGCGCGGCAGATCGCCCAGGAACTTCAGGGTAAGGTGCATGTTCTGGGGCTCAACCCACTTGGCGCTCACACCCGCTTCTTCCATATCGCCGATCATCGCGCGTACGGCCTCCACCGGCGACCCTGCTACCGGCAGAGCGATGAACGTTCTAATGATTGGAATTCCAGACTCGCGTCGATATTCCTCCACAACTAGCACCGCCCATCCGGGTTATTATTGTCCAACCGCGGGGTGATCTGCCGGGTGATTACGGCAGTCCCCCGCGAGATGCCTCCTCACGAGATCCATCGCGAACTTGGCCGCTCGGGTCCGCACCGCGGCGCGGTCGCCTCCGAACCTCATTCGAGCCGTTATCACCGAAGGCCGGCGCGTGTCTGCTAGGGCAAAATGGACTGTGCCGACGGGCTTGGCGTCCGTGCCTCCCCCAGGGCCCGCTATTCCGGTAACCGAAACGCCGATGTCCACACCGGCAGCCCGGGCCACACCGGCAGCCATCTCGACTGCGGTATCCCGGCTCACGGCCCCGTGCGCGGCCAGGGTTTCTGCGCGCACAGCGAGTTGCTCAATCTTGGCGCGGTTGCTGTAGGTGACGATTCCCCGGTCGAAGTATCCGGAACTGCCGGCCACATTGGTGAGCATGGCTGATACCAGCCCTCCGGTGCACGACTCGGCGCACGCGATAGTCGACCCCGACTGGGCAAGCAGGCGACCCGCCGCTTCCTCCAGCGTGTCGGCGTCGTAGCCATACACCAACCGCCCAAGGCGAGCGCCAATAGGCGCAAGCACCGACTGAATGAGATCATCCGCCTCATCCGAAGAGTCTGCTCGGGCGGTTATCCTCACCTCGCACTCGCCTCCGCCGGCGTAAGTGGCCACGGTCGGGTTGTCATGGCCGTGGGCCAAGTCTACTATGAGCGCTTCCAGAGCCGATTCTCCTATCCCCGAAGTCCGCACAACCTTGGATTTTATCACCTGAGCGCTATCGGGCCCGCGCCGCAAGTCGCCGAGATACGGCACAACCCAGGAGTCCATCATTGCCTCCATCTCCCGGGGCACACCCGGCAGGCATATCACCCGCTTGTCGCCTGCCTCGAACAGGACGCCCGGAGCAGTGCCCAGCGGGTTCGGTATGAGCCGGCCTGCCCCGGGCTCAGGCATCAGAGCCTGCCTGCGGTTGTTCTCTGTCATGTAGGCCCCGCGGGCCCCGAAGAATCTGGCGAGATCGGCCAGGACCTCGGGGCTTTCTATTAACCGGATCGAGAGCGCGTCCGCCGCCGCCTCGCGGGTGAGGTCGTCTTCCGTGGGGCCCAGGCCGCCTGTGGCGATCACAATGTCCGCACGCTCAAGGGCCTCCCGCACAGCGGCCGAAACCCGGGCCAAGTTGTCGCCTACAGTAGTCTTCCGGTACAACGTGATGCCCAGCTCTGCCAGTCGACGCGCAATGTACGCGGCATTTGTGTCTACAATCTGCCCCAGCAGCAGCTCAGTGCCTACCGAAAGAATCTCGGCCTTCATCGCCTAGCCTTCCTCCCTGTGCGCCGCCCGGCCTGGGCGCACCGGTCACGCCGCTCCTGCCAGACGACGCCTGAAAGCGTCTCCGTCTATTCTCTCCGCGTCCATGAGGTCGCCGGCAATCTCCCGGATCAGCTCCGAGTATTCGCCGAGCAAAGACCGGGTGCGGTCTTCCTGCGCCCTCACCAGGCGCCATATTGCGTCATGGTATTTGTCCCGCGGTATATCCTCTTCGCTGATTATCCCGAGGTCCGACAGGCCGCAGTTGACGATCTTGCGCGCCGTCTCCACAGCCTGCTCAATGTCTTGCGACGCCCCGGTGCTCCGCTCGCCCAGGATAAGCTCTTCCGCCACCGCGCCCGCGAGCATCGTGGACATCCTGTCCTCCAGCTCCATACGGGTCTCCAAATACGTGTCGGACCTCGGAGCCTGCCTGACGTAGCCCAGAGCCTTGCCACGAGACGACACGGTGACGGCAGCCACCGAGCCCGGATTGAGCCGCTCGCTCGCAACTGCGTGGCCAACCTCGTGCACTGCCACTCTGAGCAGTTCGTCTACATCCGGACGCCTGTTGATCTTCTCGCCCATGATCACCTTCTCCATCGCCTCGGAGAAGTCGTCCATGGTTATCCGGGCCCTTCCGGCTCTGAGCGCCATTATGGCCGCTTCATTGGTCAGGCTCTCCAAGTAGGCGCCGGAAAAGCCGAAGGCCTCGGCTGCAACGCGCCCCAGGTCAACATCGTCCGCCAGTGGCTTCCGCTTGGTGTGTATCTCCAGTATCCGTCGGCGTCCTTCACGATCAGGCAGGTCCACACTGACCACCCTGTCGAACCTGCCCGGCCTGAGCAGCGCCGGGTCGAGCAAGTCGGCGCGGTTCGTGGCGCCGATCACGAGCACTCTCACCCCGTCGCGAGAAGCCGACACCAGCCCGTCCATCTCCACCAGCAGCTGGTTGAGTGTTTGGTCGTACTCCAGGTGGCTGGAGTGCTTTCCGCGCACGCCGCCCAACACGTCTATTTCGTCTATGAATATGACTGCAGTCTTCTTGTGTTGAGCGACCGCCTTGGCGCGCGCCGTGCTGAACAGATCACGCACGCGCTTGGCCCCAATGCCTGCGTACATCTCTACGAAATCGCTGCCGGCCGCGGATATGAACACTGCATCCGTATAGCTCGCGGCAGCTCTTGCGAGAAGCGTCTTGCCCGTGCCGGGAGGTCCGCTCAGCAGTATGCCGCGGAGCGGGCGTATCCCCAGGCGCACCGCGCTGTCTTCATTCTTTATGAACTCCAGCGCCTCCACAAGCTCGCGCTTGGCACACTCCTGCCCGCCCACGTCTCCAAACGTCAGCCCTCGCGCCTGCTGCCCGGCGCAAACCCCGCTTGCGACCTCAAACCGTTGGCCGGTAATGCGCCCCGACAGCAGCAACTGGGCAAGAGCAGCCACCCCTCCAACCAGCACAACCAGGGCCGGATCGTATCCGGCAATCAAGCAGAAGATCAGAGCCGCAGCCCATGCGCCGATCGCAATGTCCCTTACCATATCCGCACACCCCCCGAGGCTCCGAAGGAGCCGTAATCGGAGCGTGCGACCGACCTCAAGCTCGTCGCTGCGCCGGCATCATGCGCTCGCCTGGGGACCACTTCGTACAGCTGGCTTGCTCCATGCGACATTGACACATATACGTACTCTGAGTCTACCACAATGGTGGCCTCGGTGAGGCCCGCCTCGCGCGCTGACTGCTCGGCTCGGCGTTCCAAGTCCTCGAACGAGCCGGTGGCGATGGCCTCCTGCAATGAGAAATGAAGACGGTGGTACACGTCTCGCAACGTGTCGTCACGGGAATCTGCGATGCGTATCCATACCCCGTCTCGCCCGGCCAGATGCGCGGCCGCCATGGTTACCTTCATGACTGTTTCTGAAAGATCCGACACATCGCCGAGTTCCACATTGAGCACGGCGCCGTATGGAGTCGACTCAATCGAGTACGACTTCACCTCAGCTACTTGCCGCAGTGCGCGCTCCACGGGCATCGAGACCCTAGTCATGCGAACAAGCGCATTTCCTCCGAAAAGCAAAGCCAGGGCGACAACTAGGCTTGCCGCCGCTAGCTTGACATTCACATCCGGTAGCTTCAAGGCGTACCCTCCCCTCTGGTAAACAGCCCCCAAGCTGCACGGATGATTATATCACACAGGTCCCGCAGCCCCCTATGTAATGGCCCGGCAGGAATGGCACGCTACGACTGTTACGCCAGGGCCTTCCTGGCCGCCAGCTTAAGCCTGTTTGCGGCATCGGCGGGATCCGCTGCCCCGAACACGTAGCTGCCGGCCACAAACACGTTGGCGCCTGCCAGAGCCGCCTGGGTCACAGTGACGTCATCGATCCCCCCGTCCACCTGGATGTCGAGAGAGAGCCCGCGCCGCGCGACGATGTCGCGGAGTTCGCGCACCTTGACGAGCGCCTCCTCGATCATTCGCTGGCCGCCAAACCCCGGGTTGACCGTCATGACCAGCACCATGTCAACCATATGGAGTACATGTTCCACTGCGCCGATGCCCGTTGCGGGGTTCATGGCCACCGCTGCGCGGCATCCTGACGATCGGATCTCGCCGAGCAGCCGGTTGAGGTGGAATGTAGCTTCGGCATGCACCGATATGATGTCGGCGCCAGCGTCCACAAAGGCCTGGACGTGCCTTTCCGGCTCGACGATCATCAGGTGCACGTCCAGAGGAAGTCGAGTGGCCCGCCTTATGCACTTGACCACCGGAGGGCCTATCGTAATGCTAGGAACGAATCTTCCGTCCATTACGTCGACGTGCAACATGTCGGCAGATGCCGATACTCTGCCGATCTCGGCGGAAAGCGACGCAAAATCCGCCGACAGAATGGACGGAGCAACCTTGAGCTCAGCCATATCCACACCGTTCTCCTCTCTCGACAAGCGCGCCTCTTGCCGGCCCCTTGCGCTGCCTACTTGTACTGCCTCTTCTCCGCTTCCCTCAGTTCGCTCAGGAACACCAAGTATCGCTCGTATCTGCCCTGCTCTATCTTGCCTTCCTCGACCGCCTGCTTAACAGCGCACTCCGGCTCGGCGTCATGCACGCACCCGGAGAATCTACACCTCTGAGCGTGCTCGCGCATCTCGCGAAAGGTCATGGCCAGGTCGCGAGGCTTGATCGACTCTATGTCGAGGACGGAGAAACCGGGCGTATCGGCAACCGTGCCCCCCACATCCAGCGGAATGAGGCGGACCTCCCTCGTGGTGTGACGACCTCTCCCTATGCGCGTGGAAAGCTCGCCTTCAGCCAGGTCGTGGCCTGGCTGGACCGCGTTGAGCAGTGCCGACTTGCCGGCGCCTGAAGGGCCGGCAAACACGGACGTCTTGCCTGCGAGCGCCGCCGCGAGTTCCCGAATGCCCTGGCGCGTGCGGGCGCTCGTCAGGATCGCACGGTAGCCTGCACCGGAGTAGGAATCGACCAGGCGCTCGCCTTCGCCCGGGCGCGCTAGATCGGCTTTGGTGAAACAGACCAAAGCGTCCAGGCGCGAGTGCTCCACTAGCACGAGCAGCCTGTCCAGCAGGTTCAGATTCGGTTCGGGATGGGCAACCGACATCACCACGATGGCCTGATCCACGTTGGCCACTTGAGGACGGG
>ERZ795030.6324-NODE-6324-length-10424-cov-3.560324_pt1 | contig 10424 bp, 9 predicted proteins | sample MGYA00375122_ERZ795030 | MGnify/ENA primary metagenome ERZ795030 (study PRJEB30165, sample SAMN05720146) | activated sludge metagenome | isolation source: anaerobic digester from wastewater treatment plant | place: Japan | collected 2015-04-20 ...
TTCTTTTGGGTAGTCGATTACAAATATCGGTTTACTAAATACTTGCTCTGTAAGATACCTTTCATGCTCCGTCTGAAGGTCGGTTCCCCATTCCACGGGATATTCGAAGTCTACTCCTGATTTAATAAGAATATCCACCGCTTCGGTATACGTAATAACACCAAAGTCTGAACTTACTACATTGTCGAGTCTTTTAAGAAGTGTATTGTCGATAAACTTGTTGAAAAACTCCATCTCTTCAGGTGCATTTTCCAATACATAATTTATTATATATTTAACCATGCTCTCTGCAAGCACCATGTTATCGGAAAGCTCTGCAAAAGCAATTTCAGGTTCTATCATCCAGAATTCTGCGGCATGCCTTGCAGTGTTTGAGTTCTCGGCCCTGAACGTAGGCCCGAAGGTATATACATTCCTAAATGCCATACAGAAGGATTCTACATTCAGTTGTCCGCTAACTGTCAAATTTGTTGATTTACCGAAGAAATCCTTATTGTAGTCCACTTCCCCTTCCTTCATAATTGGAACATTTTCCATATCCAGGGTGGTAACACGGAACATTTCTCCGGCGCCTTCCGCGTCACTGCCTGTTATTATAGGGGCATGAACATATACAAAACCCTGGTCTTGAAAGAACTTGTGTATTGCATAAGCAACCAGAGACCGCACTCTGAAAACAGCTGAAAAAGTATTTGTTCTTGGTCTTAGATGCGCTATTGATCTCAAAAATTCGAAGGAATGATTTTTCTTCTGTAAAGGATAATCAGAAGATGACTGCCCCTCCACTGCTATTTTCTTAGCTTTTAGCTCAAAGGGCTGTTTTGCCCCGGGGGACTCGACAAGCAAACCTTCAATGCTCAAGGCAGAACCTACGGAAAGCTTTGATATTTCATTGAAATTTTCCAGATCCTCTTCAAAAACAATTTGTAAATTTTTAAAAAAGCTTCCATCATTCAATTCAATAAAACCAAAGTTCTTCGATGACCTTACTGTTTTTACCCACCCGGATACACTAATATTATTATTTATGTACTCCCCTGTGTTTCTGTATAATTTTTTAATCATTACATCACTCATATTTACTCCTCCTTACAGGTATGCTTAATAGTATTTTTCAGCAGCTGCTTTAAGCATTTTTACATATTTATAATCAACTGCACAGCTTCCCAATATCGGTTCATTGTTCAATTTCATCCCATGGCAATCGGAGCCTCCTGTAATCAACAGTTTTTTTGAATTTGCTATTGTAAATAGATATTTAATTATTTCATCATCGTGCTTTGGATGATATACTTCAATACCATCAACTCCAAGTGCTATTGCTTTACTGATATTTTCTTTCTTTTTGATTAAACCAGGGTGAGCTAATACGGCTATTCCCCCGATCTTTTTTACTATTTCTATTGCCTCTCCGCAGCTTAGCTTATACCGTTCTATATATGCAGGACAATCCTTTCCGATGTATTCCCTGAAAGCTCCGATTATATTTTCTACATATCCTTTATTAATCATTGCCCTGGCAATATGAGGTCTGCCTATCCCACCGTTAGCCAAGGCTCTGACTTCTTCCATTGTTATATCAAAACCCAGACCATTAAGTTTGGTTACTATCTTCTCAGCCCTTTCAAATCTGGAATTCTGTATCTTTTTGAGGATATCAAGAAACCATTCCGCTTTATAGTCAATAAAATAGCCCAGGATATGTATTTCTTCATCTTCAAATATGGTGCTAAGCTCTATTCCGGGCACTATTTCAACTCCATACTTGGAAGAAGCATCTATTGCAAGGCTAATGCCATTGACTGTATCATGATCTGTTATCCCTATTGCCGCCAGTCTTTTCTTTTTTGACCAACATACCACTTCATCAGGGCTCATAAGTCCATCCGAAGCATTTGTATGTACGTGTAAGTCAGCATATAACATATTTCCTCCAGCACAATACAACCGGTATATTCGATATTAACAAATAGTATTATATCACAAATTCTAAAGAATTTGTGATATTTGCCCGTGCATACATTTTATTATATCACTTTTAATATATATTACCAAAGGCGGCCTTGGCCGCATTTGCCGCCCTATGAGATAAAAAATTAATACCTGCTTTTTTGAAAGCAGGTATTAAAGACTTTACCTTGGTTCTATAATTAGTTTTATTGCCGTTCGCTCTTCACCGTCTATCTGTATATCGGTGAAAGCAGGAATGCAGACCAGATCAATGCCCCCAGGTGCTACAAAGCCCCTGGCGATGGCTACAGCCTTGATTGCCTGATTTAATGCTCCTGCACCTATTGTCTGTATCTCTGCGGAGCCTTTTTCTCTTAATACTCCTGCTAAAGCTCCTGCAACAGAATTTGGTTTTGAATTGGCTGATACCTTTAAAACTTCCATTTATAGCCCCCCTAATATGTAATACATTACTAAATTTCAAAATACAATACTATAACCTATTCTACAAGTTTTCTATAAATCCTCTTTTCTTCTACAATTTAGCATAATATGAAATTATGACAATTAATCTGTATTTCAACTATTCCATTATTCTATTTATACCAATGACTTTATTATTATCATCAAGTTGTATCTTTGCAGCTCCAATACCTGCTTCGCCGCCTGCCACTTCAAAGCGCGCAGGCATACCGGTCATGAATTTTCTAATTACAGTTTCCTTTTCAACTCCCAATACCGATTCCTTAGGGCCAGTCATTCCTACATCAGTAATGTAAGCGGTCCCGCAAGGCAATATTCTTTCATCCGAAGTCTGCACGTGGGTATGGGTACCTAATACGGCATGTACCTTTCCGTCAAGATACCACCCCATTGCAAGCTTTTCCGATGTAGCCTCAGCATGAAAATCGACTATTATTATATCGGCCTTTTCTTTGATATCAGAAAGTATTGCATCGATTGTCTTAAATGGACATTCAATACAATCCATATATACTCTTCCACATAGGTTGATTACTGCGATTTTTCTCCCTGACTTTTCGGCTATTCTATAACCCATGCCGGGAGCACCATTTGGATAGTTGGCAGGCCTTACAAGTTTATCGGATTCTTCTATGAATTCAAGAATCTCTTTTTTTACCCAGGAATGATTGCCCAGGGTGATCATATCAATCCCCAAGCTTACAAGCTCATCATATGTATTCTTGGTTATTCCTATTCCGCCTGCACTGTTTTCTCCGTTTACAATAGTGAAATCGATAGAATTTTCTTCTATGAGCCTGGGGAGGTTTCTGGATAAATAATTTCGTCCGGGTCTGCCTACAACATCCCCAATAAATAATATGTTCATATATACCTCCAAAACATAAAACGTAGTTATTCCCAAACTATCGAATCTTATACCTCGCGCCCCGAACCTCGTACCTCGAACCCCGTATATATACTAGTATTATTAAAAAAGGCGGCTTCATGCATTTTGCATTATCGCCGCACATTTCTATTTTGCGTATTCAATTGCTCTGGTTTCCCTGATAACGTTTACTTTTATCTGACCGGGATATTCAAGTTCATCTTCGATTTTCTTAACAATGTCTTTTGCAATATATATAATCTCGCTGTCGCTGACATCTTCCGGCTTAACCATAATCCTGACTTCCCTACCGGCTTGAATAGCAAAAGATTTTTCAACTCCATCAAATGAATTAGCTATTTCTTCGATTTTTTCCAAACGTTTAATATAAGATTCCAAAGTTTCTCTTCTGGCTCCAGGCCTTGCAGCAGAAATAGCATCGGCTGCCTGAACCAAAACGGCTTCGATGGTCGTAGCCTCAATATCTCCATGATGTGCCGCTATGGCATGAACTATTTCACCGGATTCCTTGTATTTCTTCGCAATATCAGCGCCAATCTGCACATGGGGGCCTTCAACCTCATGATCTACTGCTTTTCCTATGTCATGTAAAAGACCGGCTCTTTTTGCTATCTTAATATCGGCACCAAGTTCTGCAGCCATTGCTGCGGCAAGGTGGGCCACTTCTACTGAGTGTTTCAGAACATTTTGCCCATAACTTGTTCTGAATTTAAGTCTACCTAAAAGTCTTATAATCTCCGGGTGCAATCCATGAACTCCCGTATCGAAGGTTGCCTGTTCTCCTTGCTCCCTTATATAGTTATCAACTTCCTTTTTGGCCTTTTCAACCATTTCCTCAATTCTTGCAGGGTGAATTCTCCCGTCAACAATGAGCTTTTCAAGGGCAACTCTTGCAACTTCTCTTCTGATTGGATCAAAACCAGACAGTATTACTGCTTCCGGTGTATCATCGATGATTAAATCAATACCTGTTAGTGTTTCCAACGTTCTTATATTTCTGCCTTCCCGACCTATTATTCTGCCTTTCATTTCATCGTTGGGCAGCTGCACAACAGAAACTGTTGTTTCGGCAACATGGTCGGCAGAGCATTTTTGAATGGAACTGCCTATTATTTCCCTGGCCTTCCGTTCTCCTTCTTCTTTTGCTTTGCATTCAATTTCTTTGATCATTATTGCTGCTTCGTGTCTTATTTCTTTTTCAATGTTGTTTAAAAGCAGCTGTTTGGCATCTTCTGATGATAAGCCCGATAATCTTTCCAATTCTTCAACTTGTTTTCTATAAAGTTCCTGTACTTCTTCATGAGATTTTTGTATTTCTTTTTGCCTTTTGGTTATGGATTCTTCTCTCTGTTCAAGAACTTCAACTTTTTTATCTAAACTCTCTTCTCTTTGAATTAATCTTCTTTCTATCCGCTGGACTTCGTTTCTTCTGTCCCGAACCTCTTTATCCAGCTCTGATCTAAGCTTATGGACTTCCTCCTTAGCTTCCAGTACGACTTCCTTCCTCTTGGTCTCGCCTTGTTTTTCAGCTTCTTTTAAAATCTTTGAAGCCTGCTCCTCAGCGTTTTTTATCTTCGATTCAGCAATATATCTTCTAACTAAATACCCTATAACAAAGGTAATTAGTGCAATTGCCAAATATTTCACTGGTTCGATAACAATTTCACCTCCCTATTAAAGATATTCTATTGACTATCGGTAACGACCTTCATAAACTATTTTCGTAACTTATCATTCACAGATAAACGAGTAAATCATAAGAACATTAAACTCACAATGTATACACCACATCAAAATAATTCTATTACTTATACATAATTTTGTCAAGTTATTGAGACAATTCAAACAATTTAAGAATGACTTGAATAATTCGGTGAATTTTGCTGAAATGGTTCATATACTAAGACTTATTCAAGATCAAGCTCATCTATTACCTTTCTGCATATTTCCATTCCAAAGCCTTTTCTGTAAAGATAGCTAAACAGTTTTAATGCCTTTTCCTTCCTGCTGCCAGCCATTCCGGCGGCCTTTTTCCGTGCGGTCTTCAAAGCTGAATCATAATCGTCGATTTCTGCCTCATCGAGCATTTGTTGTATAATATCATTGTCGATTCCTTTGGCAGCAAGCTTGTAATAAAGAGACCTTCTGCTTACTCCGGCCAGTTCCCTCATGCTTCTTATAAAGCTTTCTGTATATATTTCATCATTAATGTAGTTTATTTCTCTTAAATATCTTAACACCTGAATTATTGTTTTTTCGGGGTATTGCTTTTCTGCAAGACGATTTTTAATCTCCTTCTCGGTTTTCGAAGCGCGGGCCAGCATATAAAGGGCTGTTCTAAGAGCACTTTTGTACTGTATTGCTTCTATAATATTATTGAACTCGTCTTCATTTAGCTGTGTTCCTTCAGAAAGGCTCAATTCTTCTAATATGTCCTTGTCAACGGAACAATAATACTCATCATCTACATAAATGCTGCATCTTTTATTATTTTTTTTCTGTTCTTCAATACCTGTTATTCTCATTGATACCACAACCTTATTTAAAGAATTAACCTCCACCCTTTAACAAAATGCAAAAGCATAATTGCATCTTATTATGATAGAGGTTATTGCTGTATCAGGATCATTATACGGCATTATTCGGTGTCTGCCTGCATATCTTCTTCGTCTGCTGATTTTGCTCTGGATATTCCAAGATTGAACATTTCTCTAATCTTTTTATCTAATTCTGCAGCAAGCTCAGAGTTCTCCTTAAGGTATTGCCTGGCATTTTCCCTGCCCTGTCCTATTCTTGCATCCCCATAGGAATACCATGAACCGCTCTTTATAATCAAATCGTTATTCACTGCCGCATCAAGGATACTTCCTTCTTTGGAGATACCTTCACCATACATAATATCAAACTCTGCCTGTTTGAAAGGTGGTGCTACTTTATTCTTAACTACCTTTACCCTTGTTCTGCTTCCTGTCATATCGTTGCCCTGCTTGATGTTTTCGATCTTTCTTACCTCAAGCCTTACCGATGCATAGAACTTAAGTGCCCTCCCCCCTGGTGTTGTTTCCGGATTGCCAAACATGACGCCGACTTTTTCTCTAAGCTGATTTATAAATATTACGGTAGTCCTTGACTTGTTTATTGCACCTGCAAGCTTTCTAAGCGCTTGAGACATAAGCCTTGCCTGTAAGCCTACATGTGCATCTCCCATTTCTCCGTCTATTTCCGCCTTGGGAACCAATGCTGCTACAGAGTCAACAACTACTACATCAATCGCTCCACTGCGAACAAGTGTTTCTGCGATCTCGAGGGCCTGTTCCCCTGTATCCGGCTGTGATACTATAAGATTATCAATATTCACTCCAAGGTTCTTTGCATAATTAGGGTCCAAAGCATGCTCGGCATCTATAAAGGCGACTTCTCCGTCATTCCTCTGTGCTTCCGCTATTATATGCAATGCTACCGTAGTTTTGCCCGAAGATTCAGGTCCAAAAATCTCAACTATTCTTCCCCTTGGAACTCCACCTATTCCTAATGCTATATCCAGTTCTATTGAACCGGTGGAAACAGATTCAATACTCATTTTTGTGGCTTCGCCAAGCTTCATAATTGAGCCTTTTCCGAATTGCTTTTCTACCTGGCTGAAAGCCATTTCTATTGCCTTTTTCTTATCATTCATCATTTCGCAGATTCCTGCTGCACCTTCCTTCCGTGTGTGTATATTATATGCACATCGAACAAACGTTCTTATATTTCTATTATATTATAATGATATATATTAGTCAATACAATTACATAATATTTCCATTATTTCTATAATAAAAGGAGTTCTCTTCTTAAATAATCAAGTGCCCTGTTGCTGAAATTCCATTTTAATCTCTTTCTGTTTCCATTAAACCTCAACCTATGGACTTTTACTTTATCCCCTATTGAGATTCCAATATAGCAGAGTCCTACAGGCTTTTCAACGCTGCCCCCGTCAGGTCCCGCGATGCCTGTAACGGATATACCGATATCCGTATTGCCGACTCTTTTTGCACCGATTGCCATCTCTTCTGCCGTTTGACTGCTCACGGCTCCGTAATTCCTTATGGTTTCTTCTTTTACCCCAAGAATATTTGTTTTTGATTCGTTGCTGTAGCTGATAATTCCGCACATAAGGCTGGCAGATGCTCCGGGTATATCCGTCAAACGATTGGCAATAAGCCCTCCGGTGCAGGATTCTGCCAGTGAAAGAGTCATTTTTCTTTCCTGAAGAAGCCTTAGGACAACTTCTTCCAGGCTTTCTTCATCATAACCGTATATATTTTCTCCAAGTATTGATCTCACTTTTTGCTCCATTTGTACAATGAGCCTGTCCGCCTCTTCAGGATTGTCCGTTTTTGCAGTAATTCTCAAATGCACCTCTCCGTCTTTTGCATAAGGAGCTATTGTGGGATTAGTCTGACTGCTGATTATTTCCTTAAGCATGTCTTCTGCGGCCGACTCTCCTATGCCAACTACGCGAAGCATCCTGGATCTAATAGTGGAATGTACCTTAGCCTTAAGGTATGGCAGCACCTTTTCCTCAAACATAGGATACAGTTCATTTGGCGGTCCCGGAAGCAATATCGCAATTTTGCCGTCCTTTTCTACCAATATGCCAGGGGCGGTGCCGTTATTATTTTCAAGTACTATGGCCCCCTCGGGAATATAGCCTTGCTTAATATTATTATCAGTCATCGGTCTTTCATATGCTTTGAATATTTCCTTGATTTTTTCTATACTTGCCTTATCCGGCAGCAGCTTTACACCAAGAGCCTCCGATACCCCTTCTTTAGTAATATCATCAGTTGTAGGGCCCAGACCTCCGCATGTGATAATAATATCCGACCGATTCAAACTTGTTCTAACAGTATCAACTAATCTTTGCATATTGTCTCCAACTGCAACATGATAAAATACGTCTATGCCCAAATCCGCCATTTTCTGTGAAAGATACTGGGCATTTGTATTCACTATGTTCCCAAGCAGTAATTCTGTGCCTACAGCGATAATTTCACCTTTCATATTTGCCTCCATGTCTTGTGTAATCCTATTTCATTTTTAATATAACCTGCATATTCTTGTTAAAATAATCAATTCCCGATAATACTGTAATAATGAGCATTATATAAATCATAATAATGTCCATTGGGATATTTATCAGACTAAAAGGAAAATTGTCCAGAATCAATATTGCTATGCTTATTATTTGTACCACTGTTTTAATTTTTCCATATTTACCGGCAGCTATAATAATGCTCTGTGCGGCAGCCAGGCTCCTAAGTCCTGTTACTGCAAACTCCCTTGTCAGTATGACAAACACAATCCATGCCTCTATCCTCCCTAACTGTATAAGTACCACAAGAGCTCCGGTAATCAGCAGCTTGTCGGCGAGGGGATCCATAAATTTGCCAAAATCGGTTATCATATTGAATTTCCGTGCAATATGCCCATCCAACTTATCTGTCAATGATGCCGCAAGGAATACCAACAAGGCGGCTTCCATATGAAAAGGAAACTCCAGCAGCATAAAAAGCATGAAAACCGGAATCATAAGTATTCTTAAAACTGTGATTTTATTTGCAAGGTTCATCTGCTTTCTCCCCTACTAAATCATATTCGTAAGCCCGTTTTACGGCCACATGACAGAAATCGCCCGGTGTTAAAGGATTGTTTGAAGTAAAATATACTTTTCCGTCAATTTCAGGAGCATCCATATAACTTCTTCCAAAGTATTCACCTTCTGAAAAACCTTCAATCAGTACTTTTATTGTTTTCCCGATGAGTTTTTTGTTATATTCCTCTGAAATGCCCTTCTGCAAAAGCATAATCCTTTCCAGTCGATCCTGCTTTACCGTTTCTTGAATCTGATCAGGCATATTGCAAGCTGATGTATTTTCTTCTCTTGAATAAGCAAAAACTCCGAGCCGGTTGAATTTTACCCTTGAAACAAAATCATAAAGTTCCTGAAAGTCTTTTTCTGTTTCTCCTGGGAAACCTACAATAAGAGACGTCCTTAGTACTATTTCCGGCATGCTTGTCCTAAGCTTTTCAATTAGTTCAAGTATTTTCTCTTTGCTGCCCCTGCGAGCCATTTTCTTTAATATTCTATTGCTGGCATGTTGTATTGGCATATCCAGGTACTTAACGATCTTTTCGTTTTTCGTCATTGTATCTATCAATTCATTATTAAATTCGTCGGGATAGGAATAAAGAAGTCTTATCCATTCTATACCGTCTATTTCGGCAAGTTTATTCAACAAATCGATTAATTTATAATCTTTATACAGGTCAATACCGTATCTGGTAATATCCTGAGCTATTAAATTGAGCTCTTTAATTCCATTCCTTGATAGATTCCAAGCTTCTTCCATTATGTCTTCAATTCTCCTGCTTCTGTATCTGCCTCTAAGAGTCGGTATGATGCAATAGCTGCACCTGTTGTCACAGCCTTCGGCAATTTTCAGGTATGTTGATGCCCCGAAATCGGATAACTGCCTTGGAAGCTTATTAATATCAATTAGTTCCTGATGTCCGTATCTGATTACTTTTTCTCCTGCCAGCACCCGTTGCATCACTTCCGTAATATCCTTGTAATCACCCGTACCGATGATCGCATCCAGTTCAGGCAGCTCTTTTATCAAGTCCTCTCTGTAACGTTCCGCAAGGCAGCCTGAAGCTATAAGGGCTTTACATTTGCCGATTTTCTTATAATCTGACATTTCAAGTATGGTATCAATTGACTCCTGCTTCGCGCTGTCGATAAAACCGCAGGTATTGACTATTATTATCTCTGCAGTCTGTACATCGCCAATTAACTCAAAATCATTATTAAGGATGCTCTTTGCCATAACCTCTGAATCAATAAGGTTCTTAGAGCATCCAAGAGACACAATTGCTGCTTTCAGCTTCAAAAATCTTCTCTCCTCCCAGCCGTAAAAATGTCACGAAAAAGGTTTTCTATTGCATTGTTTCATCAAGGTCTTCTTTGCTCATAAGCACCTTCCTTGGCTTGCTTCCCTCGAAGCCTCCTATTATATTCCGTTCCTCCAATTGATCAATAATCCTTGCAGCCCTGCTA